>Ga0123342_1010149_pt1 | contig 10900 bp, 8 predicted proteins | sample Turbeawhitnodule_FD_89960 | JGI IMG/M metagenome (GOLD analysis project Ga0123342, IMG submission 89960) | Root nodule microbial communities of legume samples collected from Mexico - Turtle bean Mexico white nodule | ecosystem: Host-associated > Plants > Roots > Nodule | place: Mexico: Nepantla... | reverse complement strand
CATCCTCTCCAAAATCACATCTCTCTCATTCACTCTCTTCATCTTCTTCACCCACCACCGTGAAGCTTCTTTTCTCCTCTCATTTTTTCACTTTCTCTCTCCTCACTTATTTTATTTTATTTTAAGTTTTATATTGGGTCCCATTGGGTATTACTCTTTTAAAGAGTAACTTGCTAGTTCTGACCCTCGGAAATCTCCTGGAAGTTCCTGTTGTATCCTGGGGGACTTGCGCAATACACTGCAGATAAATCCTTACGGACAGTGATTACTCACGCCTCGGGAAACCAATTTTGTTCGTTTTAAAGCCTATTTTTGTTGAAAGTGGGGTTAGTTCCACTGGGACGAGAGAATTTGTTATTAGGTTTCTTTTTGTGATCAATTTTTTTCTCGTACTTTTTTGGAGCTGGTTTGTCTTCTATCACGTTTGCTTTGGCAGACAAAGCTTTGGCCTTTGCAGCAGCGCACTCCTTCCTGTTTGTGTCTTCGATGATGATGTGGGTGATCAAATCTGATAGTGACATCTGTTTGTGTCTGTGCTTCAGTTGTTGTTTGTAATCCGTCCAAGATTGCAGAAGCTTTTCGATCAAGAGTTCGAACATGAATTCATCCGGCAAGGTTATGCTTTCAGTTTTGATATCTTCAATCAGCTTGTGATATTCATTTATCTGGATTTTGATGTCTTTGCCTTCGATCATCTCCCATCGGTAGTAGTTTGCAATTACGAACCTTTGTCTGACGATATCTTCGTCATTTTATTTGAGGATAAGAGAATCCCAAATATCTTTCGCATTCTTATAAGAAGCATAAACATCGAACAGATCGTTAGATAACACACTGAGTAAAGTGTGACGACATACCTTATTTGCATGGGTCCAATCGTCAACTTGTTTCGCAGGCGTGGTTGAGTCGGGTTTGGAAGTTGTAAGTGCATGAGCAACTCCGTACATGTCCAATAAGGTGGACACGCGTTCCTGCCAACGTCGGAAACTCTAACCGGTGAAGACTTCAATTTTGGAGACATCCGGAAATGGTTTCGCAAAAATGGTTTGCGTTGTGGAAATAACATTTGACAGTCCCGTAGCAATGTTGTTGTTGTTGTCCGTATTTTCAGCCATAAGTCCTTACGATTGTAGCAAAAATAGGCTTTAAAACGAACAAAATTGGTTTTCCGAGGCGTGAGTAATCACTGTCCGTAAGGACTTATCCGCGGTGTATTGCGCAAGTCCCCCAGGATACAACAGGAACTTCCCGGAGATTTCCAAGGATCAGAACTAGCAAGTTACTCTTTAAAAGAGTAATACCCAATGGAACCCAATATAAAACTTAAAATAAAATAAAATAAGTGAGGAGAGAGAAAGTGGAAAAATGAGAGGAGAAAAGAAGCTTCACGGTGGTGGGTGAAGAAGATGAAGAGAGTGAATGAGAGAGATGTGATTTTGGAGAGGATGGAACCCCTCTTTATATAGGGAGAGGAATCAAAGATTTTTTCCATCTCCATAACTGATTTCAATTGTTGTTGCACCTAATTTGTTTTTGTTGCACGTTCACAACTCCATTTGACATTTTCTTCAATCCACGTTCTCCAACAACTTCCGCATGACCAGGCATCGTGGGTTTGCAATATCTGTTTTCTGTTTCTTTGCAATATATACTTTCTGTTTACAACAGGTTTCACGTACCACCCATTTCCAAAGCTAGATAGCAATTCTGACTGCCATTCTTGTTACCGCTTGCTTTGCCATAATCAAACTTGAGGTGGTTGTTCCAGACCTGCCCTTGTTTACCACTTTCGCCTTGGGTGCGTATCTCCTTTGAAAACGGCAATATTGCTCACTCTTTCTCTAAATAAAAAGGGGATAAGCCATCTCTCTCCTTTGAAAAGGGCACTATTGTTCACATTTCTCTGGAAGAAAAAGAGGGGTAGGGGCCTTAAGGCATCTTTATGTTTAGCATGGCAACTCGTCTAAGCAATGTTGATCTTCCACATTTGTCTAATGATAGTCTATTAAGTCATTCAAGTGTGATGTATGTCAATTTGTAAAGCACCATCATGTCACATGTTTGGTTTGGTTCATGCTAATATCTACGGGTTTGCATAAACCTCTAGTATATTTGTTGCTAAACGGTTTGTCATTTTTATTGATAATTGTACTCATGCCATGGATTTTCCTCGTGAAAGGAAAATCTGAAGTTTTTACTTTATTCGTCAAATTTTTCAGTATGATAAACACAATTTGGAAAGTCTGTTAAACGTTTGCATTCTGATAATGGAGGGGAATATGTAAATCATGACATGTCTAAATTCCTTTTGAAAAATGGTATTGTTCATAAACTCACATCAATAGATACAACCACAAGAAAAATGACATCATTGAAAAGAGAAAGCAAGCTTTTTCTTAAAGTGACACGAACCCTTCTCTTTGAAATATCTATCCCTAAATCTTATTAGGGAGAGACGGTCCCCACTACTACCTACTTATTAAATTATTAGCCTCTCGAGTTTTAGATGACCTTAGTTTTGTTGAGTCTACGTCTTCCTTTTTTCCATTTGTTCCCTTTCTCTCTAGCCTTCACAGTCGGATTTTTGGATGTGTTGTGTTTGCCCATATTCATAGTTAATTCCATGGAAAGTTAAATCCTAGAACTATTAAAAACATATCCATTGGTTATGCCTCTAATAAAAAGGGTTATCATTGTTACCATCATTCGAGTCAAAATATTTTTTACTTTTATGGATGTCACTTTAGATGAAACTAAATCCTTTTACATGTGCCCTCATCTTCCATGGAAGAGATCTATAGAAATTGAGTCTCTTAAGTCATCATTTCTCCCTTTTGGTACTCCTAGTACTTTGCCTGGCACATCTCATATGGATGCTTCTAAACCTGCTCCTAACAAGGGCAACTTTTGTCCTCGAATCAGAATCAACTTAGGAAAATAGTTGTCTAGAGGATTTTTTCCATATAAATATTAGAGGAGACAAAAGCAACCCAACTTGATCCAAGAATAGGTCCAATTGTCTAAGCCAGGGGTAAGTGTTCACTCTTCTAACGCCTTAGAACCTTTGCAAAATTCTTTCAATAACCTTGATGATCTACCTATTGCTTTGAGTAAAGGAACTCGATCTTATACCAAGTATGTTATTTCTCATTTTGTGTCCACAAAACACCTTTTTGTGCAGCACTAAAGTTTCCTCTCTACCATTGATGCAATTAGAGTGCCTAATCAGCAGTTCAAGAGCACCGTGAAAGTTGTGTACATGCCATGAATGAAGATATGAGTGCCTTAAAAAGTAACCAAACTTGGGAGATTGTTAACAGACTACAAGATAAAATGGCAATAGGATGCAAGTGGATTTACAATATAAACTATAGATCTGATGGTACATTGGATCGTTACCAAGCAAGGTTAGTTGTTAAAAGGTTTAGACTTATGGTGTTGATTGTAAGGAGACACACGCTCCAGTAGCAAAGATGATTATTGTTAGAACCATTCTCTCATTAACAGCTTATTTTGATTGAGAGTTGCAGCAATTTGATGAAAAAATTGTTTTCTTGCATAGACATTTAGAGGAAGAAGTTTACATGGAGATTCCACTAGGTTTTAGGTTTATTGAAGGGAATAAAGTGTGCAATTGAAGAAAGTCTTGTATGGACTCAAACAGACACCCCATAAATGGTTTGGTAAACTCACTCAGGTTATGATCTCCTTGTAGTATGGATAGGGTGAAGGTAACCATACTCAGTTCATCAAGCCTTCCTTAGAAGGGAAACTTATTCTACTTTTGATCTATGTGGATAACATGATTGTTTCAGAAGATGATGAACATGAGAAACGGAGCTTGAAAGAAAATCTTATTACTCAATTCGAGATGAAGGATCTTGGAAAATTAAAAAACATCATTAAGATAAAAGTAGCTTACTCAAAGAAAGGCATTTTTATCTCCCAAAGAAAGTATCATCTTGATCTTCTCAAAGAAATTGGTAAGATTGATTGCAAGACCACTAGAATTCCCATAGTACAAAACCATAGAATTGGGTGTGATGAAGTTTTGTTGTGAGTAAGGGCCAATATCAAAGATTTGTGGGGAAGCACATTTACTTAGCCCACACCAGACCTAACATAACTTATGTTGTGAGTGTAGTTAATCAGCTCATGCATGATCCAAAAGAACAACATTTACAGGATGTGAACATAAATTGTTGTTCAAGAGGAATGAAAAATTAATAATGGAGGTGCATGCTAATGAAGATTATGTAGAATCTACTACATAGGAGATCCGCCACAAATATTACATGTTCTTGGGTGGAAATTTGGTGACTTAGAGAAGTAAAAGACAAAATATTGTTGCAAGGTCTAGTGCAGAGGATGAATTTCGAGTTATGGAACATGGGGTATGTGAATTGTTATGGCAGAGAATTATTCTAAACAATCTTAAACTGACATGAGAAGAGCCTATAAATCTGTATAGTAATAATAAATCAGCTTTTACCATTGCTCACAATCCATATCAACATGATAGAACCAAGCACATAGAGATAGATCAACACTTTATTAAAGAAAAACTAGATAGTGGTCTTACGTCGCTTCTTATGCCCCATCTCGCCTTCAGTTAGCACATATCTGTCTACAAAAGGTCTTCCTACAAAATGATTTCATGAACTCATGCAAGCTGGGAATCATAGATATCCATTCACCAGCTTAAGGGGGACTATTGAGTCAGGAGAAAATATTTTATGAGTTAGAAGATATTGTAATAATTACAAGTGTGTTGTAGTAAGATACTAGAGATCTCTTTGTAAGCATTACTTTAGGGATAGAGTTCTCTATATATGGATGCTAATGTATTGTTTCCTTCATTAATTCAATAAAATTGTTTCTCTCATTCAGCTGAATTCTTTTCCATTAGTATAATATTCCCCATGTCTATAAGTAGAAGGCTATACCATACATAACTTCTATTCATAAGTTAATCTTTAAAAAATTTAGAATTCAAAATGTTTAGTGAGATGCTCATACAGAGACGGGCGAGCTTCACGCTGACTTACATAAGCAAACCCAACTTCATCATCCTGGAAAGACAAAGATCACAAATAAATTTCAACAAGATAGTGAGGATAGAGGCTAAACGAGGATAATGAGAAAAACACTATGATGGTCTAACATTATTTTCTGGAAAAAAAAAATACCTCAAGAAGTTTTTTGGCCTTGGAAGGGGATAAGTTTACATTTGCCCCCATAAATTTCAACATCTGCTCTTCAGTTACACCACCCTAAAAAATAAACAATAGTTTGTTCAAGAAATAGAACATGGTTTTGTATGAAATATCAGCAGATAAAATATCAAAGAATAGAAATTCAGAAGTAAAAATTGACTTTGAAAATGCACTTCGTCGGCTCCAAGGATAGAATTTCAGAAAACTTCATGATCAGTAAGCATCTTAGTTTCTGCTTAAAGAAACAAAACACCCAACACTTGGAAAACAATTCACACCTTAGGTGCCATCCAATCTACACCATGAAGTAAACAAGACTCCCCATAGCAAGATCTAACCGCAGCAACAAATAATGTACTCCTGAAGAAGCGTGTATTACCATCATAAGGTTCACCGTAATGAGTCAATGATCTAACATCAGCAATAGGAGGAGGGCCTGAGAATCAACTCACAATAATATTAACAAAAAAGATTCTTATTTGCAACAATTAAAAAGAACAAAATGGAATAATCGGGTTAAAATTCATACCAATTTCATCATCAAATGCAAGGCAGTATGCTTTTAATTCGCGGTCAGTTTCACGGTTCATGCGTTGACCTATTAAAAATGCAGAAAGCAAAGCCTCACTTACTTTCTTGGGCTCTTCATCTCCCTCTTGGAAGGGAAGGACATCCTTTAACACACCTTGCACTTCCTCGAATCCAAGATGGCCACCAGCCAACACCTCCCTAAGAGCACCAACCAATCGCATCTCGCTGGTGCCATTGCCAACATATTGCGGCCCAATGGAACTTCCCATACCCATCATCAACCCTTCTGGGTCTGCAATGAATATCACCTCAGGTGGAAGCACTCTAACCAGAAGTGGCCAGAATGTCTTCATTGCACGCATTTCCCCTTCACTCCATTGTGTTGCCTCAGGAAATGCATTTCCGCGGATTGTCATCCCCGCAAAAAATGCCCCAAGTTGTGCTTTAGAAACTTCATCTTCATCTTTCATTTCTCCCCTAGCTAAGATTAAATACAAAGTAATAAAATCTCAAAACAATTTATTTTTTTATTTTCAATGACTCTAATATAGCTAGTAAAGAAAAGCATCATTTCAACAAAAACCACCTATTCGATATGATTGTAGGGCTTCATTCAAATTTGATTATGATTATTGATTACTAACACTTGACCTCTTATGCACAGATACTCCAAAATCAGTGACAGTCCATATTGTACACCTACCAAATACTGGTAAGCGTGTCATACAGAGGCTTAAGTATCAGAACCTAGATGTTTCATATTGTGATCCCTTATATTATAGAGAAAGATTTATTTTCATAACTGAATCTATCAGTTTTATTTAAATTTGACTACATAAACACTTAATACTACTAGTAATATGATACCAATGCCAAATCAAAATAAATATTGCTTATATTATATTAAGAAAAATAAGAAACATAAAAATATAGTAATAACTTATTTAACATATATAATGTATTTTAATTCATTGAAATGGTATTGTTCTGGTATCAATGCAACATAGCACTTGACTAATACTAGAGTCCTGTGAGCTGATATACATACTTTGGAGGACAGAGTGTAGCCATAATAATTGGGGTAAAACACCATTTTGGTTCCTAAAAAATATAAAACGATATCATATTAATCCCTCGAACTAAAGAAATTTAAATAAATCTCTAGGATCACATCAGTCCCTAAACTTAACTCTGATGCATAAAAAATGTCAATATTTTCACTTCAGTCACTTGACTTCTTTGAATTTCGAACTAAAATAATTAACAAATTGTAACTTCAAGGTTAGAAACTGTCTCGGAAAATGCAATACGAGGAACGCAGTGGATTCACAAACAAACACTAAACTGATGATTTGCCCAAATAACCGATGAGAAAGTTCTCAAACATTTGAGATTGTGATAACATAAGTATGGCAAATTGTTAAATCTCAAACCGTCCATTTTCTAATAAAACAGTATCAATTTGCTCTTGTATTGTTCTCCGATTCTACTCTCACTTTAGAAAAGTAAAAACCAAAACCACGAACAATAACACATCAATGTGACGTGAAAGAAAGAGGAACCTGATCTGAGGATTGTGTCGAAGACCTTGAAGGCTTGTTGCTCGTCGAGGGGGCGAGTCTGGGTTGGGCCAGTGCAAACCCTAGCTTGGGCCTCCAGCACCGTCTGGTTGGGCCTCGGGAGTGCCGAACTGCGATACGAGGAAGACAGCGCCGGGTTCCGAACGTCGAACTCCGGAATCCCGAATTGCTCGATGGTAGTGGAATCCAACGTGGCCCTCGGCTGCAGCGTCGAAGAGAGCCTTCGGCTGATCCAGCGGTGGCGATGGAGGTTTGGGAGGGGGCGAAGCCGAAAGCGAGTGTTGCATGGAGGCTTGCTGGGGAAAATGGAGTTTGGTAGGGAAAGAAATGGTTCGGGATTAATCACAACTTTCATCGCTTACAAGTATTCGTTATTAACGATGCTTTTTTTTTTCTCTCTCTCTCTCTCTGCCTCTCTGGGCGAGGGTGGTTGACAAGCTCGGAAGACCAGCCTTGTGAAGAGAATGGCTGAATGATAAGCTCAAACCTCAGCGCTGATCTCAGTTTTTAATAAACAAAGAGTTCCCCACTCAAATATAAAAATAAAAATAAATAAATAAAAAATCAAAAGTCAAGATTTCATTTACAAGCCCGTGTACTTTTCCAGATTTATCCCTCTGCATAACGTTTTTTTTGTCAGACGTGGCACGGTTCCAGTTATTATTTACCCCAATAGCACACAAAAAGCACAACATTTCTCTGACTTTAATTTTTTAGGTAGAATTTTGTATAAGGAAAATCCAATCCTAACCGTTGTTTTATTTGGCCCTTTTTGGAAAGAGTCGAGATTCTACTGAGGAATCCAATGGTCACTTGATTTCTCTTTTTTTTTTTAGAAAATACAAGAAAAAAATTAGAATTAAAAAATAATTAATCAAATAAAAGATATTTTTATCTTAAAAAATATTAATTTTAATAATTAATTGATGGAAGATATATTTTAATCAATATTTAAATTAAGGAAATAAATGTTATGATATATTTTGATAGCAATTGTAACTTTAATTTTTTTAAATTAAAATTTTGTTAAATATAACCAATTTATTAAGTAATTATGTTGTGAGGAAATCATTAATAGCAAAAAATGAAATTTTATTATTATTTTTTCATTTCTGTATTATGACATTTGTCTTATTAAAATTTAAAGTTTAATGTATTATCGTTAAAATAATAAAGAAGTAACAAAGGCATAACGCGTGAAGGAGTTTGTCACTCATGCGTATTAAATGAAGACATCTACTTCTTAGTTGTTACGTGTTTTAATCACTTGTTTTAATTTTTTTTTATATTTTCAGGTTGAATTATTTATTTGAATCATCTCCTCCAAGATGATAACATGTGCATGTGTAGAAAAGACTTTGACATTAATACGAATGATTAAATAAATGAAATAGGTTTAAAATATGAACGATGTATCTCATAAAGGTTAAAGATGTTAAACGATTCAATATCTTATCGACGTTTAATATTTTATTAGATATCTAGAATTTATGAGTTCTAATAATAATAATAAACATTATTATAAGATGTAATAATATTTTTAACAAAGTTATTATAAGTTTAGAATTAAAAAAAAATATTAGATGGTCTATTAAGGTTAAATATGTTAGAAAATGCTGTAATATTAAAATAGTTAAACGGTATCTTAGAGTTAAACTCGTTAGATAGTTTCTGTGTTCAGAAAAAGTAAAGTCAAACTATACAATGTTAACACATTAGACGGTTCAATTATGCATAGATTTGTTAGATGTTCTCACAATACAAAGATAATTTAGACAGTCTCACAATACAAGGACACATTAGACAGTCTCTAGATGCTCAACATGTTAGATGATTCCAAAGGATAATATGATTTGGATGAAACAACTATCATGAACCCATTAGATAGTCACTCCGTTTTCTCTGTATGTTAGACAATGGCTTCATCTTCTACACGTTAGATAGTGTAATGCGTCAAGGAGTATCTAAACTCGATTATTATGTTCTTAAAATGTTTTCTAACCTTATTTGATTATTTCAAACATCATTTGATAACATCTGATCATACAAATCAACATTTGATTCAAAATAACTAATAAATTATTTATAGATAGTTTTCATATATTGAACATAAAAGAGAGCAATTCGGAAAGAATATATCTTGATTTGTCTTAATGGTTTTTTTTTATTTAAATATTTCTTCTATGGTGGATAATTCTATCATTTGAGATTAAGAGTAATCTGTTTGAACTCTTATGTATTGAGGTGATATTTAAATATGATATAATATTATGTTCTTGATTGATTATTGGTATTGTTGTTTTGTTTCTAACTCTTGATCTAGAATCTTAAATCTGACTGAAAAGTCTTTTTAGGGTTCTAACCTAAACAACAATACTTAACATATTTGAGTGCTAGAAATAGACTTGAAATGTTAATTTTTGTCAACGTTTGAGCGCGACTCTAAGTTGTTTTTATAAATATGCGAAAAATTGATATTTAGGAAACATTCTTAATAATTTTACATGCGAAAAATCAATATGAATGAATTTTATACGACCATCAATTTCAATCAAAGAACTTAATGTTAACACATGAGAGTGAGAAGGATGAAACCTAATCTCTATTTCTCCAACTTGAAGCAACTAATTATCTGCTTGTTTTCTTATTAATCATCGTCAACGCAACCACTTTCAACACACTTTTAATTGTTCTGTTTTATATTTAGTGGGCACTGTACTTGATAATTCAATTGTTCCTTGTGGGATCGATATTCGTCCTTAGGGACAAATTATTACTTCTAACAACACGATGCACTTGTCGTAAAAAGTCATCAATGGTGAAGTGCATATTGCAAGCCTCAAATGGTCATATTCTATGTTCTATATAAAGACCTGGAAGACAAAGATGAAAAAGAACAAGAACAACACAAAAAACATTTTCAAAGTGAAATAAAAGTTTGTGTGAATGAGAAAGAAAGTTTTGCATTATACAAATTATATTTGTTATAAAAAAGCGTTTAATGAATTGGATTGTGTGTTAAACCTTGTAAATTCTACCTAGTGAGCTTTAATTTTTCTCTCTTTTGAGAGTGTTTTTCCCATATCTTAAGAGGTCTTAAGGGAAGATTATGACTAGTTTACCTAAAGATGTGAGAATATTTCTACCTGAAAAGGTGAAGAATACTTGTACTTAGAGAGGATGAGAATACTTGTACCTATAGAGGTAGAGAATACTTGTACTTGGAGAGGTAAATAATACTTGTACATAGAGAGGTGTAGAATACGTGTACATTGAGAGGTGTGAAATACTTGTACTTGAAAAGATATAGAATACCTGTACTTGGAGAGGTGTTGAAACTCATTAGTGAAAGCTCTTAAGTGGTTTTCTTATTGGATGTAAGCCCAAGTGGTAGGATGAACCAATAAAAATTTGTGTCTATTTGCTTCTTAAATTTGAGTTTAGGCTCCATTCACCCCCCCCCCCCCCCCCCCCCCCCCCCCCCCCCCCCCCCCCCCCCCCCTCCCCACCTCCCCCACTCCCCCCATTTTTCATCTTTTTCTTCTTTCATATATTAATATGTTCATTATTAAT
>Ga0123342_1010148_pt1 | contig 10900 bp, 7 predicted proteins | sample Turbeawhitnodule_FD_89960 | JGI IMG/M metagenome (GOLD analysis project Ga0123342, IMG submission 89960) | Root nodule microbial communities of legume samples collected from Mexico - Turtle bean Mexico white nodule | ecosystem: Host-associated > Plants > Roots > Nodule | place: Mexico: Nepantla... | reverse complement strand
TGTCACTGTTTCTGTTTAATTTTGCTTTGTAATGACACCAATAATTATGCTGATTTAGTGTACCTTTGTCTGATATGGTTTGTGGGGTTCGCAGCTTTATTTTTCTAGGAAACCTAACTAAGATCTGCACGTGAAAAATGTTACCATTGAACTTATGGATAGTTTTATTTAAATCACTAAAATAATATAGCACTTTTTGAGTTGAGGAAATATATTACTCATCAACTCATGTGTTATAACCAGAGGTGTTGACAATTTATCTTAGAAAAATGCTTTTTTTTACACCACTATTTTTATTTGACATCCACCCGTAAATAATAATAATAATATATTAAATTAAGTAATTTAAATAAAATATAAAGTAAGATATGAAATATAAAAATAGTAAAATGAATGAAGAGTTGGAGTGAAAAATTTGGGAATGACAACCTATTCTATCCTATCATGGTCCTTTATCTCATGACGTTAGAGTACAGATAAGAGATGGTAGTTATATACAAAATTGTTTGTTTATGTGACAGCGTTCTATTATAATTCAATAAATATTAATATTTAATTATTTATAAAAATTATAATTTTTTTAATTTTTTTTAAAATTTTAATATTTGATATTTTGTTTATATTTTTATGATTTTTTTTTAATTTTTTATTATAAATATTATATTTATTGTGGTTGTAAGGTAGAGAAGGGTTGTCAAAATATCACAATCCAATTATATAAGACATTAAGATAGTGTTTGGATTGGGGGGTGACACTCTAGCGAAGATGGATGGGAGTGTGACACCCCCTTTTGCTTTAGTGGGAGAAGGAGAATGAGGGTGCGGGTGAAGAGAAAATAGTAGGTTTTTGGGTTCCTTGATGCATTGAAAAGAAAGGAGAGAAAATTAAGTAGAAAGCCACGTAGGACGATGCCAATTACGATACTACCCATGCTTTTTCACTCTGAAGCACTCTGGCTACACTGTGGCTATCCATTGCACCACGACAAAAATGGCACCAGCAAGCATGAGATTCATGATTTCGGGTCCAGGGAATCTCATTGACCAATTTTTGAATTGGTAATGAATGCTCCAAGCTGAGTGGGTGAGGTGGGTAGGGTGGCTCATGTTATATAACATAATTCTGCCAATTGAACTAAGCACTCCAAAGAAATCAAACTCTCCTTTCATACTTTGCATTGTGCTGAAATAGGGGCTTATAGAGGGTCGTGAGTAAGCACAGAGGTGGTTCACTGAGTTTCGTCGTTCATCTGTGAGCTGAGGTAAGGGTTCCCATTCATTTTGTTCCAATCATAATCGATTATGGGTGAAAAATAACAGTGCACATAATCGATTATGCTATTTAAAATGGTTCATAATCGATTATGCTTAATACATAATCGATTATCTGTAAATGTTTTGGCAACTTAATCAATTGTGTGGGCTATGCTTTTGTGCTGATAATTGATTATCCTACAACATAATCGATTATATTGATTTTTAAAATGCGGGCATAATCGATTATGCATGTTAAAGCTTTGGATAATCAATTATGTTGCTTTTTGAACTGTGGCCATAATCGATTATGCATCTTAGATGTGTGGGTAATCAGGTAATCGATTATGTGATGTTTTAAACGGGCCTCATAATCAGTTATGTTCATGTTTTTAATAGATTTTTCATTTTGTGATTTTTGTCTTAATTTTTTAATACATTTTTTTAGGTACAGTTTGATCTTGTTGAGAGTTGATTTTTGTTGTGATTTTGTTGTGCTCTCTTGAGGTATATGTGATTTTTTTAAATTGTGTTGGATGTTTATTATTTTTAGAATTTAATTTTTTTAAATTATTGTAAAGTAGTTATCGATGTTAATTAGTTCGTAATTTTAAATGTGATTTTCTAGGAGAAATAAAATAGTTATGATACTAAATTAATTATTGTCTTAAGTTGATTATTTTTTTTATTCTTATGAAAAATTGTAATGTTTTGAATATATGTTTTGTGTCATATCAATTGAAATTATAGGTCTGAATCTGTTTTCTTTTAAATTTTGTTATTAAAAAGATTGTAAAAATTGTTGTACTAATTAAAACAAAAGCAGAAAAAGTATGCAGAAGATTTTTTTAACATTTAAGAATGTTAATAAATAAATTTATGAATGTGTAAATAGTTAAGATTTTTTTAATTTTGTTAAACTGTTAATGAATAAATTTTTTATATCAAGTTAAGAAATTTACAGAATAGAAATATTTATTTTAAATTATTATTTTTACAGAATGAGAATTATTATTTTTACAGAATGAAAATATAAATTTCTAATGTTATGATTTTAATATTTTTACCTTTTACATAGAGATACGTTAATGTTATCAAATTTATATAATTTATTTCTCACATTGACATAAATTTTTAATGTTATAATTAAAAAATTAAAACAAATATTGTACTAATTAAAAATAACTGAAAAAATTACATAATAAATTTGAATTTTTAATAATATGTGCAGATAGTTAATATTTGTTTGAAGATTGAATTCTTTATAATAAATAAATTGATTTATTTGAAATTATTATTTTTACAGAATGGAAATACAAAGTTTGAATTTTACATTTTGTACTTTTTTACATTTTACATAAACATACCATAATGTTATAAAATACATATAATTTATTTATCACATTTTCACAATAAATTGTTAATGTTATTCTGCAAGCCATTTTAAAAAGTATTTTAGTAATTAAAAGAAAACAGAAAAATATGACTTCATAAATTAGAATTTTTAATAATATGCGTAGATAGTTAATATTTATTGAGCATTATAATTCTTTAAAAATATTTTATTTATTTAAATTATTATTTTTACAGAATTCTGTATAAAATTTGAATGTTATAATTGTTTTTTTGACATTTTACATAGATATAATTGATTTGTCACCGTTGACATAAATTCTTAATGTTATTATTAAATTTATTTTAGAAATATTGTAGTAATTGAATAAAACATAACAAAATTACATAATTTTAAGAATATGTGTACATAGTTAAAATTTTGTAACATTTAATTTTTGGTCTGAAATAGGTATTTTTTATTTATTTTAAATTATTGATTTACTGAATTGTGTATAAATTTTTGATGTTATATATATATATATATATATATATATATATATATATATATATATATATATATATATATATATATATATATATATATATATATATATATATATTACATTTTACATAGGCGTAGCATAATGTTATGAAATAGATATATATTTTTTTTCACAAACACAGATTTTTTGTTAATGCTATTATTACAAATTTTAAAAAATATTGTAGTCAATACAAAAATAGAAACAAATTACAGAATGGAAATAAAAAACTTGAATGCTATATTTTTTAAACATTTAATTATTTATAAATAAAAGATTTATTTGTTTAAATTAAATATTTTTACAGAATGGATGAATGGAAGTGTAATTTAAAATTTTGTAAATAATATTGTAGTAATTAACAAAATAAAAAAAATTAAGAGTATATCTAATTACATGAATAATGGAAATTTCAATATTTGTGAATTGTTTTGTGTAATTGTTAATTTTGTTAGTGTATATTTATTTCTTGCTTGATTAAAATATAATATTCATACGTTTAATTTGTGTGTATATTTATATTACATAAATAAAATGATAGAGTATTTTAGAATAAAATGTTTATTATAAAATTACTTAAAATTAGGTATTAGGGTGACTGTATTGGTGTAATTTTACATCGAAACAGTAACCACATTCGGTATTTTCTATTCACACTTACCTGTAATCATGGTGGTGGATGAAAGTTAAAGATTAGAGGATAACATTATGAATTCTGCAAGCGATTATGACGAGGCAGAGATGGTTCATTTTGAGGAAACGGTTGCAATTTATGATGACCTTGTTGCGGCAAACATGAATTTAATTTCACAAATACAAGAACAAATTAAAAAAAAATACTGAAGGTGCATCAGTGATGATCCTTTGTATGATTGGTTTTGGATTGAATTTGTTACAAACCATGCGTACTAGAAGCAACTGTATGAGTGAGTTCCAACTACAAAAAAAGCGTCCCAGACAAGAATTGATGGAGTACTTGGTTCAAATTGAACAATTTCGTGATATTATTCACATGGGACCACAAGCTTTCCTTGAATTATGTCAACGAATACGAGGAACTGGACTTGTTAAAGATGCATATCGATCAACCGTGGAAGAACAAGTTGCGAAATTTCTGCACATTATTGGGCATAATGTGAAGAATCGAAGTTTGTCATTCTTTTTTCATCGGTCTAGAGAAACTGTTTCCCGTCACTTTCATAATGTTTTGAGTGCAATTTTAAGGTTGGAAGGAAAATTCTTAATTCAACCAAATGGAACGGTTGTGGAACCGCACATCCTTAACAACAATCGATTTTACCTCTACTTTAAGGTTTGTTTATGACAACATTACTTTAATTATATATAATGTTTTATTTATGACTTTTTTAATTAAATTTATGAAATGTCTTTTAAATTAGGATTGTTTAGGGATCATAGATGAGACTCATGTACGTGTTAAGGTTGCACGTGCTGATGCACCTCGTTTTCGAGGGAGAAAAGATTGGCCAACCCAAAACATATTTGCAGGTTGTGACTTTGACAAGAAGTTCACGTATGTCTTGGCCGGTTGGGAAGGAACTGCCTCCAATTCAAGGATATTGAAAGATGCTTTGGTACGAGATGATCCTTTGGTTATTCCAGAAGGTTAGTTTTAGGGGATTGGGTGTGCACAACAGTAAATAGGTTGAAGTAGTATATACTAACTAAACTTTCCATAATCTTTGTAGGAAAATACTATCTTGGTGATGCAGGTTTTATGTTAAAAGCAAATATAATAACACCTTATCGTGGGGTTAGATACCATTTGAAAGAATATTCGTGAAGAGGGCCACAAAATGCAAAAGAATTGTTTAATCATCGACATTCATCACTTAGAAATCAAATTGAGAGAACTTTTGGGGTGCTAAAAAAACATTTTCCAATTATAGCCAGTGGGACTGAGCAACATTATGATGTGGATACTATGACAAAAATTGTTTTAGCTTGTTGTATTCTGCATAACTTTCTACGCGTGGTCGACAATGATGAGTCTCTGCTTGAAGAAGTAGATAATGAATTGTTACAAGATAATGTCCAAGCAACCACCACCCATGCTCGTGAGCATGATTACAGGCTAGGGTGTCATATTAGGGACACTATAGCAAACGAAATGTGGCAAGATTACGTAAACAATTAATTTCATGAAATAATATATTTTCTCCCATTTTTCAATGTTAGTCATCCTAACTTTATTTAAGTTAATTAGATGGATCGCGGGAAAAATGTTGCTTCAAATTCATCAGGTTCTTATCGAGAGTTCACGAAGTAGACGACGAAGATGGACCTAATTTTGCCCAATGCAATGATTGACGAGGTACGAAAAGGGTGTAGAATTGATGGTAGCTAGACCACTTAAGGATACACTAACATAGTTATGGCTTTAAATGAGGCTGGCTTATCGGGTATTAAGAAAAATCATGTCAAGAACCGCCAAAAAAGCCTCAAGGACAGTGGAGGGAATTCCATGATTTGTTTGGTGGATTGAGTGATTTCGCATGGAACCAGACCACCAAACGTTTTGAAGCCGAGGACGAAGTTTGGAGTGGGTTGATTAAGGTACGATGAGGAGTATTTTTTATTTAACAAATACATTTGACTTCACATTTGGCATAAACTACTAATATGTGACATCTATGTAGGCCAAACCATCTGCGACGAAATGACGTGTGAATCCCATTCGCCATTATGACCTCACGGAGGAGTTGTGGTCTAATGATAGAGCCACGGGAAGTCGGGACAGGACAGCTCGTGACATCAATTCACCTTCTGACATGAGCAATTTCAGTGTCAACCTTGGGGACAATAATATGGATTCGAACTATGAGGAGGCAAATGACTACGTCTCACGATCACCTGCTACTCACTTCCAATCTAGTGATACTCCTTCTGACACGCCATCAAACACTCCTTCTATGGCGTCTGCTGCTCTGCGGGCACATCCTCATCTCGAGGATCAAAGAGAAAAGGCCCTACTGTGGACGACATTGATGAACATTTTGCATTGTTGAATACCAATCTTCAACAATGCGTGTCATCAATTAAGGATGGAAATGAAAATGCCTCTCAGTTGGTGGATATTGCTCGTGCACAAGCAACGACAACTCAAGATATAACTTCCGAAATTAGACGAAGAAACGACATATATGCTGAGCATATACACCACCATCGACGCCATGCCTCGTACCAATACTCAGAGTCTGATATTTGGGCAATGCTCGTGGAGCTTAACATCCAGGACGAACAAGTCATGGATCAATGCTACGAAATCTTATGTGAGCATCCAGGAAGAGTTAAGCAACTATTTGGGATGTCATACGAGCGTCGCATGACCAAATTGTTTGCATTCATGACTAGGCGTTGATTTCATATTTCATGCGTTAGCAGTTCCTCCATATCTTCTACTTTAGTTTATGATGTCTTAATTTGATTTCACTTGGTCTGTAATTTGTTTTTGTATGTTTCTTGTTGGACAATTATCACTAGAACTGTTATTATTGAACTTTTGGAGTTAAACTATTCACTTTTCATTCATCATCTAATATTTTGTTTATGCACTTCTACAATTGTGTTTGATAACTGCATTTAATTGGTTTAGGGTTTCTCCGAAAGTATAATCAAATGTCTATGTTTTGTGAGTCAGTAGAAATTTGACATGAGAAAGATGAATTGTGAATTTTGATTGACACTTGATGGTTATGTGGAAATGCATGAGAGTTGATGGGTTTATGTCAATATTTAAAGTTATATTTATATTACAAGTTCTAAAAATAACTAGCTTACCCTTTGCTTTGTTTTGTGATTGTTTTCTTTAATATGTGATGATCGTGTATTTATACATAAGCAAATGATGTTACAGGTGATAAAACTTCCCAATGAGAAACTGGTGGATGAAAATGTTTCTTTTGTTTTGAATATTTTGTTTTAAATCTTTGTGTATATATTTAAAATCCCTATGAAGAGGGATATATTTTGAAACATTGTATGAAAGAGTTATAAATATTGTAAATTATGGTTATTAGATATGGAAAAATATAGGGATGTTACAACAACGGAAGCGAAAATAGGGAAACAAAAACTGCAGCGAAAAAACAATGCTAAACACTCATGAAACTACAAATGAAGCACACCACGACATGCAAAATGAAAAAAAAAATCATAAACAAAACACATTACATTGGTTCTAGACTCCAACAATTGTAATATGTATTTTTTTTTAAAATTTTAATGGTTAAAAAAATTTAAATAGCTAACGAATATTACATAAGTTAATTGGTCTAATTGATGCTTTTTAACAAATTTAAAAGTTTAATTTATGTTTATTTTCATTTTTTACACCAGTTTTTCTTTATAATTAGACTAAAATATCAATTCTTACACTAATTATATTACCATTGATTTTTTTTTATCGACAATAAAAAATAAATAAATAGGAACCACTTCAAGGGTGATTCAACCCTTATACACGGTACCCAAATACCGATTCTTGCCTAAAATCTCCAGAACTAACTAAAACAAACCTTGCCCTTGCTACACCTAACAAACTCAAGCGACTAATCTCATGCACACCATAGGTTCTAAACACCAATCAGAAAAGGAAAACGAAGCTGGCCGAAAATTTGTAGAGACCCAAGACCAAACCTTTACTTGCACCAAAGCAAATACTTCAGATGCATCAACCACTCCTCTTTTGAAGATTATGTTGTTCCTGTGATTCCATATTTCGCTAACCACCCCGACCCAGATTGTGTTCCATACGATATTAACCGTCTCTGAAGAAAGACTCATCCTAAATTGATCAAAGTTAATCTTCGGCTCAATGTTGGACACAAACAGAACCCCAAGCCATCTATAGCATAAACACCAAACTCGCTGAGCAAAGCTGCAATCGAAGAACAAATGTCTACAAGATTTTGCCTCCTTCCCGCACAAACAACACCTCGAGCTATCCACCAAAACCCCTATTCTACTCATATTTGGCATAGTAGCAAGCTTGTTTTCCTTCAACCTCCAAGTAGTAAGCACTGCAGAGGGTACTGCCTTGCACCTCCACAACTTACAATAAATCGGTGAAGAATCTGCCTCTTTGTCCTTCCTAACAAGATTGTAGGCAGAATTAACTGAAAAAGTTTGGAGACCCCCCTCCTTCCAAATCCAACTATCAGCCTCTCCCGGGGCAACCCTAGCCTCAAGCAGAAGCTGACTCAACTGATCCGCCATCAACTTCTCCCACTCAAAAAACAGTCTTCTCCAAGCTAGTTGCCAAACCCAAACTCCGTTAGACCAAAAACCAAGCTTCGTCAGCTTTGCGTCTTTGGTAGAACTAATAGAAAACAATCTTGGAAAGGCATTCTTCAGCGCCTCACCATTCAACCAACTTTCCTTCCAGAAATAAATATCCTTCTCGTCACCAACTTTCCACTTGAAACCGTCTTCAAAGCTTCTTCCCTAACCCTCCGAAGACCACACCTCTTTCAAATCTTTCCACCAAAGAGAGCACCTCCTACCTTTTCCTTCCTCTCCTAAACTTCTCCACCCTCCGTATTTAGAAATGAGAACCTCCCTCCAAAGGTCACCCTCGATCGAACCCAACCTCCAAATCCACTTCCCCAATAAAGCCAAGTTAAACAACTTTGGATCAATAATCCCAAGCCCCCCAAACTCGCGAGGCTTACAGGCCAATCTCCAGGAAGCCCAAGCAATCTTCCTTCCTTCTGCACCCCACTCCCAGAGAAAATTTCTTTGTATCCTAATAAGCTTTCCTGCCATCCCAGAAGGCAATTTGAATAATGACAAAAGAATAGCGGAATAGAAGAGAGCACGGACTTAATCAAAAAAATCCTCCCAGCCATCGTCAAACATCTTCCCTTCCACCTGCTTAATCTAGCCTGAACTTTCTCAATCACCCCATTCCAAAAGTCGCCACACTTATGACTCCCACCAACTGACATACCCAAGTAGATAAAAGGGGAAACCATTGTATCACAGTTAAGAATAGTTGTGAATCGCTGAAGCACGACCTGGTCCAACCCCGTCCCACCAATCCTACTCTTCGCAAAATTAACTTTTAACCCGGAGGATAGCTCGAAACATTGCAAAATTGCCTTAATGTTAAAAACACTTTTGGTATTTGCTTCGCAAAAGAACAGTGTATCGTCTGCATATTGTAACATATTTACCTTTACTTTATCCTTTCCAACCTCCAAACTGTCAATCAACTTCTTTTCTTCTGCTACCCTTGCCACCCCAGCTAACCCTTCTGCCACAATGAGGAAGAGAAAAAGAGCAAGTGGATCGCCCTAGCGGAGACCCTTTCTAGGTTAGAACTCCCTGGTTGGGCTCCCATTTACAAGGACAGAAACCGAAGCTGACTTAAGCAACCCTTTATCCACCGAATCCAATGGTCACAAAATCCCAACCTCCTTAGCATATAAAATATAAAATCCCAATTCTCCGAGTCGTAAGCCTTCTCATAATCGACTTTGAAGAAAATGTAGCTCTTCCTCTTTCTCTTGTATTCTTCCAGAACCTCATTTGCAACTAGTACACTGTCCAATAAACCTCTTCCTTCAAGAAAAGCCGACTGTCTAACATCTATAATTTTTCTGATCACCTTTTTCAAACGCAAGGAAAGCGCCTTAGAGATCATCTTGTACAAGCAACCTACTAATGAAATAGGTCTAAACTCCCCTAGCTGTTGATGATTTTCTACTTTTGGTATCAAACAAAGAAACGACGCATTCGAACCTCTTGGCCAACTGCCGTAACCTGCAAAATCCATTAGTGCTGACACCACGTCCTTCTTCAGGATGTCCCAACAAGATTTTAGGAAACCAAAGTTAAAACCATCAGGATCGGGACTCTTTGAACTATCACACCCCCAAATCTCAACTCTGACCTCTTCTTCCGAAAAATCACCAATTAGCATCTCATTGTCGGCTTCTGAAATGGAATTGAATTCAACCTTATCCAATTTGACCTGGCAAGCATCATTCCTAGCGAACCTTTCTTCAAAGAACTCACAAACCTTATCCTTTACCTCCTCCTTATTGTGACACCATTTGTTATTAACAAAAAAAAAAATAACGTGCTGATTCCTTACCCCCCTACAATTGATATTACATATGTTTAAATATTTAAAAAACATCACCATTTTGTTTAAGTCGATTCTAGTTAAATCGGGTTCGTATCTTTTTTTTTCAAAACACATTATTTTGCCCTAGTGGTTATATTTATTTTCAAAATTAATTCAAACTACAATAATAAAATTTGCTCATCTAGTGTTATACGGATTGTTCATTATTGTGCGTGCCATGACTCATATATAGTTGAACATTAAAGTATTTATCTTTTAATGTCATTTATTGAGATTCAAATCCCCATGCACATTTATTGAGAAGGAAAATTTTCTTTTGACACGATTCTTCAAAAACAACAACTGTCTAAAGCTGCAAACTTATCACTGCGGCTACTTTAAGAACCACACACTGATGGAGATTAGAGAGTGGAAGACTTCTATATAACAGTTGTTCTATTTCATCCTCCAAAGCTACAAAGTAAACCCAAGATTTCCATGGAGAAAACAACACACATTGCAGTTATTCCTGGTCTAGGCTTCTCCCATTTACTTCCCATTCTTCAGTTCTCCAAACAACTTGTTCATCTCCATCCACATTTTCATGTCACCTGCATTGTTCCCTCACTTGGCTCTCTCCCACCTGCCTCCAAAGCCATCCTTCAAACTCTTCCTC
>Ga0123342_1010147_pt1 | contig 10901 bp, 3 predicted proteins | sample Turbeawhitnodule_FD_89960 | JGI IMG/M metagenome (GOLD analysis project Ga0123342, IMG submission 89960) | Root nodule microbial communities of legume samples collected from Mexico - Turtle bean Mexico white nodule | ecosystem: Host-associated > Plants > Roots > Nodule | place: Mexico: Nepantla... | reverse complement strand
TTTTACTTGAAATTAACATGATTATATCATCAATAATAATAAAAATAAATGTTAATTTATGTTTATAGATTCAACTTTTATGTTGTTGTATAGTTTAATTTTTTATTTTCTTCATTTAAAAAATAATAATTTTAAACTAAACATTTTTAATTTATTACTTTTTTTTTTATTTTGTAAAAAATCATTTATTTATTCATTAATTATATTTCTAATTATTTTAAACATTAAAAATATTTATTTTTTAATGCATTCAAAATTAAAATTGTAAAAAAAAAAATTATTATTTATTTATTTATTTTAAAAATGGTGCTAGATAGGGAAATAAAAAATAAAAGAGTGTTAGATAGGGAAATAAAAACAAAAAGGTGCTAAATAGGGAAATAAAAACAAAAGGGTGCTAGATAGGGAAATAAAGATATAAATGGTGCTAGATAGGGAATTGAGCTCTTTCTAACCCACGTAGTGGTTTATATAACCAAATAATAATATAATTAACAAATTATTAAACTAAAATGGAAATATATTTTATTAGAAAAAAAATTATATTCTACAATAAAATCATTAAATAGAAACTAATTTTATAAATAAAAATAATTAGTTGTTGTATTAAATAAATTAAAGACCATTTTAGATACTATTTTTTTTTAAATTAATTTTTATTATTGATAAATAGTTTTTAAATTTGTATCTGGTTATCAAGATTTTGGCTATCAAATTTAGAATCTAAATAATTGGTAGTTAAAACCTTAGTAGCTAATTAGATACCAATTTAAAATTTATTTATCAATAATAAAAACTAATTTAAAAATATTTTTTTAATTTTCAAAATAATTTCTAATTTAGTAAATATATCAACTAATTACTTGTTTTTACTAAAATTGATTTTTATTTAATAATTTTTTTAGTAATATACGGACAAAACAAATAATTTTATTCCTTCATTTAATTGAATAATATAATAAGTTTGTTAAAATTATATATTAATCATTTTAAAAGTTATATATCATTAATGTTTTGGAATTAAATGATACTACAAAACAATATACATAATAATTAAATTCATTTTATAATATACGTTTCAAAATAAATAAATAAATAAATCATACAAAATTTGTAATATCATATTGTAAAATATTGCATCATATTAAATTCAAGAGGTCCAAAAATTCTAAACATGAATCATAAAAGTTCGTTCCAGATCATTGGAAAAATAAAATCAGATAGGTCATTAACTCCTTATAAGAATATTACAATTGCAAAACTAACTCTAATAATTAAAATATAATTATTTACAAAACAATAACTATACAATCGTACACTTATCACACCCAAAAAAATTAAACATATAAAATAAAGTATTTTTAAATTATATAAGTTTAAATTGCTTTGTATAAATCTAATTCAGTACTCTTTAGCTTGATCATTTATTTTGCTTAAAGCTTGTTTATGACGTGTTTTGTGGCCTTGATCATCCATATTCACGATGTTGCATTTTTTTAAAATATCAAAATAAATAGCTGGGATATGAAGTATCGTTCATGTTACATTCAAATGAAGATTTTTTTTTCTCATGCAAAATTATCTTACACTTGGTGGAAGATAATCATACATGTAAATATTTTGGACAGAACACATTTATGAATTTTGTTTGAGTATTTCAACTCAAATTGGAACATATCTTAATTTATTAACTTAAGCAAATTCTTAACTATGACTTGGTATTTTCGGGAACATAATTTATATCTCAATCAAAATTATGTATGAAAGAGAAGACGTGGTTTGAAAAGTTGTATATGTTGTCAAAAAGAAATTTCATGATGAAGGAGATTGGTCCCCTAAAAGGTTTGTACAGAACTTGGTTTTGGGACCACCTGCTATCAACTAATCAAAGTGCCAAGGAAAATAAATACAAAGAAACTGCTAATGTGAGTTATTGTGAATGAATACCAATTCCATTTCAGGACAATATGTCTTCATCACATTTCTATTTTATGTGGGGTCTGTGTTTGATAGTGTAAGGATGACGTATGAAAATATTCACATAGTTACATTTAATTTCATATATATTTCTACTCAAACTTGTGTAAAAAATTATTCAGCAATTGTACCACCATGGATATTTTTTTTTTCTTTGACTCAAGGTTCCATAATGCTTCTGAATCATTAGTTAACCCTATATCTATTAAAAGATAATTAACATCACATATCTCTTATAGGATTTGGATAAAGAAATTCAATCAAACTATCCAGAATTTTAGTTTAAAATTACAATAAATATATATTAATTGATGGAATTCCTTTTTTGTGATTGTGAAATTAGCATCAGTTGATTAGAAATTGGAGGCGGAAGTAATGGAAGAATGAAGCTAAGGTAAAATTTAAAGAATTCTCATGGAACTTGGAGTGTTGTGAGGTATCTTGGAGAGTGATAGATGAGACCTAATAACTTGAAAAGGGAAAGGAGATCAACAAAGATGTCTAATCTAAGGAGAGTTATAAACTTGCAATTTGGCAGCATAACTATAATATAATTTATCTGAATTCTACCATGCCTTGCACCTTAATTTATATGTGTTTTGGACAGTCAAGCTACAAGCAAAATGGAACTACAAGCAAAATGGAGGGTGATTCAAATTAAAAAATATGTTTTAAAAAGTGACGTCAAGGCAAGTCACACTTGCCATGTGAAGGCAATGTGTTTCATGTGCACCTTCTAAGTTTCTTATGATTGGCCTAGTATTGTTCAAGGCAAATACAAACCAAGTTTCTACACTACTTGACCTAATTGTGTATGCCAAAATTATTTTACAAGAAATTGAATTCTATTATAACATTTAATAACTAGAACAATGTTTAAGATATGTAAGAATGTTTATCTGAAAGTCTCTATTGAGTTCCATTCTTATTGTAGTTTTCTAAGAATTCCTCTCATAGTATCTGTTGAGTTCTATTCCTCTCAAAATATTCTTATCCTTGCTCTAATAAAACTTGTGGTTGAGAGCTCTGCCATAATTTATAATACTGAAATCGATAAAAAAAAATTACAAACTTAAAAATTAGAAAATATTAATTGAATAGAGAAATTAACTAAAATTAATAAAATATATCTTTCAATATATATAAACATTCAATTTTAAATGCTCTAAGTTAAAGCCACTTATATTTAGTTAATCTCTTCATGGAATAAATTCTTATTAATTCTTAAAGCAAGTTATATTACATTAATTTGTTATCATTATATTGTCACTATGAAATCATAATACCAATCTTCACAATATTTTTTGCTATTTTATTTCATTATCTTTACTATTTTAAATGCTATTTTCAGTCAATGACATATTGAATAAACGTTAATGTTACAGCCAAGCAATCAGCCTAAGAGTTTCAAAAATTGCTATTAATTAAAACATGTATATAATTTAGCTTTTGGGCCATTGGAATTAAAACTCACTGTCCAAATAGGTTGTCTCCATAACTTATCTAAACCCTAAATTCTAAATATTATAAAAAAAATTATTAAGGATTATAAAATCTAGATGATATTTTCAAATTTGGTAATAGCTTTTGGATTGTATAATCCATAACATCCCCTTACTATGTATTTTGGATTCTACAATTCAAAAAGTATTTCAAAATTTGAAAATACATGTTGAATTTTACAATCCATAATATATTTTAAAATTACATTTTAGATTGTACAATATGAAAGGTATTTTCGGATAAAAAATACCTTCTAAATTAATCAATCCATAATACATATTATAATAAGGAAATATTATGTTTTTTACAATCCAGTATATATAAAAAAATAAATGAAAAATCCTAACATACATTTAAAAGGATAATGTTGAAATTAAACTCTAAACCTTAAATTGGAATTAAAAAAATATAGAAATATAGAGTGAAGATATAGATGTAGAGGGAGAATTTGCCTCCCAATTCAATAAACATATAAAACTATTAAAAAGAAAAGATTGTTTCTTCCTGCACCTCCATACCTTCTTCTCTCACCTCCATAAATTTTCGAATTTCCAAAAATACCCCTCTATAATATTCCGATTACGTAATCCGGAAGTCATTTTTCAAATTTGTAATTAGTTTATGGATTACATAATCCGGAAGCCTTTTTTCTTATGCATTATTACTTTTCGGATTACATAATCTAGAAGTCTTATTTAGCTTCTGGATTATGTAATCCGGAAGTCTTTTTTCTAATGAATTTCTGGATTACATAATCCAGGAACTACTCTAAGGAGATGACACAAGAAGGATAAAAATGTATTTTCATATTATGTATTGTGGCAGAAGAAGATATGGAGGTGCGGGAAGAAACAGTCTAAAATAAATTTTAACCCGAGTTTAAAAAAGTATTGGCCCAAAAGTTTTGGACTCAACTTCTAATCCATAAGTTGCCCAATAGGCAATTCGCATAAACCAAAATGGACGTGAGATAAGATTTTGATTCGGTTTGAATTCAACTTCTGGAGCTTGAGTTTGATCAATCCAACTAAGTTGAACCTACCACCATTTATTTTTAATCCACCACTTTATGGTTGTAAGTTGTAACTTTGACACGTACCTTTGTCCAGCTCTAAAAGCAATTTGTTCTATCAATTCTATCTGTAATAAAATATATATCTACACCTTTTTATTTCCTTCATTTTCACGAATAATTTGAAAGTAGTATTTTTAATTTAGCAATTTATAAAAATATTAAAAAATTCAGTAAAAATGGAAGGGAAGGGAAGAGAAAAATAGCATTGTGGTGTTGTGTGGTTGGGTGGCATTGACGCGGTCGAGAAGAGAGAGTGAAAAGGAGAAAGGAATAAATAAATTACGTGTGGTAAGAAAAAGGGTCAGATTGTTAGTTAGATAATATTATAAGGAGAAGACGACGACGCGGGGAGTCTCTGGTTTCCACCGACATCCCTTCTCTTCTCTTCTCAATACCGTTCCGCTCCGTTCCGTTCCGTTCCTTTTCCCTTCACCTCCAATTTCAATGGCTGATCATGATAAGCAGCCCAATAACGAGGAGGCAAGTCCTCTTCTCCACCAGACCAAATCCCAACCAACTGCGCCATCCGACACTCCCGAATTTCTCCTCGGATGGACCGCAGATGGGCTTCCGTTGGGCCACGCCAGCGTCGTCGGCCAGCCCATGGGCCGAGCCCCCTGGAACTCCTCCGTCTGCGCTTGTCTCGGCCAGAACGATCACTTCTGCAGCAGCGATCTCGAAGTTTGTGAGTTATCCCATCCGCCCGCACTTGCCTATTTCATTTCTGCGTTTTCTGCATTTGTAATTTAGGGATTAATGTTTCGTGTTTGCTTTCCATTTCACCTCCGCGGATATTGTTTGCGTGTATTTATTTTGAAATGAATGCTGTGTATTTCGGCGATTTCAATCAACTGCACGATCAGATTGTAGTTTTAGCACGTGCTCCTTTTAGATTTCCTATTCCTAAACCATTGGGATCAGTGGAAACATCTGTTAGTGTTTTTGTGCCATATAATTGGGTTGGTTTTGTGTTTTAGGCTGGTGCTATGAAGAAAAGTTGATTGTGGATTTTGGCATTTCGTTCCTTTTTATGTGTTTTCGATCTGGATTCGTGAAACATTTATTTACTTTGAAACCTTTGTAATTGGCTAGGTCTTCTTGGGAGTGTGGCTCCTTGTGTGCTGTATGGAAGCAATGTTGAGAGACTTGGATCGGCTCCCGGGACGTTTGCTAACCACTGCTTGCCTTATTCTGGACTGTATGTAATTGGGAATTCCTGCTTTGGTTGGAATTGCCTTGCACCGTGGTTTTCCTACCCTAGCCGAACTGCTATTCGTCGGAGGTTCAATTTAGAGGTATGTTACTCTTTATTCGTTGCTCTTAATAATCTAGTGATAATGTGTTAAGAAACCACCTGGAAGTGAGGGTGTAATGTGTTAAGTGGGCAAAGGAATTGGCATGAATGGGGGTAATTAACTGCCAGCATGACTGTGGGAGGAAATTGGAGGGAAACTTCATTGCATGCTGCGGTCAAATAAAATGAGAGAAGGGTAGAGAGGGGAGGTAAGGAAGTAGGATAAAGGACTGCATAGGAGAGATCAGGGTGGTCTCAAATCAGACTCCCTATGCTATTGTATATTTTTTCCCCTTCAGTTTAGTCTTCTAATCCCTCTATACTGCTGCTGAAATCACACTGATACTGGGGATTCAATATGTTACGTTACATAGTAGATAGTAATACCCTTTTCCTGCGTGATCCAGTCCACTTCATATCACAAGTGTTTTGTATCTGATAATATGACGCACCTGGTCCCGCTAAACATGTTATCTGGACTTGGTTATTAATTGATCAGCCTTTCTACTTTAAATTTCTTTTATATTTCAGCTATAAATAATTAATACTACCTCGAGAAATGCTGTAGCAGTACAACCCAAGTAGGCTAGATTCAACATACCAATTGGGTTGTCTACTCTCTGTCAAGCTGGAAAGTTCGGGTTCCTCATCTTTTATAATAAGAAATCTTTCCAAACTTCTGATTCTGAAGTTGAGAATTTTGGTTATGTCGACTCTTCTTTTTGTATGTTTGGTTGGATATTTTACACTTGTCTATTTAGTTTTGGTACAATGAGATATATGTCCAGTGTGGTGAACCTGTATTTAGTCGAATTTTGTGTCATTTGTATTAAGAAAGTAGGTTTAATCTGTAGCCTTCCTTTATGAAATTGAAATGTGGCAATTATGGATTACCAAGAAAACAGTCCTATTATTAGGAGGTGATTTGGATTAATAGAACAACTTTGGTATTTTGTATGTAGATTTTCTTGGGGGTTAATTGGTCACTGAATGGTATGCTTGAAGTTTTGTTCAAAGTTCAATTTAACTTCAGGCGTATTCAATATGTAACTTGTATTGCTTAAAATTACTTGGTGTCCTCTAGTACCATGTATGATGGCATGCTTCATAGATGGAAAGCCTGTGTAAGTGAGATTTTCCTTTATCCACCTGCTGTTTTTTAACCTTATAATTTGCCACTCTCCCTCGTTCACAAAAACCACATCCCTAATGAAAAAATTAAAATATGATATAAACCATTTATTGTTCTTGGGAATCAGGGAACTTGCGAAGCACTTAATAGGTCATGTGGGTGCTGTGGAAGTATTTTGGAAGATGAGGCACAGCGTGAACAATGTGAGGCGGCATGTGACTTGGCAACTCATGTCTTCTGTCATGTGTGTGCTCTTTGTCAAGAAGGTCGTGAGCTCCGTCGCAGGTTACCTCATCCTGGCTTTAATTCTCAACCAGTACTGGTTATGATTCCCCCTGCCGAGCAGACCATGGGACGTGAAGCTTGAAGATATTCTCCATCATCTTGGAAGTGCTATTCTTGTGTATGTTGTTGCCTCTATAATTTGATGTTGAACCATCTTATGACTTTATCTAAAAAAAGGTCCTGACTTTTTATTTTTATTTTTTTTATAAATAAGAACATTAAACCTATTATTATTATTTTGTATTATATATAGATTTGAATCATATGGGAGAAATTTTCTCCTAGTGTCAACGTCTATGCATAACTACTATTTAGTTTAATGAACTGAATGAAAGAATATGCTACATTAAGTGCATAGTTCCTGCATGATGGTTATGTACTTTCCGCCTGTTTCTTCAGGCTTAAATATCAAAGGGAAGTGTAATGTGAACAATTTTAATTCCTCAGTCTAGGGTGCAGCTTAAATGGTAATCCTATTTGCATTGGAAATGTATTCAACACCTATTTTATGATGGAAGATTCAACAGCAATCGAGTTGTTATCGCATGCTTCGGCTTGCTAGGAGGACATTTGCTTGAAAGGGGTATAAGTAAGTAATTTTCATGGAATAGGTAATGTTCTTTAGGGTGTGGTTGAATTAATGTGCGGATTTGAGAGAGTAGATGTGTGAGAATTTGAGAGGATATGTGAAGTTGTTTGGATTTAAAGATGTTGAAGTGAATTTATGAGGATGATTTATTGAAATTTGTGAGTGATATGATGTTTGAGAAGAAATTATAATTTTTTTTAAAAGTGTAAAATGTAAATTTACAAATTTATCCATGTGTTTTAAAATATTTGAATAACGAAATGAGATATTTTTTTAGATTTTAGTTTCAATTAAAAATAAAATGATAATATTCATAATTGTAATAATTTTTTAGATGGAAAATAATGAATATATGTAAAATTTGAAAATTGTTACATAGAAATAAATTATTGAAATATTCATAATTCTAAAAAATAAAAAATAAATAATTTTGCATTAAATTTAAATAATAGTAATAATTTTATAATAATTTATGAAAATAATAATAATTATTTTATACATTTTTTATTATATATAATTTTTGTTATTATAATATTATTTTATTATTATGTAATGTTTAATAATTTTATTTATATTCTTTAAATATCTTTTAATATTATTTTATTTTTATTATATAATATAATATTATATCATATAATAGAATATATTGTGTATATACAATAAGATTAATAATAATAATCAAAATTATTATTATTATTAAATAAAATTTATTATTATTGATTATTATTGCAAATCAAATCAATAATTACACACAACAAAATCGATTATTTTTTTCTTATAATAACTATGAGAATTAATTCTCTCTTTCTTATAACAACTTTGTTGTTCAACAGCAAAACAAATTTATTTCACTCACATGTAGTGTTTTTCCTATGTTTTCTACTTCCTCTTTCTCAATCTCATAACTTTCAACAAATTTAAGAACCTCTCACATGCACACACTTAATAAGGATATTAAAGTAACTTTGAATGGGTATACGTATATGTACTCTCTAGTTCGCGTGCATATGAGAAAAGAAAAAAAAGACTTACTTCCTCATCCGTTTGCACATGCACATCTGCTTCAAAAGTCGATCATCTGATCCAAACAATGCATTAGTGCAAGGCGAAGGAGCACTAAGCTAATAAATATGTGGCACAATTTTTTGCATTCTATAAATATTTTTGCTCACCCTTTTTTGGGATACGGTACCACAGAAAGGGTTCTTTTAATACCATTTAATTTATGCACAATCACAAGCTTTTAGTTAAATAAATTAGCAGTTTTTTTTGTGTGTGCCTTTCTTAGTGACTACTTTCCATTGCGGAAACTTGCTGATTGAGAGATTTTTTCTCAATAGCATTTTTTATTTATATGACTCGATTTCAAAATTTTGTTTAAGAAGATTGAGTTTAGGATTGTTGAGTGAACTAATATGTGGGTTGTCTTGAGAATTGTCAAGTGAACTAAGAGTAACAAGACTTGTAAATAATTTTCTATCACGCACTTTATAAATAAAAATTCTATATAACACGAGAAACCAATTGAACCAAGAATGTTTTTTAAGTGATAATGGAACATGGAATAACTATTTCACAACTTTCTCTCGATTCCTATAGTAACTATTTTTTTTAAAGCAACACAAAACTATTTTATTAAGGAAGAGAAAAGATCCAGATTTTAACATAAGATATGTTAAAAATCAATAGAACCAAGAGTACGAGTCACAATACTGAAATAAATTATTTCAAATTAAAAAAAAAATGTAGAAGAATACACGAAAACAATTGAAATGTAAAGGAAAAATGTTTGTAGAAGAGATGATGTAGACAAACTGAGTTTTTAAAAACACTTATAGAATTGTTAGACCAAATAAGAGTAATTTAAAAATATAAAACAGAAGGGTATTTAAGTAAATTCAGGTATCATATAAAATGATATAGTCGCTTCTTAACCCAAATCATGGGTCGTTAGGGTTTTTGCACTTGCAGCAGCTTCATCTTCTGCACTACACTCAAAACGGTGCGTTTCGCCCCCAAAATCGATAGCGTTTTGCGTACACGATGGCTTCTTCTCGGCTCGATTTCTTGTTCTGCCATTTGTGTGGGACAATGCTCACCGTCCCTAACTCTGAGTACGCCGTATGCCCTTTGTGCAAAACTCTCCGAGATATACAAGGTTAAACCTATTGTTTTTCTCTTCAAATTGATCCGCGTGCTTGTTTTTTTCTTTGGGAACGTGTTTTCCTATTTTCTGAATTTTATATTATCTGTGTGTATATACATAAATTATGTATAACTTTCTTCAATTGATTTTTTATGTGTTCTAATGGAACATCCCTGTGTTCAGATATTCGTGATAAAGAAATAGGTTACACAATCTATGCTGAGGTATGTTTTGTTTCTGTTACCTCACATGACGGTGAATTATTATTGTAGTTTATATGCCAGTGTTCTGTTTCTGGGGTTTACGTATGGTGCCTCGTCTACTTGTAAAAGAAAAATGGGCATGTCTAACTCCACTACGCATGACCCAAATCCATGATAAACTTTCTATACTTTTTGGGGTATGTGTAATTAAATAACCGCTTTAGTGTCTGTTTGCTTTGGCTCATTTTGAAGAAATAATAATCTGTTTTTACCAACTTTCTAAGAGAGCGTTTGAAAAGTAAGTGATTATATCGTTAGAAATAGTTGTTTTCGTGTACGCTCTTAGACCTACCTTGATTTACTCTGTCCAGGGGGAATTGGTGAGAAGACAATGTCATTGGAGTTTGAGTGAAATTTAGACCTGGGTTTAGATTTTTAATATCAATGTAGCAATGATAGGAAGCAGAGGTGAATTTATATCGTGCAAATACTGTATAGTTAGTTAGGATCAATTTTGTCAAACTCGTAACTCGAGGTGGATATGAGAGGGAGACAAAAAAAAAAAAACTTGTAACTCGACTCGGAGATCGTACCTCGACTCGGAGATCGTACCTCGACTCGGAGATCGTACCTCGACTCGGAGATCGTACCTCGACTCGGAGATCGTACCTCGACTCGGAGATCGTACCTCGACTCG
>Ga0123342_1010146_pt1 | contig 10901 bp, 6 predicted proteins | sample Turbeawhitnodule_FD_89960 | JGI IMG/M metagenome (GOLD analysis project Ga0123342, IMG submission 89960) | Root nodule microbial communities of legume samples collected from Mexico - Turtle bean Mexico white nodule | ecosystem: Host-associated > Plants > Roots > Nodule | place: Mexico: Nepantla... | reverse complement strand
TATATATAGTGTGTATATATATATTTATTATTTTTTATATATATATATATATATATATATATATATATATATATATATATATATATATATATATATATATATATATATCATTAACTACCAAGGTTAACTATATGAGTTTTTAAAAGTTGCATACATGATTTTCAAGTTTTTAGGTGATATTGAGTAAATTATAACTCATTACACAACAATGAGATAGATACAAAATTACAACATAGGAACATATGACGATGATCAGAGATTTAGGTTTTAGGACAACTATGTTTTTATAATATGATGATGTTTTTTATAATAATACGATATTTTTATAAAATGACGAGTGCTTTTATAATGTGACTAATGTTCTTTATGTAGTGTGGAAGAAGAGATTGTAAATTATCTGTATTTTGTGTGTATAGTCTTATGGAGAATTTGAGGATTGTGTCTCGAGTGACTGAAGATTTCTTCAGTATTACATTGTGATGCATAAATGCATTTTAAGATGTTTAAACCTATAGATTTTAAAGATGTTATTGCTAGGTGTTGTGGGATTTGGGTAGATATTATAGGTGAAATTTGGAATCATAGGAATATGATGGTTTTTAAGAATGAGTATGTTGATCTAATTGAGGTTTTTACTGCGGTAAAAAGAAAGATTTGGTCTTGGATTACGGTAAAGGAAAGATTGACTGATTTTTCTTACTCAGATTAGTGTTTGGAACTCCTTTATTGTATGAAATATTTGAGAGATTGATGTTTGGTGATTTATATTTAACGTTTTGTGCAGGTTTGGCAGTTGTGGTGTGTTTTGTGCAGCTTCTCTTGGTTTTTGTTTCTTCCTGGTAGGGTTGATGTGAAGATTTTGGTCTTGGGTTACGGTAAAAGAAAGATTGGTTGATTTATCCTACTCAGATTGGTGTTTAGAACCTTTATGTTATATGAGATATTTAAGAGATTGATGTTTGGTGATTATTGTTTAACGATTTGTCCAGAATTGGAAGACGTGAGGTGTTTTGTGTAGGTTTTTTGGTTTCTATATCCTCATCGCAGGATCGGTTTGATGGGTTTGGCGCTTAGAGGTGTTTAGTTTACTTCTGTTTGCTCGCAAAGACTGAGTTTAATTGTTGTACTTTTGTGTCTTGTCTTGAGAATGTGTTCCTTTGGAGGATTGATGTAATTGTATATTGATGTACTCTTGTATCTTGTTTTGGTATGTTAATGTAGTTGATGTATTGTAATGTCTATAGCTAGTTGGGGGATAAGAAGTTTGTGTTGGAATTATTTGTATAAGGGTTTGAACACCTCCTGAAATGTCTCATTTTATTTTATTTAGTTTTTGTAGATAAAAAAAAATGATGATTAGAGATTATATTTATTTCTTTTCAACTACGTTTAAGCTTTTTTTAAATAAACTAATAAATATAATAAAAAATTATTTTGATAAAACAAATTGCGTTTGTATCTAAAACAAGTACGGATGTAGGTTCCGTTGAGTACTATGTATTATTAAGGGATTTAGATTAGTTAGTTAAACAATTGCGTGAGTTTTCAAGTTTTATGAATAAAAAATTAGATGTTGTTGTTATTTTATTTACATTTATTGTTTCCGTGAGTAATAAATTCATAAATGTGAAGAATTTAGGTAAAAAATATGAATGTTGTAACTAAAGTTTCAGCTTAAACTATAACGTTATAATATTCATGTCAATTATAACTTAACCTAAAATGTTTTAATATTTTAATTTGTTTTAAAAATTCATTTGTGAATAATAAATCGACAATAATTCATTTTAATAATTTTTTTATTATAAATATTTAAATTTAAAGTTTGGATTAAGAAAAAAAAATGGTGTGAAGATTATAGGATAAAATATATATTAATTCAACCCAAATTTAAAAAACAATTGTTAGGATTTCTATAAATGATATTAAATTTTATTATTTAGATAAATTAAATAAAAGGAAATTGAAGGAATGAGAGTGAAAGTTTTCATTCCATCTTAACCAATATTTTAAAGTATAAGTTAAAATAAAGTATCAGAGTCGTTATTAATACATGTTATTATTTGGTAAAAAAATATGTTTATTTGACAAAAAATAAAATGAAAATGATTTAATTCGATAAAAATATTATTATTACTATATAAAAAACATGAGATGTGCTGTTAATCACAATTAATTATGAAAACATTATTAAAATCAATTATTTCATATTTCAAATAATATTTTTATATATATATTTATTAATTTTAATTTATTTTAATCATGAAGGTGTCATGATCGATTTTGTTGGTTTTAAATTTTTATTTATAAGTGTCGTTTCGAAGTATCTGCAAAATAGTTGTCTCCCACTTCAATCAATATTATTGAAGTATTTAAAGTTATTAAAAGCCTACTTTTTACTTCATGGTATTAACTTATGTATATATAAAGATGAGTGAGAACACTTCTTATATATTTAGATTATTACAATTTTTTAGTTAATCTCATTTAATCTGATAATATAATTCAATTAAATTTTTTATTTTTGGTTCATAAAATGTTCTCGGTTCATACATGATTTCAATCACGGTCATATCGAGTACAACTATTAATATTATTCCGCTTCTATTTTCAATCTCTTCGTTTTACAGTAGGGAAAGAAAATTATCTATTATTTTAAATCATTACATAAAAACTTTATTTTAATAATAAAATGTTATCTTCGAGTAAGTCAACAATATTAATTAAAAATATTATTTATGTTTTTATACGATTTTTGGATCAACTAACTTCTCTTTCTGTCGATTTTTTGATCTTTTAGTGATGTTTTGATCTTTTAGTGATGTTTTGCGTTTTCGATTACTGGATCGATTGATTTGGACGGTTCTATTTGTGATTGAACTTTTTCTCAACTGAATTTGGGCTATCTTTTGATTGTTAGATCTGGATTAACTTTCGGTTGGGTATGTATCTGCGATGTGCTTTCATGATAAAGTATTTATTTAATTATCAAATAAAAACACTATACTTACCTATTAAACAAATCAACTATTGTTGGACTTTAACTTGATTTAGTTTTTACTTTTCACATCTTTCACATCTTGCTTGCAGTAACTAAATATATTTTTAATGTTTTTGACTTATTTTTTGAGTCTTGATATAATATCATCTTATTTTATTATTTATTTATATTATTTTAATTTTATTTATCTTTTAATACATTAACGATTTTTCAACCTTTCCGCCTATTCAGTATAATTTAAAAATGAAATTGTTAGTAAGAGAGTTAACTTTACTTTGTTATTTGGTTTTGTCAATAATAATAACAGGAGATTCCATATGGATATGTTGTATTCGGAAAGTGAAGTGTTTGTTTTTTATTTATTTTGTATAATAGTTGAATTATTTCTTAAGGACACCACATTTATTTATTTTTTCTTAATGATAAAAAAAAGAAAAAAAAGTAAGAAATAAATTAGTTTTTAAATATACAAATGAATTTGCATGAAAAAGCAGAGAAACTAAAACTAAAAGATCAAATAAATATCTCATCACTGAAATAGTGGGGAACTATAATATTGTGTAACCTAGTATAGTGGAGACAATTTGTTGTGGCTTGATTAATTTTATTTTGCAAACACAACATGCGAAAAGACACGTCAGCTACGGTATGTTCTGTGTGTGGCTATAAATAGGGAAGGTTACTTGCAAGTCCTTCATAGTAAGCCTTTCATTTCACTCTACAAAATGCTCTACAAAATGAGATCTCTTATTGCTGTGCTTCCTCTCCTCTTCATCTTCCTGGTATGTTTTCATTTCTTCATTTTGCATATAAATGTCTATTTTTAATTCATGTCAAAACTTCAATACTTATTCCACTTTTACTTCACTTTTTTTTAACTTAATCTTCTCTTTTCACTTCAAACCATCTGCATTTCATATTCTCAATGTCATTCAAATTAAAATTTGTAGAAAGATCCATTTCTCTTATGCTAAGGTGATCATAAAACACACAAAATATTATTATATTATAACCAACTGCACCATTTATTAATTATATCTTCCTTTTCTCTTCACTTTGGTCTTTACACTATCATGTCTTGTTACTGGATATTATTTTGTCACAAAAATAAAATTTTCACAGCTGTTAAGAGGGAAATATGAAGAAAATAAAAAAGAACGTAAATTAGAAATACTTTGTCTCTGAACCGGATTGAATAATTTATGCACTGGAATTAGAATTTTATATTCCTTTAATAGGAAATTCATAGACTATGATTTCGCCTATCATATAATATTTATCTGAACCGAGATTATTAACAAATTGTTAATAGAAATTCAAGAAAGCAAATAATTTTAGTAAATTTAAATCATTAAATAAAAATTAATTTTAAAAATTAAAATAATTAATTATTATATTCATTAAATTAAAGAACATTTTATAACTTAAAAAAATTATTAATATTTAAAGTATTTTTTATTATTAATTATGAAGTAGTTTTTAAATTAGTATTTAATCATTAACTATAAAATTTTAGTTATTAACTATTTTATGTATTAAATTAGTTTTTATTAAATTTTTAATTTTAAATTAAAATATAATTAACTAAATATTGATAATTAATATAAATATTAATTTATAAATTATTTTATAAATTTGTATTAATAATAGAAACTACTTTAAATATTAATATTTTTTTAGTGTCTAAAATAATATCTAATTTAGTCCATTTAGTCAATAGAGTGACTAATTATTTTATCTCTAAAATTGATTGTTATTTAATAATTTTATTGTAGTGATTTAATTATTATTTCATCTTTATAATTATGTAATATTTGCATTATAAATTATGCTCAACAATTATTTTTCCTATGAATGAAAAATTTATTTAACTTCAAAGTAAATTGCACTTACACCTCTCATATTTCCTAAGATTATATATTAACTCAAGTTTTTTAAAATTGCACACAAACAAGTAATTAAACTTTTTCCCCCTTTATTTATTTGTTTATGTGTTGTAATCTATTGGCTTAAGTTTTGAATTTGTAGCACATAAATAGGTAAGCATTCCCATAAGAATGACAACCTATATGCCGTACCACATAAATAGGTCAAGCATTTCCATAAGAATGACAACCTATATGCCGTACGTCAAATGTTTTAAGACATAAATTAAATCAAGACCTGCTTAAATTTGATTAAATAAATTTAAAAGTCAAAATTTATATTATTCAAAAGCTTTCAAATGTAAATGTCCGTTTTATTTAAGTAAATATATATTTTTTTAATTTTATTATTATGTTTATATTTTATAATTTCTTAAAATAATATATTATTTATATTCGTAAATTTCAAGCATGTTTATAACCTAAAGAGTCAAACCTATTTTGTTAACAATAAAATTGCACCTTGTGTATGCAAAATAAACCTTTAAGTAAATTACTGGAAAATTCATATAAAATCTTAAAAATAAACTTATATCTTGTCAGGAAAGTTAGATTCATCTCTTACAATGTATAATCGAGACATTTCTACCTCATCCTAAGCCATAAGTTGCAGTTGCATTTTTCTATATAGTTTGTTTTACGTTGAATTTTTCTAAGGGACTATGATTATTTTTTTATAGGCATTAATTAATTGATTAATATGTGTAAAGATAAATCTATACATCTCTAAAACTATAATTTGAAATAAATTTTTAACAAATTAATATGGCAAGTGAAAATTTCAAATAGTCATGTCAAACCTACAAACAAGGTTATGTTAAGATGCTAAAAAATATTTACACCATTAATTTTTTAAATATGATAGACATTTTAATTAAGAAAAATATTGTTTAACCCATCCTATTTTTATTTTTAATTATCATGTTATTTTTTTAATTGTGACTTAAATAATACTATTCATTTTTTAGTGAAAACAGTGACAGTTTATTTATTTATTAAGATATATTTTACTACAATTTGCATTCTGATAGTATATTTTGTTTTTTTTATTACCAAATTTGAGAAGTTTGTAACAAACGTTGAGTCAAGAAAGATGGGAGAAGAATATTGGAAAATGGTGACGAAACATCAGGATGTGCCGGAAGAATTTAAAGTTCTAAAAAACTTTGATGTGAAATCTAATGCCGTAAACTATAGAAACAATGACATTGATGTTAAGTCAAAGAAGAAAGTTGTGAAAAATCTTGAAGCAAGTCCCGATCACAATGATATTGATTGCATGGAAAAGAAAAAAAATATGGAAAAAGGTATGGAAGATTTTGAACCAAGACCTAATGTTTCAGTCTATGGTAACAAATGAGGTTGATGTGAGGGAAAAAAATAAAGCCATGAAAGATTTTGAACCAAGACCTAATGTTTCAGCTTATGGTGATAATGAAGTTGATGTGAAAGAAAAAAGCAAAGCCATGAAAGATTTTGAACCAAGACCTAATGTTTCAGCTTATGGAGACAATGAGGTTGATATGAGAGAAAAAAACAAAGCCATGCAAGATTTTGAACCAAGACCCAATGTTTCAACTTATGGTGATGATGAGGTTGATGTGAAGGAAAAAAACAAAGCCATGAAAGATTTTGAACCAAGACCTAATGTTTCAGCTTATGGTGAAAATGAGGTTGATGAAAAGGAAAAAAACAAAGCCATGAAAGATTTTGAACCAAGACCTAATGTTTCAGCTTATGGTGATAACGAGGTTGATGTGAAGGAAAAAAGCAAAAATGTGAAAGATTTTGAACCAAGACCTAATGTTTCAGCTTATGGTGACAACGAGGTTGATGTGAGAGAAAAAAACAAAGTCAAGAAAGATTTTGAACCAAGACCCAATGTTTCAGCTTATGGTGATAATGAGGTTGATGTGAGGGAAAAAAACAAAGCCATGAAAGATTTTGAACCAAGACCCAATGTTTCAGCTTATGGTGATAATGAGGTTGATGTGAAAGAAAAAAACAAATCCATGAAAAATTTTGAACCAAGACCTAATGTTTCAGCTTATGGTGATAATGAAGTTGATGTGAAAGAAAAAAGCAAAGCCATGAAAGATTTTGAACCAAGACCTAATGTTTCAGCTTATGGTGATAATAAGGTTGATGTGAAGGAAAAAAGCAAAACCATGAAAGATTTTGAACCAAGACCTAATGTTTCAGCTTATGGTGATAATGAAGTTGATGTGAAAGAAAAAAGCAAAGCCATGAAAGATTTTGAACCAAGACCCAATGTTTCAGCTTATGGTGATAATAAGGTTAATGTGAAGGAAAAAAGCAAAACCATGAAAGATTTTGAACCAAGACCTAATGTTTCAGCTTATGAAAATGATGACATCTATGCTAAGGAAAGAAATGACTTTGCAAAGGGAGATTTTGAGCCCAGGCCAAATGTCTCTACTTATGATGAGTAAACGAAGTGGACTACAACTAGAACCAATGATGTAACTTATCAATAAAAAAGTTTGTGTGCTATATATCTAATGAATAATATGGAATGATATATTGTGACTTTTTAAAAGAGTGTATAGTTGGTTGGATTGTTTAGAAAATCACAAATATAACTTATTTGAAGGTAGATTGCTAGTGAAAACACAAAAAAAAGGATTTTTTTTTTCAAATAACAACCTTTCCTTCGTTGTCAACATTAATAAAAAAAAGTTTTTTTTTCAAAACATAAGAAAGAACAACTCAACAGATAATTTTTATATCGATTTGTCTTTACCACCAGGACCATGTCTACCTTTTTTTAGACCACCAAGTTTCACTATGTACAAACTAATTCTTTCAATTTTTTTCCTAAACAATGAACCCCAATATTCTTTCAAACAAGTCTTTTCAGGATTACAACACACTATAATGATGATGTAAATATTTGAAACTAAGAATTCAATGTCTTTTTTTTTATCATTAAAGAATGAAATAAAATTAAAGTGTATCATTTCAGAGATACTCTAACCCTTATACAAAATCCAGACATGTTAAAGATACCCTTAAATAATAACTAAAGTTAGGAACATTTCCACAAGTCTAATAATATAAAGGGATATGAAACTAGACTTGATCTAAAGTCTCCCAAAAATATCTAAGACAATAAATATTTAAAAGTAATAAAAAACGCAATCATTCAATTGTTATGTATTTTGAATAGTTTTGTTTAGTTATATATTATGCTTTCAAATACTTATTTGCTTATAAATATACTGTTGAAGTAATTAATTATTGGAACACTTTAGAACTTCTTGTTATACTTCAATTTCATTATCTAGATGTTCATGTAAAGAGAAAGTCAATATGATGAATTTAACTTTATTTAATATATTTCACTAGCTTTATCTCTTAATAAAATAAAATAATTTATTTATTTTTCTTAGAGTTGGTAAAGTAGATTACTTTGTATGGCTACTTGATTTATAATGTAATACCTTAAAAATTTAAACTCAATACCTAAATGAATCTTTTGTTAATTATTTAAAGTGGATATATATGCATTATGTTGATTGATTTTAGATATGCGTGTCTCGTTGTGATAAAAATGATGGAAGACTCACATATCCGTTGTCTTAAGGTTTTGAGTTATAAGTGTTGTATTTGACTTTCTTTAAGTAAAATATTCATGACTCATTCATACCGAATTATCCCATATTTTTTCAGAAAAAAAGCCAACAATTCTGATAGTGGATAATGAAAGCTAGAATGACTTATGAACTCACTTGCATAGTATGTATATCTATTTATTGTTAATCAGAACCTTCTTGCGATTAAAAATAAAAAAATACCACAACTAATCATCACCCTTAGAGTAAAATATGCTGCAAAACAATTAAGAAATTCTTTTTTAGATTTTAGTGGTAACTTGTAAGTACAATGCTTCCATGGTTTTGACAACTTATTATGAATGACATTATGCAAATGCACAATTTTAGTGTGTCATCACTATAAGAAAAATCATACAAATCAATTTTGAAGAAAAATAATAATTAACTATGACTAAATTAAATATTATTTTAAAAATTACAAAAATTATTAATATATAAAATAATTTTTATTATTAATTAAATTTATAAAATAATTTCTAATTTTGGTATCTAATTAGTTACCAAGATTTTAGTTACTAATTTTAGAAACTAAATAATTAATAGTTAAAGTTTTGATAACTACTAATTTATAAATTTTATTAATAATAAAAATTATTTTAAATATTAATAATGTTTTTAATTTTTAAAATAATATATAATTTAATTAATAAAGTGATTAATTATTTTAATATAAAATTGATTTTTATTTAATAATTTTGTTTACATTAAATCTTCCTTAATTTCTGAAAGATGATTAAAATTTCTTGAAGTTATTGATTTTCCAACTAAATATTTAATTGCAGTTTTCATATTTGAACTTTAATCTGAAGGCAAAACTCGCCACTGCCTTCGTTCAGGTTGTTTTCATGGACAAATGTCCATCAGATTGAGAAACTCGCCACTGCCTTCGTTCTTTAATGGCAAAATTGAAAACCGGATTTCTGATACTTACAAGCAGATACGAAATTATATTATGAAGAGGTTTCACACAAATCCAAATGTACAGATTGAATTGAAAGATTTGTCAGAGATTAATCTTGGAGATGTGGAAGCTTGGCAAGAGATAATGGAGTTTCTGGATTCTTGGGGTTTGATTAATTTCCACCCTTTACCTTCTATGGGTTATGTTGTGGCCAACACTGATGATGGGGGAGTAGAAAAGAATTCTTTGCTTGAAAGATTGTATCACTTTGGAAGTCAGCAATTCCCACCTATTGTTCAGAAGACCAGCCTAATGACTCCGAAAATTACCTCTGGCTTGTTTCCAGAGTCTAAAGAGTAAAATGAAGCAGGAGAAGCCAACAGTTGAGTACCATTACAACTCTTGTTCTGATGATTGTTCTTGCAAACACAACCTTTGCCAGAAGTAGTTTCTTGCCTATAATTTGGATGGTTTGTTGAATTGCATTGTTTAGTAGATTAGTAATATGTTGAACGTCTTAGCTGGCTTAATCTTGAAGATATTTATTTAAGTTCTGATTTATTGTCTACAACTCAAATTTTGCAAGCCTGAGAATCTTGTACAATTATTTATATTGGTCTGTTCAGTTGCAGGTCCCTTCATCATCAAGGGATTAAAGCTACTTGTTGTATTGTGCGAGTGAGTGGATTATCTAACACTATGCTGTAAGGCTGAGAAAGTTTAACCTGTGCAAAATGATGATGTCTCAAGTTTAGTAGAAGCAGTGGAGCGGGGACAATAGCCGGGGTGTTTATTAGGACAAAAGCCATAATCGCAGAAACTGTGGTGTTATCAAGGGGTAGGAGTCTTGGTTGGTATGTTTTTGAAGAAGTTGCAGGGGAATGAATGAGTTCAGATGATGCAGGGGCCACCAATAAGGGTCTGTGGAGGTACTCAGATGGTTTGATGAATGAGAGAAATTTTATAGATATATGAATGTTGCTTTTGTTAATGGATCTATTATATTGAAGGCTCTTTTGTGAATTATTATCTTCATGTTTTTGTTATAAGTCATATAATCTTCTTAAGGGTGGTCATGGAGTGGATTTTCAAAAATCCAATCCATATTCAATCCAAATCCAAATATTTGGATTAGATTTAAAATCTAAATTCATATTTTTTTAAAAAATAATTTGGATTTCTATAAATCCAAAAATCCAAATATTTGGATTGGATTAAAATCCAAATCCATATTTTTTATAAATTTATATAATATCAAAAAATTATTAATGTAATGTAATTTAATTTTTTTATGATAAAGATTAATTATTAAGTTTTTTAACGTTAAGCTTATGTTTTCAATTAGTTATTAATTTTAATATTTTATAGTAGCTTAACATTTTTACATTTACGCATTTATTATTTATTTAATATATATTTAAATATGTAAGTTTGAT
>Ga0123342_1010145_pt1 | contig 10903 bp, 5 predicted proteins | sample Turbeawhitnodule_FD_89960 | JGI IMG/M metagenome (GOLD analysis project Ga0123342, IMG submission 89960) | Root nodule microbial communities of legume samples collected from Mexico - Turtle bean Mexico white nodule | ecosystem: Host-associated > Plants > Roots > Nodule | place: Mexico: Nepantla... | reverse complement strand
CAACATATAAACTACCCCAGAACAAAGCTTAAACCAGCACAGCAACATCAAGCATAGCAGAGGCTTCAACATCCTTCAAAGGATTTGGATTCTTCAAAACTTGAACACCACAAGGTTCAACAGGTAACCCTCCCTATTGCATTCCTTCCTAAGGTAGGAGGATCTAGGGTATTTATCCACATTATGGTTGTTATGGAAGATGTCTTCACTTGGAGAATAGGTTTCTTATAACGTTCTTTGTTTGGAGGTCTATGTAAATCTCCTCCATGTTTACTCCTAGACCAATGTGTTCTACTTTTCGAAGTTTGTATATATTTTATAATTATTTCTCTTATCTCAAAATTTGCTTGTGATTGTTTGGCTAGTTTTTCATGGATATCTATGTTTTTTATTGCTAAGGTTACCATGAACACTAGAATAATGAGATGGATCACTAATTGTTGAATTTGAAAATAGAAATTGTTTTCACAAAAGAGTTGAAGTCAACCTGAATGATCAAATATTTTCACAAAATATTTTTATTTTTGGTGGAGTTAATTAAGGATTCTTAAATGAGATTTCTCTAAGTTCACTTCCAGGAAAGCGAGGTCAGTTACACTGGACTACTTAAGTATCGGGTCTTTCCTAGCCAAAGGTTACCTTTGATAGGGCTCACAAAAGTATCTTCAAAACAATTTTGAAGCCTAATTGTGTGTGTGTGAATACATTGATGATCATAAGACCATAGGAAGGTCTACTATTAACAAGTAAAGAAAAGCCTACGTATAATAGAGACATAAAAGCAATAAAAAGAAAGGAAGGAAATAAATACAAGTGGGAAAAATAAAACTACATGAATCCTATAGTGACAGTCCAGTGGCAATTTAGAGCCCCTTGACACATTGGCACACTAATGCACGTGGATTATTACAGAGTTTATTGGGATTGCATTTGGAACATTTTCCAAAACAACATAAAAGTAAAAATTATACAAAGAACAAAAAATACACAAAATTTTGTGATACAAAAATGAGTAGATTTTTTTTAAGGCAACGTGCTTGTTGAAATGCTTGGTGTTTGGTGAAGAATTGAAATGATTTTGATGTTGAAGTTTGAAAGAGGTTCGACCAACTTTCTAGGATTCACAAGACCTTTAGGCTCTTTAGCAAAAAGGAGATTTAAGAGAGAATGATTATGGAAATTCATAATTTCATTCAATATATGATAAATTTGAATACAAATGGTAGAAGTCACCTATTTTATAGGTGAAAATGATGAAGGTAGCTTGTTCCTTAAGCTACCATAACTCTAGTTAAGTAAGCTTAACCATGGTGACCTCTAGTAGTTTAAGGAGGTGTCGTCCAAGCCTTCTAAGATGCTCTAGAAACCTACTCTAGAAATGATCCAAAAATACAAGGTCAAAAGAAATGTCTATTATACTTTTTACATGTTTTATATAAGCTAAGACAAATATTTATTTCGTACTTCTTGAGACTATTCTTTGCTCTTAGCTTAGATGACTTGGAAAGTGAAGAAGGTCCTTCATCATAATGGCTCCATCAAGAATTCTGCTAAACCACTACAGAGTGGTGCGTGAAAGTTCCTACGAACATCTTGCATTAGACAACATCTTAGCCCTTTGAGACAACATCTGAGCCCTTTGATATCAAGATTTGAGCTTAGAAGACTTTAAGGTGGCTTTCGGGATCTCTTGACCTAGAAAATTATGTGATTTTAGGTACCATGTAGTGGGTGGTACCTGTTCATTCATGATTGCTTGGGAGAAAGGTTGTGGATCGACTTGGAACTGGATCAGACATGGGTCGGCATGTCCCTGACATGACATTTGTCAATGCATGGCCTGCTGCAATTCTTCATTTTTTTTCTATAATTCTTCATGGGCTCGTAATGTTAGTGATGCGACTGCTCCACTTCTTCATACAATTAGTCTTTTGCTTGTGTTTCCTTTATTCTCTTTCTTGTTTTCGCATTGTCACATTGCAACTCATTGTTACAGGATTTCTTGCAAAGTTGGAACCTGACCATCTTCCTCAGGTTGAACTACTTGTCTCTAGTTTCTCATGATTTCATTTAATCTTCTCATGTAAGAGTATGGAAATTTAGAATGGTTTCTCGTGGAGGTCGGAAGAATTTACCTGTCCCACGGTGGACATCAATTTTTTATGATTTAAAGTGGTGACTCTAAACTAGTGAGTTTCAGTCCCCTCTACAACTAAGGATGTGTCCTATTTGTAGGTGTTCTCCTCCCTTGAGCGTTCATAGGATAAATTTTAAGTACTAGAAAATCGATTCATGAGGTATGAGATGTAAGATACCAGAAAAACAAATCAAAGTATCCCAAGATTTAATGGTTCACAAAAATTCGATAACAGAATAGTTATTTCCACTAATCTTGTTGGACACGGTGAAACGATGCCCTATGACCAACACATACATCGTCTAAGGGGCAACCCAAAACATATCACCTGAAGGACAAATTTTCATCATCTAACCCTTAGCCCCCTAATTCTTAACACTTCTTTTAGATGTTCTTTCAATACTTACTTAGTCAACCATGGATGTCACTCCAAGTCCAGGATGTACAAACATTGTGATTATAATTTTAAAAAAAATCATGGTAACAGTTTAACATGACATTAGTATAGTTATAAATATTATATTTACATTATCTTTTATATTGGAAAATCAACTGGTGAGTCCTTTAATTTTATTAATTTTCTTTAAAATATGATGGCTTAATCCAACTTGTAGCTCATCCCAAGTTTCAATGCAATCTTAAAACATCTCAACCCAATCCATATTTTGTCGATTAAAGATTGTATTTTTCAACCTAATATTAAAAGAGTATAACCCAACTCATATTTGGTGGTTAAAGATAGGCAATTGCATTCTACACCCCTATAATTTGAAACCCACCCTCATATCAATTAAAATTCCAATTTTACCCTTTAAAATTTGTATTTCGAATTACACAATTAAAATAAAATAAAAAAGTATTCTAGAATGTACGTATTCCAAAATAATACATTCTAGTAATCTATTTTTTGGATTTCAAAGTACATTTCAAATTCAGAAATATATTCTAGATTTCACAATCTAGAATTAATTTCACAATGTACAAAAACCATCAAATACGTCTCGATTGTACAATTCAAACACTTTTTGGATCAACCATTCCAGAATGATACAGCAGCAGTGAAAACAAAGAAAAATACACAAACAAACTTGTTCAACGGTAACGGCACTGCAACGAAGTAGACAATGATTCTTAGGAAGGCAATGATGGTCGGACAGGGATTGTCACACACAGCCACAATAAGCAAGGGGGTATTTTTCACAAACAACACCCCCACGATAACGTTGTTGTTGTTACCACCGCTGCTATACTATCCCCATTGCGCGAAAGAAGAGAGGAAAAACACTACAAAGGAAGAAAGAGAAAGATAACTCGTTGTGAAAAAAAAGTTTATTTTGGAAAGCTTGTTCTGGAAAAATTATTCCATACAGTATTACATACGTTCAAAAAGCTTCTTCCAAAAAGTTTGTTCTAAATGTATTTCATGCATTCCAGAAAATTTGTACTGAAAATCCCGTTTTGAAAACCTATTATTCAAATTCTGTTACGGAAACTCCAAAAACCATGTTCCTGAAATTCTGGAAAACTTCCAAAACAGGCAATCTCCGAAACAAGTAATCTGGAAGTAGCTTTAAACTAAGGTAAAGTGGTTATTTTGAAAATTGTGGGGTGTGTAAAAAATTTATGGGAGTGTAGGTAGAAGAATCCCAAATCAAGTTGTAATAATGTTTGGACCGATTGTTTAGCTTTTAAGCACTTTGTATAACATTCAATTAATTAATCTGAATAAACTTTGATACAACATATTTAAATTGGTGTAAATATTTGAAAAAAACTATTAAAATAAATTATAGTGTTTATAACTTAATGACAACCTATTTTAATAAGCTCTCTATAATAGTTTATGAGAACAATTTACAGCTTATACAAAAATAGTTTAACTACATTTTCTCTTTAATTAATATAAAACAACTTATATATAAATATTTATATGATAAGCAGTACATAATACAAGGGATTGTGATGCCAATCATTTGGCTTTTATTATGATAGGTTTAGAGTAAATCTTTTAAACTGGTAATGTATCAAAAACTCATGCCTTGACTTACTTGGTGAAAGCCTGAATAAGAGTCCAATTACTAGAAATTTAAATTTTAACATAAATTTTTATATGATAAATATTCAAAATTCCAACACATCTACATATCCATAAACAAGAATCTTCGCTAAGCAACGCCTCCAACTTATTTGGTCGTGCTCCCTTTATTCCAGATTTTAGTTTTAATACAAAAAATATATTCAGAAAACTAATTTTCAGAATAAAAAAAAAGTCCTAGGAATGAAAAGAGAAGAAAGATTGCAAACAGAAAGCCCCCATAACAATACTGGGGTAATGACACATGTAGGAAACTAAATCATGGTTCCAAGACCCAAATCAAAATCTTCTGTAGGCACCCTAAATAATCTATCTTTCATATCTAGTTACTAGCTCTCGTGTATTGTCTTGAATAAAGGGCTAACAAGGAATTCTGTATCTGAAAACATAGTAATCTCTCTTGACAAATTATGTTTAAACTATTCATAATATATGCAATTTTTTTTTAAACTGATGCTAAATGAAGAAATATTAAATTATACCAGCTTTAATGATATAGATAATAGCTTCTAACATGCCAAACCAACCAACTGAACCTAAAAAGCTGAGCAATCACTCATAAATACTCATTAGCAGGTAGAGGAGGTAGACAAGTAGAAATAGGAAAAGACTTCGACAATTGGACCTGAATTTGAAATTCAAACAAATTATCAACTAAACAGGCCCTAAATTAAAAGATATATTTGTAATTAATGATCAAAAGTCATAATCTCAATGGGAAGACAGTGCCCAATAAGAACTAAAAATAAATAAAAGGTAGAACAAAAGAGAACAAAAAACAGAGATGAAAGGATAAAACAAATCAACGACATAACACTCAAGTTAGTTTAGTGATATGCAGGCTAGAAAATGACCAGAACGAATGATGGCCAGACAATGTTGGTGCGGACAAATAGTGTTTTTGCACCCAGCGTTGTGACAGCACCCACTACAGCCCCAGAATGTTGCAGTTTTCTGTGCTATCATGACAAGAACAGGCTGCTATTTAAAACTAAAATGCTATTCCGTATTGGTAGGGCCTTAGTGCTGCTCCAGATCACTATCCTTCTAAAGCATCACTATTTTGTGCAATGGACTACTAATACTATGCTTAAAAGATGTCTTGGCTCTATACAATTGCTTTATATTTACTATAGCTTTACACATAGATAAATAGGAAGATAGGCTGTATTGAATTTGATTCCTATTCAAAATATCAGGGTTGTTGCCTAAACGGATGAGGCAATTTTATGAGAAAAAAGATAGAAGATATTTCGGGTATATATGTACTCATTGGTGTAAAATATGGGTATATCATTCATGTTCAAAACATTACCATTCTTGGGAGTAATGACTTTGTATGGGAAGAAAATGATGGATAAAATCAAGGATTGGTAAGGGAGTTAGTAGCAACTTCTGGTCCAAGCTCAACATTACATAGTACCAGTGTCTTTCTCTATTTAACCACTATGCAATGACTAACTTTTGAGCACTTTGCACAATGATCTACAATGTCACCCTCTTAATTATGAATTTATTTATTACTACATTAATTAAATGAGACTTAAGAAGAAGACAGTGCATTCATCTACTAATAGGATATACAATCAAGGTCAATTTCCATCCAGCTAGCCAATAATATCAATTGCAGCTTACTAAACTTTCATTATAACCAATTGGATAAAAATCATGCATGTCAGATTGAAGAGTTAATGAAAACGAGAAAACTTAGATGAATTTATTTAGGTAATTTTAGTGTTTTTCTCCAATTAAGACTGAAGTTTCACCTCAGTAACCTAGACAGATCTTTAATACAAACCTTTATTTTGGATTTTACAAGGCCAATCTCCAATTCTGATAGGACAACAGTATAAACACCTAAGAAATTGCATTTAAGTTTTTTCCTTAATGAAACCCGTAAAAAATAACATTGTTCTTCCAGTAATATATGTAGTTGATCTTACACATTCTTCAGGTGCTGGTATAACATTCCTAGATTACACCTGAAAGGGAACATGTATTTTCAAAAGTAACAACTGCTGCATTAAAATCCAAAATCCAACTACTTCTTTCAATTAGCTTAAAGAACACTATATTAGTCCAGATTTGGCTGAGATCCTCCCATATCATAATATTCAGAGACTTAAAATTCCTTGCAGATACAAAAGTACTTTAACTGTAAAAGCACTTGCACAGCACTAACATTAGGTTCCTGTGTCATAGTTTCACACTGTCCTGAATCTACTTAACATTCAAAGTTCAAACCTTTAAAGCAAAACTACTTCCAATATTTCACCAAAAGGATTATAAATAGCACATTCATCAATTATTGAACTTTAAGCAACAAACTATCTATCTAATTAACGGAAAATGGCTACCTTGAGGATGGCTCCCCGTGGTTGAGGGCCTTTGGTATCTGACCCCAATGCCACTTCATTCGTACTCTTAAATAATATAATCAAACGTTTATGTCAAGATTTATAGCATGTTTGTTTCAACAAAAATTTGTAGAAGTAATTACTTCAATTTAAGCTAAACAAAATATATATTAGCCAACACATGAGTGTCTCCAAACTATTTGCAATGTAATCTTCCAAAATTAATTTGAAATGAAAATTTTATGTTAAGAATCTATCTGGATGTTTCTCTTAACCGCACTTAGGATTTCAATCTACTCTCAAATGTGTGTGTGGGTGTATTGCACTGTTTTTCTCTCGCAAGTCGCAGCTATGATGTCCATACGGTTAGAGTTAATTCGTTTTCCTCACAAGACTGCATAGGGCTAACTATTGTCCCTCTCCCCATTTCATAGGTCTCCACACACTTGCTTGATCAACCACACTCACAATCCATTGCGAACAGACAAAACCCTGAAACCATAATTCTTTCAAGAAAGGAAAATTCTAATTACGCATCTGCAAACTCCACATTTTCCATTTTCATTTTTCTCCGGAATCGGGAAGTTCAGGAGAGGAAGAGAATCAAGCAAAACCACAAAACAACGTCACAAGGGAAAGCAAGACCTTAATGTAATAACAATGCTACTAATCATGGTGATCACAAAACACACGATCACAAACAGTTATTAATAACATGCCAATCACTGGCACTCTAAAACACCCAAAGTACCCAAAATATAAAAACAATAATTGGTTCAACGAGATCTGTTATGCTCTGTTCTCACATTATTGAAAAGGACGGAGAAAACAAAAGGGGGCGAGGTTGGGGAGGGAGGCTTAGGAAGTGTCCCAGGGCCTAGGTTCGGCGAGGGCAACGACCATACCTTGGAGGTCGTGGTCGAGGAGGACCTGGCATCCGAGCCTGGAGTGCTTGTTGAGGATCCTGGCTCGGGAATTCCGAACGAGGACGTATTCCTCGTCGTAGGAGCGAGGGGGAAGCTTGTCGAGCCACTCTTGGGCGATGTTTACCTCGCAGTGGGCGGAGCAGGCGTCGATCTCTTCAAGGCGGTGGGAGTCCGGGTCGATCAGGCCCGTGTTGATTAGGGCCTTCAGGAGGGTATGCCCCGCCAGACCCACCACCTCGTGCTTCTTGCCCTCGAAGTCGATCGCCGAGAACCGCACGATGCGGTCCGAGACCTTCTTCGTGGAGGAGGAGGTGATGGCGGTGGTGGTGGTGGCGGTGGAGCGCGATATTAGAGATTTCGAGAAGAAGGAGAGGGAGGGGAGGCGGTGCACTTGAGAGGACAGCCTCTGCAGATTCGCCACTGCCATCGTTGTTTGTTGGATCGAAGAGTGGAACAAAGGAGCCGAGGGAGGAAGAAAGGAAATGGGGATGTTTCTTCTTCTGGGCCTCTCAATGTAGCTGATTAGGAAAGGGCTTTTACTTACTGCACCTCCCAAATTTATAATTGCACTCACATAATTTTTTAAATGTAAAAGTGACATTTGAAATTACCTATTGTTTTTGCAAGTTGACTTGCTCCCCGGTTGACTCTGATGACAAGTTCTAGCTCCGTCTGTTTGTTCATGAGTCTGTCTTATCTCTTGCTGCTTTGGAATGTAGCTCCGTTGAAATAGAGGGGACCCTACCTGTTGATTGCACTCCAACGATCAAGTCAATACAGGACTTATAAGAATCAAGAAGTAACAAGTTTCCGTCTTAGAAACAACGCACCTTTACCTGGGAGCTCAAGTCCCTTTTATAGCCTACCTCTTATGGTAGCTTTCCATCCCGAGAGTCTCTCTCAACAAAAGCCTGCGTAATTAGAGATATTTTGTTTTAGGGCACATTCTCTTAGCGTTGCAACTGAAATAATCTCTCTTTTTTGGAGTGCATTAAATCTTAACAGAATAACCATCAGAGTAGCAACTCATGTATCAGCATCAGGGTTCAATGTTTCACATAGACACCTTCAACGAGGCGCTACATACCACACATGCAACCTACCCCCTCGTGCCCAAGCACACATGGGCTTAAGTTTGGAGAAAGCGTCTTGCTTGAGCTAAACTCATACGCACTAATCACACCCCTAGGTCCACTACTACCCTTTATTGCCCGCCTAGGCCTTGTGCAAAAGGGTTGTGTTAAGTGTATATAGAAAGGAGTTAATCCATGTCTTGAACCCAACCCCTAGACCATCAACTTGTCTTAGAAGTCGAGCCGAGCTAATTGAGCCTGACTTCCGACCAGCAAGCTCTCTGAGCGATCTGGGCAGTACACCTATGAAAATATTTGGGAAGAAGCTTTCTGAAATATTGAGAACAAAATTTTGAAACAAAATTTTCATAGAATCATTTCTGTATTAGAATTTCCAAATTAAGATGGACCAACTTTTCATAACCGAATTTCTGAAACAAGTTTTTTAGAACATAACTGATGATGATTTTCAGAGCAAGTTTTCAAGAATTTTTAATTTTTTTTTTATCTCAATACAGTGGAGAACGGTGTAATGGACAATGGAGGTGCAACGACGATGACACAGTGACGGTGATGACGGCAGCAGTGTGGTGCAGTGAGGAATGGTATTTCATCCTTATTCTCTTAGTATGGAGATATAGTTAGTAATAATGGGAGTACAGAAAGAAAACGATTTTGGAAGGAATTTATGTTGGGATGCCCTTTGCCTTATGGACCCAATGCAACAGATTTAAGGGTAACAGAAGAAATTTACTTCTTAGTCCTTTCCCAAGTTATTTACATATTTTTTCAATATATTATAAATTGTCCTTAGAACATTTGCTTTGCTTGTTGAATTTTTAAGCGTGCTCTTCTTTTCGACTACCAAAATATGGCATTTTAAACATTTTTTTCTTAGTACATGGTTTGCTCATTTTATGTTACTGTTTTGCTTTTAATCATCCTTTATTTAATTCAACTAATAAGTTTTCAAAAATATCTCTCTAATTCCTCAACTAAAAATAATTACATCATTTTTCAACTTTTATTTTATAAAATTAATTAGTTGTCCTTATAATTATTCTTGTTTTAACTAAACATTTTAATCTTTTAATAATAAAAGTAAATTTTATTTGAAAAAATAAAATTATACAATTACTCTTCCCAAATATCATAGATATTTATAAAAAAGTAATCATTCTTTTAAAATTAATTTTTTTAAATTGTATTACTTAAATGACGATATACAGGTATGATACATCTGTTTTTTACTAGTATTTACAATTATTAGTATTACTATTATCATAAATTATTATTAAAAATATATTATCATTTATATTATTATTATATTTATTATCATAATTATATTTTCATTTTTATTATTATTATCATAATTATTATTATTATTATTATTGAAAATCCTTAAATTAATATTTCAATTTTAATATGTATTAATATAAAATAAAATTATTAGTATTAGTATTAGTATTATCACAAATTATTAATAATAAAAAAATTATCAATATTTTTATTATAATTATTTTACTATTATTATTATAACTATTATTGTTATTATTATTACATGAAATAATTAAATTAATATTTTTATTTTATTATATATCAATATAAAATAAAATTATTAGTATTATTGTTATCAAATTTTTTTATTAAAATTTAGAAAATTATTAGTATTATTGTTATCAAATTTTTTTATTAAAATTTAGAAAATTATTATGATTATTATTATTGTGATAATTTATTATTATTATTAATATTATTATGATTAGTCATATTATTATTAATATTTTTATTACTTTAATTAATATCATTTGTAAAAAAAAAGTTTTTACAAATGTCATAGGTAAGTTTCACGAGTTCAGTAAATTTCACAAACAATATTCTAAATCCGTCTTAACTATTTTCATTTTATATATATTAATATAAAATAAAATTATTAGTATTGCTATTCTTATAAATTATTGTTAACAATAAGAAAATTACTAATATTATTAAAATAGTTATTATCATAATTATTTTTAATATTATTATTATTATTATCATCGTAATTATTATTAATGTGATTATTATAATAATAATAATAATTTTTGTTAGTTTTATTATTTCATCAAATTATTAAATTATATTTTTATTTTAATATATATATATATATATTAATATAAAATAAAATTATCAGTATTACTATTATCTATGTGTAATATTAAAAATTCAAATAAATAATGTTATTATTTACACACTTATATTAACAATATAAATTTATAGTATATTATGAATAAAAAATATCATTATCATCATCATTATGTAAAATCATTATACTT
>Ga0123342_1010143_pt1 | contig 10905 bp, 6 predicted proteins | sample Turbeawhitnodule_FD_89960 | JGI IMG/M metagenome (GOLD analysis project Ga0123342, IMG submission 89960) | Root nodule microbial communities of legume samples collected from Mexico - Turtle bean Mexico white nodule | ecosystem: Host-associated > Plants > Roots > Nodule | place: Mexico: Nepantla... | reverse complement strand
GAGTTCTTGTCTTAGAACAAATGATCCAACTCTAAGAAAAGTGCCTCTATAATGTCCAACTCAAGGTGATTCCTAAGAAGGTCAAGAACCTTTCTCTATATGGCTAGTGGAATCACATCAATTCGGGTCATGGAAGAAGTCAAAATGGAATAGGAGTCCAGTAAGATTGGCAAAACCTGATAGTAAGGATCAGAATATTATAAGATCAAGTGGAGGCATCAAGATAAATTAGAACTAAGAGTTCTGTTGTAGTATGTTCAAATATGAGTTTATATTTTGACAATTTAATTTAATTTAATTTACTTGTTGTTTGGATTAATTTCACATTATTAAGTTTATTCTCTCAATGAATGAATTTATCTTTTAATTATTATATTTATCAATTTTAATTATATTATGAAGTATAATTATATTATGAAACATAACTGTGTTCTGAAGTTTATTTATAATATGAAATTAATTAAAATTATGAAATCAAATTATAAAATAGAATTAAATAAATTATTATAAATATTAAAAATAAAAAACAATATTTAATATTCGAATTATGACAGTTATAATGGGTATTATAAACGTCATACTATACTGTATTAAGTGGTGTTTAAAACTGCCACTATTTATGTTAGAATTGGTTTACCCAATTTCAAAATTATGACATTTATAACTGACGCCAATTATACGCTTAAAACCGCCACTTTATACCATGTATAATATGGCGTCTACTACAACGGTTCTCAATTGACCGCCACATTAAACTTTGTGGCGGCAAGAATTCTGACGGTACGCGGTACCGCCACAGACGTATAATGCGGCGGTTAGAAACGTCAGCTTTTGCGAAAATAACCGCCGCAGTATACACGTTTTTTTGTAGTGAAATTGTTATGAAAACTTACATTTAATCGGTTAAAACTGCGATTTAACTGGTTGAATGGTTTTGACAAATATACAACTGATTCAAAAAACAATTTCAAAACACCTTTGCCAGCTAAGTGACAAACAACCGATTATCTCAAAACTTTAATCGGTTGTTTTTCCCTTTGCATGGAAAAACACTTTAATCTTTAAAACAGATTGAAATAAGCTTTGTTTGAGAAGAAAAACTAATCTTACAAAGATTTTAAACCCCATAACAAAACCTAAACCTAAAACACAACACAGCTTCAGGCTTCATGAGGATTTGATACATCAAAGCTTCCCATCTTCAACAACAACTCCGCATTAGCCTCGCGCAACTCTTCGTTGCTTGCGCGTGATGCGTCCAACTCGACCTAGAATTGATCTTGCCTGAATGCATGCTCGGCGCGAACCTCAGCCAACACCCTCTCCTGATCAGCCTTGGTTGTCGCCACTATCTGCTAAAGAGCGCGGATAGTCTCCATGAGTTGTTACATGGTAACGTTGTCACCTTCTTCTTGTACAGATGTACCTTGTTTTGTATTCCTCATGTCGTTTGATAGCTCTGATCACTACTGTGAGTGGAACCTAGTTTTATCCTGCCCCATGGTGGGCGCCAAATGTTCTTATCGGTTGACCTGGTCGCTGGTTCACTTCAAAGGCAAACGGTGGCTCCTCCTACCTCTGGTGGATTCGATGCTTCCCTTTGGATGTTGGAATGCGGCTTTGTGTGAAACAGAGGGGGCCCTACCTGTTGATTGCACTTCGACAATCAAGTCAGTACTGGGCTAAGAAACAATGAGTAAATAAGATAGTAATTTTAGTCTTAGAAACGGTGTGTCTTTACTAGGGATCACGAATCCCTTTTATAGACTACTTTAGGTTACCTCATTATAACAACCTTCCTCTCACGAGAACCTTATCTCGAGTGAAAGTAGGTTCAATGGGAAGGCATTCAGTTACGTTGTTACACAATCTTAGTGTAACAACCGCACATAATCTTCCTCCTTGGAGTGCATAATCTTAACAACATGGCCGCCAGGATACTAACTAATATACCAGCATCATGGGGCCCATCTGTCACTGTAGGCGTTCTAGCCTTTACGTATCATGCATGCAGCTTACCCCTGAAAACCCTAGCGTTCTTTGGCCCATACGTCTCTAGTGGGTATTTACTCGTGTTAGACCTCGAATGTACTATACACACCACATGCATTTTGCTGATCAGGCATTTCACGCATACGGGTTTAAACACGTATCTTTGGGGGCGCACTTACGTGGCTCATTATCCCCACAGATGTCGATGTCCGATCTTTGAGCACCGAGCCCAACGCTCAGGTCCAGTAGAGTGTTTGTCTTTTAATATGAAATATTACTGAAATATGACACTAATCAAGTCTTTAAACCTTTACCTAGTTACTACTTTTTTGTTGTCAAACAAAAATAGGTTTGTCACCTACATATTGTGATCACTTGTATTGTTGGAAACCAAATTAATGACCAAAATTTCTATTTCAAAATTTGGTCACCTGACTAATAAAATATAAATATATAAATTTTATACATGCAAATAATATTATTAGAGGTGGTCATAGATTGGAATTTTCAAAATCTAGATAAAATAATATAGGTTGAATATAAAATTCACATTCATTTTAACTAGATCGAATTGATTTGTATTTTTCCAATCCAATTTATATTTTTTTTTTCAAATTATATTTGAATTGGCCTAATTTGGACTTGATTTCGCCATACCAACTTAAATGAGTTGGTATTGTCAAACTCAATTTGACAAGAGTTTGACACGACTCCATCTAAGTACTTGTATTTTCATAGGAAATATTATTAAAATATGACCCTTATCAACTCCTTCCAACCTAGAATCTTGCTTGTCCTCAAACAAAGTAAATGAATATAAATAAATTATAATTAAATTAAAATATCAAAACAAGTTTATTTACAAAATAACATATTAAATTAGAAACTTATGGTGCTTCCAACTTTAAATATAGCAAAATATAAATACAATCAACTTCAGTCTGATTTGGAAATTGTCCCCAGCCTGACTTGGAAATTGTCCCCAACCAGACTTGGACTTGACTCCAACCTGACTTGGGCTTGGCCTGTGGGCCAACTCAGTTTGCCTGACCTAATGTGGACCTATGTTAACTCAACATGACTTTGAAATTTTCCGACTCATCCTAACTTGGGTAAGGTTCGTCTAGGTCAACTGGGTCATGAGCAACATGCCTACTTGGACTTGACCTATGTGCAACCAACTTAGTGCGACTTGGGCCTGACCTAACTTGACTTGAGTTCAAACCAATTGAAATTGACCTAAGTGTAACCTAACTCAACTTGACTTAAACTCAACTCGAATTGAGATTGACTTGACTTGAGCCAATCTAAATCGAGTTTGGCTTGGCCTAACATATAGCTTGGGTTAGTTTAGTTCAACTTAACTTTGGTGTGACCTGATTCGTTTTGTCTTGGACAACCTATCATAACTTTAGTCCAATCTCACTTGACCTTACCTGAGTTGAACCCAATTAGACCAATCTTATCTTACTCGAGCCTTATCCAACCTAATATTTCATATTTTGAATGGATCTAAATTTACATTAATTTTTAATTTTTAAAATTCAAAAAATTACACCATTTATATCGAATCTAATTAAATGGATTCTAATTAAAATCTAAAAATATAAATTTAGTTTTGACACAAATTCATTAAAATAAACTTAAAGTAATATAAATTTAAAGAATTATGATTTAATTTTAAAATATTTTTTTACCCAAACTTAAATGTCCCTAAATTTTTCGTCAAAGTGAAAGTTTTCTCTAAAAAATTGAATACGAGTGATTTATCTATCTTCGAGAGACTATTTGAATTGATAAATAATACAATTTTGAATTATATTAAAACAGGAAACAGGATTTCTAAATTTTGGTCTTACAGATAGTAAGAATTAATAACTAAACAACACATCAAATTTGATTCTGATTGTGAAACAGTAAACACGTATCATTCTTATAGCAAGCTGCTATAGATTTGTTTATTATGTTTGGTGCGATTTGCTCACCTGTGATCTTGTTTTTCCATAAACTTCCAACAGTTATTGTGTCCCTATGCTCTTGCATGTCATAGATGTAAATCAACTACAGTAACCGAATTTATTCTTGTTCTGTAATTTATAATTTGAATCACGCTAGCTAATTAATTAATCAATCAAAGAACAAGTAAATCAATTGACTTTGTTTTTATTTAATTAATGAGAGTTTCATCCTTCATTTCGGTGCCATCCAACCTGAGAAATATTTTTATGGAAAATATTCGTGTCTTCATAGAAAAAAAAGAGAGCTTAGTACTTAAACTAACTTTTATAGTCTTAAGTTTTTGAATAAAAGTTGAATTTAATAAATTAAAAATAAAGTAAAATCTTTGATTATTTAATAAATTTTGAATAAATAACCATTTTTTGTATGACGTTATCCACATTGTCCCTACATTTGAGTAATGTTTCCAAAGAAGTAGCTTTACATCTTTTACGGACTCAAATTTTTGTTAAACAAACAAACCTTTTTGTTCAACCCCAGTCTTTTATTTTGTTAGAAAGAGTGTAAAGAGACAAATAAATAAAAAAAATCCCATTTTTATACATGAACTATGAATGCATAAGTATTTTATTTTCTAAAATGAAGGATTTCACTTTGAACCAATTATTATCAACAAGAACATTATACTAATATAAAAACATAAAATTGAAGCAAGATGAGCATGGACAGGTATGCTATGTACACATAAAAGCAAAAAAATTTAACTTGGGTATAGATAACTGATATTGGGAGAAAAAACATTATGTGTGTGGATAATGACTTTAGGAGAAAAACATGATAAAAAAAAGGCAGATATAGAGGTTTGGAGTGGGATGATGGAATAGATAGGCCCCCATTGATCTATAATGTAATTGATTATAGGTTAGACAGATATGGGTCTCTCATTACTCTTTAGTCTTTTCCAAACCCTGAAGCGATTCAACTGAACTGTGAAATGATGAAAGAAACTTATGGGACCAAGGCTATCAGATTCAGTGAACTATATGAATATATTCAAAAGCCATGGCCACAGGGCATTTTGATGCGTTTTGTCACTGCATTCGTACTACCACTCACTGCACCATAATAACATATTGTGTACATCATATTGACTTAGGTATAAAATCCCATCTTAATTTGATGATATTGTAGATAAAAAGTTGACAGATGAGCAAATTATCGACAAGATTAAGTGTGGGGATCATAGTTGTTGATGAGGATTTCCTTGACATTTGGTGCAACTAGATTGCACATGCATGGTTCCATGTAAGTGCGACATCAAGTTATAACAGTTAATCTGTGTTATTAGTATGTCATCTATGTTGGGTTTTTCCGTTTTTGAAGTCTCAAGTTGCACATCATTAGAGTTGGAAAAGGCTCAGCTTCAGATTACTTTCCAATATAAATAACCCTTTCTTGCATCAGAAGTTTCTAAGGGGAATTTGTGTGACTGGTTGACCTGTATTTTTTATTATTTAATTTTTTGGATCTGATCCATTAAAATCTGTCTTTTTAAGAGATGAAACTTAATTATATAATTAAATTGTAGAACTAAAAGTAGATGATCAATAATCTATATCATGACTGAATGTTATATTATAGTGTTGAAGGGTTCATGAGTGGTTTATCACTAGGCTTAGAATAACATGTGAATGCCTAACTTGAAGGGAATGGATAAATAAAAAGTGACATGGTCAACCCAAAGTGCAAGAGTGAAATAGATAAATATGACTAGCCATGCAGCTTATAGCGTGACATGCTTTCGTTATTTGTCAAATTCTCAGACTTCACCCACCACCCACGTTCTCACCAGTCACCATCTTCTGTCTATTTGTGGAAACCCACCTTTAGCTTTGGTGAGCAGTAAAATTATTTGGTTCCAGTTTTTATCATATTTTTTATGATTGACGTGTGTCACCAACATTTTATCATAGGAAGAGTTTTGGATTTTTATTATTGAATTTTTCTATCATGTTCGAAATCCAATAATGTAAAAGTTAACACCAGTACTAAGGACCTTCCTGTTATAACAACTTTATCACATATTCTAAACAATCATTTTACATTTTGATAATCATTTCCCTCCAATTTAACGATGATGGGTGATGGTCTACTGAGAAATGAGAGAGAGAGGTTTTGGTCTAAAAAGTACAAACTAGGGACGTAAATGGTAGGTTTGTGGGTTTGTCCCAAAAAGCCGAAAACAAAGGGTAGGGGTCACATATGACATTGGAATTTGAAGTTAGGTGTAGAAACTTTTTTCATAACAAGGCTTATGTGCAAAATAGAAAACTTGGTTTTGTGAGGTTGGAATGCTTCACCCATTTTGGATTATGAAATATATAAATAAATTAGCGCAAAACACGTGGTTGAAAGCTATATTTTTTTGCTTACAATACAATCTAATTTTCGACTCTGTTTTCCAATTAGGACCGAAGGCTCCACAATCCAAATTGCTGTTAGTTTGAAAGGCCCCCACCATTGATGGTTTACTGAAGTAACGTCACACTAACAAATTATCACAACTGATTAATGCTAATATATATATATATATATATATATATATATATATATATATATTATAGGATTCCTCAAAAACCATTATTCCATTTTCTTACAACCTTTTAACTTCATTCTGCCATGGAAGATGGAAAATGATTGGTAGGCACTCAAATATTTAGCATTATACACTTCTGTTCTATATGTTACCATAAAAATTGAGGGAAGAAAAAGGGAGGGAGTAAAAATAGACAGGAGAATAATAAGTTTTTCATTGATAATATAAAAAATAGAAAGAATGAAAAAAAATTATTATTTCTTTTACAGTTAATAATTTTGAAAACTAAGATTCAATTTTTTTATTCTATTACTTATTATTTATATTTGTTTTTCTTTCAACATTTTGTAATATATTTGAATAACTGTCTAAAATAATGTGATGGCACAAATTTTTGTCAAAAGCTCTTAAGTTATGCACCAAATTATATATACAAAATTCTGAAACAAAATAGTATTAAGCGTGTCATGTATGTTACTTCTCAAATCATATACGGAGTGTGATTACATGGGGATATATTGAACAATTGTCAGTACTCAAAATACACAAACACGATCTAAAGTAGATTGAAGAAGATTACATGCACAACTAATATCTTTCTTCTAAAAGGGGAGATCAAATTTCAGGAAATACAGCATCTGCATGAAATTTTCTTATGATGCTTCTACATATTTGGAAAAAATTACAAAGTAGGACTTGAGTTTCGGGCATTAATTGAACAACATGTTACATGGTTTATTTATAAACAAGGTATCTCTTTGTTTACTATTGCAGAAAAGAGTGAGAGAACGGATTTTCCATATGTATGTTTTTATTTATCTATTCATTTTCTTTGCACTGTCCTTCTGTCTCATCACTTAACTTATTATGTTTATCACTTTTTGCAGTTTTTTTTTCTTCCACCCAATCCAATGAGGAGGAGCTGGTATTGAAAAGTAGTGTTAGTTATTTGTATGATTTATGAGATAGTTATTTGGGTTGGATTAAGAAAATAATGGCAATTATGATATTATAGTAGCTTTTGAGCTTGTCAATCAATGCTAACAAAGGAACACACGTAACCGACCACCTTGGAACCTTATAAAAGAGTGTCTGTGCTTAATCCCTGAACACATACACACAGACTTTGCTTTCTTCCTCTCCTCTCTAACTCCTCCTGGTCCCGCTCACTTTTGTTTTTTGAAGGAGTGTTTTTCAGAGGAGAGGAATAAAACATCCCCACCATTATCCCCTTCTGTTCCTCATAATTAACCCTTTTCTCAAAACACACTCAGAAACAAGAAAATAACCAAAACTAACCAAAACCTTTGAGATGCTTGCACAACAGAAATCCCCAAAGACATACCCGACACTTCCCCAGGTAAGCAATCTCTTTTTCTATGATTTTCACACCCACATACTTCATATAATGTGCAGACTTTTATTTATAAAAATATCTATCATCCACTCACTCTCTCTTCCATTCCATTTTCATCCTCCATTTTTAAAATAAATAAATAAATGGTTCAGAACTATCTCTTCTTTTTTCGCTCTCATTTTTAAAAGAAATAGTTAAGTGATTCTGAATTATGAAGATCTCTACATAAAGATCTATTAGAACCATAAAGTATTACTTTTTTATTATATATACTATTTTCTCAGTTTTTACCTTTCCTGTTTTCATCTTATCTCTGTTTTTTCCATTCCAGCTATCAGATTTTGTGTAGACAAGCATCATTACTTTCATTTATGAGATTTGGCTGGCATTCTAAAACTTATCTTAAACCTGATATGGATCCCTCATTCATGGGTTTTGTTAATCATGCAGGTATTGGAGGAAGTAAAGAGAATGTCAGACATAGGGTTCCCTATATCCGCCATGAGCCTTGTGGGGTACCTAAAAAACTTGACCTTAGTTGTGTGCATGGGAAGGTTGGGAAGCCTGGAGTTAGCTGGAGGTTCTTTGGCCATAGGCTTCACCAACATAACTGGTTACTCTGTCCTCTCAGGTCTAGCCATGGGCATGGAACCCCTCTGCACCCAAGCCTTCGGTTCTAGAAACTTCTCCTTACTCTCTCTAACTTTGCAGAGAACAATTCTGATGTTACTGCTATTTTCTCTCCCCATTTCTCTTCTGTGGCTCAACCTCGAATCTCTCATGCTTTTCCTTCGCCAGAATCCAGACATAACCCGTGTAGCTACCCTCTATTGCCGCTTCGCCATCCCAGACCTCATAGTCAATAGCTTCCTCCACCCTCTTCGCATCTATCTACGCAGCAAAGGAACAACTTGGCCACTGTTGTGGTGCACTTTACTTTCCATTCTTCTACACCTTCCCACCATCGCCTTTTTAACCTTCAAACTCCACCTTGGGGTGCCGGGAATCGCTGTTTCATCCTTTGTTGCCAATTTTAACAACCTTTTTTTCCTTCTTCTGTACATGTTCTATACACGTGTTCCCAAGGAGTCCTTACACGTGCCATTACTACTGTCTCGTACCATTTCACATAATAACTTGATGACATGTAGAAGCAGTTGTAGTAGTCTTGCCATGGAATGGGGTGTGCTACTGAAATTTTCAATACAAAGTTGTCTAGCTGTTTGCTTGGAGTGGTGGTGGTACGAATTGATGACAATTTCCGCAGGCTACCTTCAGAACCCTCGTGTTGCTCTAGCCACGGCTGGTATAGTGATACAAACCACATCTCTTTTGTACACTTTGCCAACATCACTAAGTGCATCGGTGTCAACGAGAGTAGGGAATGAACTAGGGGCGGGGCAAGCTGAAAGAGCGAGTTTGGCAACGGTGGTAGCAATAGGATTATCACTTGCAAGCTCAATTTTTGGGTTATTGTGGACCACTATGGGAAGAGAAAGGTGGGGGAGAGTGTTCACTAGTGACGGTGAGGTGCTGCAATTGAGTATGGCAGTGTTACCTATAATTGGACTTTGTGAGTTAGCCAATTGTCCACAAACCACAAGCTGTGGAATCCTCAGAGGAAGTGCTAGGCCTGGTGTTGGGGCAGTTATAAACTTTTGCTCCTTTTATTTGGTGGGAGCACCAGTAGCCCTTGTTTTGGCCTTCGTTTGGAAACTTGGGATGGTGGGGCTGTGTTATGGGTTGTTGGCAGCACAGATCGCATGTGTGGTGTCAATTTTCATTGTCGTGTACAAAACTGATTGGGAAAGGGAGTCATTGAAAGCCAGAAGCTTGGTGGGAAAGGGTTTATGTGGCACTTTCGCATTTCATCAGGACCAAATCACGATCAAATGTGAAGAACATCTTGTCTTTCTCAAAGAGGACAACTCTGAAAAGTGAACAAGTTACGCCCCAAAAAGCTCGAACAAAATTCAACCCAAAATTATGATTCTTTTTAGTATTGGAAATTAGATTGTCACACCCCAAATCTTGCATCCTTCCCCTATATACTCATATACACCTGTGTCTACATTCTCACACATAAATACGTAATTTAGGAGGAGGATCTAAGATTTTAGAGCGTGAATTTTTATTTTTTTTACTGTGATTATATACATATGCATTTACATAACCAATTGTCTTCTTGTATTTTTTTTTCCTTGCAGAAAGCCTCAATGCAAGGTCTATCTAATTTGTACTTGTAATTGTAATAGTAGATGGTACCATGAAACATAGTATAAGTAATTGTAATAGTAAGGTGTAACTACTTTGTACTTGATTAGTATAATAGATCGATTTCAGCCAAATGATTCGAATAGTTAACAGTTATATGCGTCAGATTAAACAACAACAATTTTGCACATGGCACAGGGATTTTGTAATAGTGATCTTTTCTAAATACAAACTAGTTAAAATATATAAATAAATTTTGATGCACAAAGTCAAAATAGAAATAACGAAAAGTTGTTAGCTTAATGTAATCCATATGAATAATGAGCATTGTTTTTAAGAAAGATATTTCAATAGTAGATTCAATTTAATTTTTTTTTAAATTGTGGCATGAAAACAATTGAGTAAGACATATAAAAGACCTCACTAAGCATGTGCTAGCATGTGTTCATGCATGAGCGGGAACACAGAGTGAGAGGATTATGATTTTAGTATGTTCATCTATGAAAAAAACTAAACATGTCCAGACACTTCTTCTTAAATGGCGTATCCGTGTCGGACATACGTATGCGTGTCGATACTCGTACGACACTCGTAGGATACTTATCGGTGAAGTGTTCAATTCAAAAAAATATTTGTTAGATTTTTGAAAATTCTAGCACGATTTTAACACAATTTTAAAAGGTATAAATACAATAACTTTCTAAAAACTCAAATTTATTGTATAAATTTTTATTATGATTATAAAAATAAGAACAAATTCTTTTGAACCAGTCATGAAAAATATCTT
>Ga0123342_1010141_pt1 | contig 10912 bp, 7 predicted proteins | sample Turbeawhitnodule_FD_89960 | JGI IMG/M metagenome (GOLD analysis project Ga0123342, IMG submission 89960) | Root nodule microbial communities of legume samples collected from Mexico - Turtle bean Mexico white nodule | ecosystem: Host-associated > Plants > Roots > Nodule | place: Mexico: Nepantla... | reverse complement strand
ATCATAGTGGATTGGTAGGGATTACAAAAAATAATGTGAAGAACAGGCAGAAAAGCCTTAAGGACAAATGGTGTGAGATCCATGATCTATTTAGTGGACTGAGTGGTTTCGCTTGGAATCCAAGAACGAAAATTTTTGATAAAGGTAACGTATTCAACTTGATGTTCACTTATCGCATACATTAACCACTAATTATGATTATGAATGTATTTCTTTTCATTAATGAACAGGCAAAGCCCTCGCCCGCAAAGTGACGTGTTAATCCCATCAGGCACTACAAGTTGATGGAAGACTTATGGGGGCTTGGTCGTGCTACCGGCCACGGTGGGAGAACAACACTACAGTCATCAAGTCGAACTCAGTCTCATCATTTTAATGTAGATCTTAATGATCACAATATGGAGAACATCCCAGAGGAGCCAGAATTGCATGTTACTCAATGTGAAACTCCTCGCTCAGTTGATCCTAATGTTGATGCATACAACCCTGACCCTAATCTGACACCCCCATTGGTGCCACCTCATCCATCCCAGCCATCAGGTGGTACTTCTTCTTCTAGAGGCTCAAAAAGAAAAGCCCTCATGGTGGACGTCATTGATTTCCAACTGGAAAGGCTTAACACAAGGTTTGAAGGATTAACTGATATCCTTGGGAGGGGTAGTGATCAGTCAGATAGATTATGTCATATTGTTGAGCGCCAAGCCATTTCATTTGAGGTTGTCGCTTTGTCATCACAGCGAGTGGCTAATGCTACGGAAGAAAATCTGCAATATAACAGACACCATGTTGTTGTAGAAGAAGAACGAAACTCCATATTTCGTGAACACACGCGCACACTCTGTCGTACATCGACTTTCCAGTACTCTGAATCTGATATCTGGGAAATGTTAGTGGAGATGAACATACAGGATGAAGATTTGTTGGATAACTGTTACGACTTCTTGTGTGGTCATCCTAATGTGGTAAAACAACTCTCGAGCGAAGAATGAGAAAGTTGGTCAAGATAATGACTACAAATCCCTAAACTACATAAAAATTTGGTTATATTTTATTATGCATGTGTTTTTCTTTTCGAATCTGTAATCTTATTTATGACACGAATCCCTAAACAAATTAAGGACTTCCATTACTATTTTGAATGATACATATTTCTATGTATCATTCATATGATTTTTCGAAACATTATTATTATTATTATTGTTATGCACAAAATTTATCAATGAATTTTGCTTTAATAAACTAAAATACTGCATTAATACACATTAATATTTATTTCATAAAAAAAAATCCTCTATCGAATTATAACTCCAACACATTATCAGAAGTAATTTGTTCCATACCGGAAATAATCTTTTAATTGCATACAACTATAATTGAAAAATAAATAATTCACAATTACAACTTTGTTCTAAATAAAGTTTATGAATCCAAAAAATTTATATAATTTATATTTTTCTGAAGTTAGCTCGAACACGATATCGAAAATAATGTTTCAATTTCTGAAAAAATAATTTTAATTTAAAAACAATTATAATTCACAAATAATCAATCAAATTATTTTTTTTATCAATTTTTAAATGTAAGGGCAAATGTGTAAAGTTACATTTTTATCAATTAAAAAAAATACAATTTCAATCACACTCATCACATCACTCACAAACTTTTATAAACTTTCCCTACACTTTCCACTCTATTTACCTTAATCCAAACACCCTAACTTTCTTTACACTTTCTCTTCAAATCATCTCAAATCCACTTCCTCATTTCCACTCCCTAATCCAAACAAAGCCTAAAGGTTCCTTCAAAAATTTGAGTTCCTTACAATAGGGTAGACGACAACAATGTAATTTGGGATAAGGAAGGTATAGGTTCAATTGTTAGGGTGTGGTAGTTATTTTTGTTAGAATTATAGGCCTTAAACAAGAGGGAGTGAATTGTTTTTGAAAGATTTTTGCAAGTATTGAAGGTAGAGTGAAAGATTATGAAGAAACAATCAATTAGAAAACTGTTCAGCCAATTAGAAAACTGTTTTTAGTTTGATTCCAAAAATTCAACTAATTTTTTTTTGCGAAACAACCGGTTGTTTATACCAGCAATTTATAAAATCAAAGCTAAAGCAGTTTAAAGAGTGTAAGGATAGAGAGATTCACACAAGATGTTTATACTGATTCACTCTTAAACAAGAGCAACATCTAGTCATCAGCTAACCACTGAGAATTCACTATGTAATCAAATCTAGATTACACAACACACACCAAGAGTGATGATCTTGAACCCGTCAAGAACACACACCACTCTTTGGTAAAACACAAAGTTTCTAGAACAACCCTCTGAAACTGCACCACACCAAATCACATAGAAATACAATTATTAAGGAAGAAGGGAATAAAATACACCTGGGTAAAATCAAAGATTAAAGTTCAGAATTACAAGACAATCCGATTCCACACTCTGAAATGATCCAAAAGCTCTTTGAAATCTTGAAAACTAATTTTGATTGATCTCTCCTTTTTAGTTAATGATTAAGAGCGTAAATCAACCTTTTTATACTCCAATTAGATGGTCAAAGCATTTAATTCAAGAACCAAAAGCAGTTTGAATCATTTAAAGCAGATTGGTACAGCTTAACAGAATTCTGATAAGGTTTTCAGAAAAAGAACCAGTTGAATTCTCGAAACAACCGGTTGAATCGACATTTCAACAGGTTGAATTTTCACACTCTTTAGAAAACACATATTTTTTCAAAAGGATTAAGATTCAATTAACCTTGTATCATCATAAAGAGTGGATTAACAAAATCAAATACTTCTAGACACACACACACAACCAACAACAAGGTCTTCAAGCCTTCCTCTTGGATTTGGAGACATCAAAGCACTGTGTTCAAACACTTTACTCATATAATACAACCTTTTTACCTTCATTGTCCACTTACCCTTATTGCCACAAGAAAAAAAATGGTGGATCACAACCTTATGTTAACATTTCTATCATTGAAAAATCATATTACCAACAATAATCAAAGAAAAATAACATAGAAATTATATATGTCAATAATAATAATAATTTTTACTAAACTAGTTCCATAACAAAATTAAAGTTTCAAAAACATTTATCCAATTTGGCTTTCTCCTATTAAAAACAAGAGAAATGAATTTTATTATGAAATCCCCCTTTTTCATTATCTTCTTGCAAATCACACTTTTCAAATTCATCCTCTTCATTGTCTTCTTTTATCAATTCATTATCTTCAAATTACTTATTTTCATTATCTTCAAAATTTCCCTCTTCATTGTCATTTTCTTCCAAATTATCCCTCTTCATCCACTTCTTTGACATCAACTTGTAAATGTTGGAATTGCAAATTACCTTTAACTTCAATGACTTTATTAACATTTTACACTTCATTTACTAGTATGGAACATCATCTTTCATATGACAACTTTTATGCTACCTTTAAGCTTTGTTTAGATTGCAACACATCAGTCTTGTTTGTTTGTTCTTGATATTGAATATGAGACGATATATTTATGTTAAATTATGTGAAAGGATATATGGATCAAAATGAAAATATATCTTATTCATTTGAATATCCAGGATTCCATAGTGTACCTTTATATAATGGATAAACCAACCACAATCAAACACCACCATTTTCTTAAGATAGCATAAGTATTATACTCTAGCTCATATATGTGTTGCTCATATATGTGTTGAATGGCCTGTAGAAATTATCTTTGTCTCTTGTTATAATACCTTTTACACAATTTCACTATTTACTTCTTTTCCTCTCGCTTCATGCAGTGAAATTTGTAACCAATGACAATTAATGTTTGTCATTCATTAACACAAGTGGAAGGATGATATGATAATTCCCTTTTTAAGTTTTTGATTCTCACACTTAAAGGTTCATTACTAACCTACATATGTAAGAGATAAGAAAAATTATATTTGGAACAAAGTATAATTCTTAAACTTAAACAATTTGTGAGATACATATTTATCCTTAAATCAGTGTATATATATATATATATATATATATATATATATATATATACACGAATGAAATAATTTAATTCACTTATTTGTTGAGATTACAAGAATGAACTACCAAAATATATCAGTGTAGTGGTATAATCATAAGTGTTTAATTTCAGTAATATTTCATATTAAAATATAGGCACTTACGAGTATTAATTGTTAAAATAAATATAAAATAATCCGTAATTTATGAATTTATACCTTTTTACATATTTTATGATCTTTATTTGAATAAGAACATTTTATTCCAAAATTTAGTGTTAATTTCAAATTTCTAGAGAAGAATGGAGATCCCAACAAGCCCATCAGCGCCACGCAAGAAGTCATTAACCTTAGCAAAGTAAGTTAAATAGGGGGCTTGAGGCTCAACCCTAGTGTGCAAGATTAAGAGGAAAACACCATTGAGTGACTTGTAAGCCAATTGAGAGAATAAAAGGTGTTAGAAGATGTGTGGCTAATTCAACCCTGTGGATTTGGGAGTAATCTATTCAACCTCTTATGTATTGAGGTAAAATTTAAATATAATATTATGTTCTTGATTGATTATTGGTATTGTTGTTTTTTTTTTAATTCTTGATCTAGAATCTTATATCTGACTGGAAAGTATTTTTATGGTTATGACCTAAACAATAATACTTAACATATTTGAGTGTTAGGAATAGACTTGAAATGTTAATTGCTATTAACGTCTAAGTTGGATTCTAAGTTGATTTTATAAATATGTAAGAAATCGATATTTAGGAAGCATCTTAATAATTTTATATGCGAGGAATCAATATAAATGAATTTTATATGCGAGGAATCAATATAAATGAATTTTATACGAGCATCAATATCAACCAAAGGACATAATGTTATCATGTTAATCAAAATACATAAGAGTGAGGAAGATGAAACTCAATTGAAGCTACAACTCTTTGCCTTGTTTTCTTGTTAATCATTGCCATCACAACAAATTCCAACAAACTTTTATTATTTTGTTTTATATTTAGTGAATATTTTACTTCAATATTCAACTGTTCCTTGTGGGTTCGATATTTGTCCTTAGGAACACATTATTACTTTTGACAACACAATGTCGTAAAAAGTCATCAAGTTTTTGGCACTATTGTCGGGGAACAATTTGATTTTTAGTATAAATTTCTAAATATTGTGAATATTCTAACTGTTTTTTTTGTCAATAGTTCTCAATTTTTGTTTATATTAGATTATTGTGTTTATATTTGTTACTTTTTTTTTATTTTGTTTTATTTACAGATTTATTTTTATTTTGTTACATATTTGATTTGATTTGATTATATTTTTATTTGCAAATCTACTTTATTTTTTGTTTGTATTGGTTTATTGTGTTTATTGTTTTATTTTTGTTTATTTATTTTATTTGAAGATTTGTTTTTATTTTATTTTAGATTAATTTTGGATTTATTTCTTTTAATTTTTTTTCAATTTTAAAATTTTAAAGAAAAAAATATATCATGTTACAGCTAGTGAATCCTTGTTCTAACCTTTGAATTAGCTGTCTTATATGATATTAAGAGGTCAAGTTCCCAAAAGCCAATTATTATTTGAAGCAGAGTTTGAAAGGGCAGTTAAAAGAAATAGAAAGACAAAGTTAAAAGAGAAGCAAGGAAACACTAGAGAGGAATCATCAACCACTTCTTCTTTTTCCACTCATATTTTTCAAGAGGAAAACAACATGGCAGAAGAGCCAGCACCACCTCCTAGGAGGACACTTGGAGATTATGTCATGTATCAAGGGTCAATGCATTTTTCTAGTATTGTAATACCTGCTACCGCCAAGGCCTTGGAAATAAAACCCGTTTTTCTCACTCTCATTAGTACCTATCAATTTACAACAATGGATCATGAGGATCCATATTCACATTTGTCTACATTTTATGAATTGGTGGGAACAATGGACTTTCAATTAGGTGATATTGAGAATGTTTATATGTGCTTGTTTCTTTTTTCATTGGCAGGTAAAGCTAAGGAATGACTCGAATCACTTCCAAATCAAAGCCTCACTGGCTGGAAGGATGTAGAGGAAAAAATTCTGCAAAGATGTTTTCCAATCTCTCGTTACATCAAAGCAAAGTCTAAAATTTCTATGTTCAGAAAAGGAGCATGTGAATATTTTTGTGAGACATGGGAGAGATTCAAAATGAAGCTTAGAAAATGCCCAAATCATGGGTTTGAAGATATTGCTCAACTAAGCATATTTCTTAATGGTCTCATATGTGATACTAAGATGCTCCTAGATGTTGCAACTGGTGGCACAATGATGGCTTTTGATGTAGAACAAGCGACAAGGATTATTGATGCATTGACATTAACTGATTATCAAGCCCAACATGATAAACAAGGTATTCAGAAAAAAAAAAGGTTTTTAAAAGATGCACTATTGGCTCAAAATAAAATTCTGACACAGTAGATTGAGCAACTAATTTCACCAATGGCTAAATTGCCCCAACAATTACATGTTGTTCATTCATGTCAAAGCCAGAGTCAACCAATTAGGTGTGATTTTTGTGGAGGTGATCATCTTAATGGTCACTATTTTTATCAGAACAATTCACTTGAAGCTGAGGTAAATTACAAGGGTATCAGGGGAGGCAAAGTGGTTTCTTCAATAATCAAGGTCCTTTCCAACAACAACCACAATCCCTATAATCGTCAGTTATTGAAAGATTGAACAAAATTGAAGATACTGTGGAGAAACTCGTAAAAGCCATTATGCCTAGTCAAGAGAACAATATGGAAATTATCAAGAATATAGAGATTCGAATGGGACAGATGGCCAAACAAATAGCAGAGGGACAAAGTTGTCAGTTTTCAGCGCCCAAACCAACCCAAGAGAGCATTGCAATGAAATTTCCGCTGAGCGTGGTAAAATAATAGTAGAGAGGGATGGTAAGGTTCTAGGGGTTGAGAAAGAAAAGTATGAGACTGAGAGGGAAAGAGATGAAAAAGACAGAGAAAAGAAGAGAAGTGAGGAAGAAAAAAATAAAAATAAGGAGAGAGGTGTTATTGAAAAATATTTATCATATCCTCATGCTCCTTCAAAAAAAAAAAAGAGAAGGAAATACATTTTTTTTATAAATTGCTCCCTAAAAATAATTTTGCAGGAACTCTGAAGCAAGATTCAACATTTGAAAGATTACGAAAGAATATGAGCTATATTGAAGAGAGAAATATAGAGCTGAAGGATAGATACAATGTCATTATTCAAAAAGGCTTGCCTAAAAAATCCAAGGACCCAGGATGTTTTAATCTTCCCGTGTCTATAGGTCCTTTATCTGTGGGCAATGCCTTACTGGATTTGGGGGCAAGCATAAATCTAATTCCTTTGGCAATGCTGAAGAAAATAGGAGATTTGAAGATTAAACCCACCAAGATGACCTTACGGCTAACTGATAGAGTAACCAAATATCCTTATGGTGTGTTTGAAGATGTTCTTGTGAAGGTGAATAAGTTCATATTCCTTGTGGATTTTGTTATAATGGACATGAAAGAAGATGAGGAGGTATCCTTGATACTTGGCAGACCCTTTATGAAGACTGTTAGAATCATAGTTGATATTGACAAAGGAGAACTTCAAGTTAGAACTCAAGATGAGTAGGTAACTTTATATCTTTTTGATGATCTAACAAATTTTAATGCAGGGGAAGAATGCGTACAGAACTATGCAACAAAGCGTCAAGCTAGATAATGTTAAACGAGCGTTTACTGGGAGGCAACCAGTCCACATTTTAGTTTTATGTTGTTTTGTTATCTTTGTTTTGATTTTACCTTTCAAACATCATGTTTTCTTGTTGGGATTCTCGCCCAGGCGAATCAAATCTCGCTTAGGCGAGTTGGGTGACGAAAAAAAAGGTGCTATCTGGAGTCATCTCGCTCAAGCAAGGTAAATCTCGCTTTAGTGAGTTTGGCGACTTAAAATTTGAGTTTCCTGCAGGGAATCTCGGTCAAGCGAGACAGATGCCAAAAAATGGAGTTTTCCTGTAGCGGATCTCGCTCAAGCGAGAAAAATCTCGCTCGGGAAAAATATTTTTGCAAAAAAAAATTATAGTAGAGACATTTTCTGAACTAGGTCCCGTGGGTTTTTATTTCTCAAATTGAGAAGGTTTTCCTGTAAGGACCGAGAAAAATAGTCTTAGAGTAGAAATGGTACAATTAAAATGGCACCTGAATATTTTATTATTAAAGTAAAAAGGCTATATAAATAGAAATTTAGTTATTCAGGTTTCATTTTAAAAAGAACCATCATCTCTCTAAAAACTCCTTTTTCCTTTCCTCTGCCTTCTCTCTAAAATCTCGACCTCCTCGTTCATCAGATCAACGATCGGAGTCCGCCATTGGACTCTTGGCAATGAACTCTACAAGATTGACCGATCAAAATCTTAGATAGAGTAAGTTCATTCTTGGCTCCTTTTCCTTTGAGTTAGTTTTTGATCTGGTTAGGTTGCCTTTTAGTTTAAGTTTGCATGTGAGGTTTTTATCTTCAGAATTAGTCTCTATTAGCTCAAGGTCCTAGTGATATAATTAGATTTGTGATTAGGACTCTGTGGTGGAGGTTAGGGTATCCTTAAGCTTTTGGTGGGTTTGGAGCTCTTTGTGAGCATCTGCTAAAGTCCAGGTAAGGGAAGCTAGTTTAAAATATTCAATAGAACCCTAAGTTAGAAGATTTGAATGTGAGTGTGACGTGGTCACCAATTCCAAATTTTGTGCAAGATTTCTTGTTCTGAGTAAATTGTAGTTTGATTAAAATTGAAAGTGTTGTGATTGAGAATTGGTTGTTTGATTTAAATGGTTTTGGAATTAGAAATCATATATATGTATAAATGGACATAATAGCTCAATGATTCAATGAGAGTGATTGTATCATGTTGAACAGGAATTGTCAATGTAATGTGTAGATTTATAATTTATGAATTGAATGAGGTATTGATTTATAATCTAATAGGTATATTAAGTTATGCATAATTTTTCTGCATATTTCGCTCAAGCTAGCAAGTTCTAGCTCAAGCTAAAAATTATGGGTGCTCTCTGGAGGATTTTAGCTCAAGCTAAAATTCTGGGTGCTCTCTGGAGGATTTTAGCTCAAGCTAGCGAGTTCTAACTCAAGCTACAGTCTAAAAATAATAATAATAATAATAAATAAAAATAAAAATAAAAATATTAAACTAATTTTTATTTGCTTTTAAAAGATTGATTTATTTATTTCTATATAGTTGTTCTTATAAAGTATGTAAACTTTTATTTCATGTATAGTTAATTAAAAATCTCTTTAGTTAGACATTTATATGATTAGTCAATGAATTGTTGTGTATTTTGGAAATTCTAAACATTGGTATGATTTGATTGTTTGATGATGGATATTTTGAGGTTCAAAATATGAATTCTAATCAAGACATAGTATTTTCAGGAAATAAAATACTGTGTTAAGATTGTTTAGGATGTGCATTGACTAGGGATTCGTCTAGAAGGAGATATCCTGACTCTCTTGAGATAATGAAATCATATAGATGAAGTTATTTAGGTGGTGAGAGTCGAAGGAGGTTCATATGAATGGGTAAGTTGTTTGAAAGATAATTAACTTGTCCTGTTATATGAATTAACCCTGTCATACTAGGAGAGAGATGATATTGAGATTAATTATGCGCATAGCTGTGTGGATTTCACAATGATGTAGTATGACAGGTGCAAATCTCTGAGTATAAGTCAACGCACGAGTCTTCCGGAAGTAGAGTCAAGTGTCTATGTGTTATGAGTCAATAGAAGTCTGACATGAGAAAGATGAATATTGAAATTGTTGATAGACACTTGATGGTTATGTGAAATGCATGAGAAAGGATGGATTTATGTGGATGTTTAAAGTCATATTTGTGTTATAGGTTTTAAAAATACCTAGCTTACCTTTTGTTTTGTTGTGTGGTTGTTTTTCTTTGATCTATGATGATCGTGTATTTTACACGGGAGCAGATGATGTTACAGGTGATAAAGTTTTTCGGTGAGAAGATGGATGATGGAAAATGTTTATTTTTCTTTTGAAATTTTGTTTTAAATTTTATGTAAATGTTTCAAGTCTTATGAAGAGAGAGATAATTTGAAACATTATAATAAATGAAATTTTAGATATATTTATTTTAATATTTCATACAGATTATGATTATTAGATATGGGAAAATATAGGGATGTTACATTTCCCATGATAAAAAAAAATCAGTCTTATTATTCTATTTTTCCTCTATTTTTTATTATTTACTTATTGCTTTGCAAGTGTCCATCTTGTATCTACACTAAAGAGGAAAAATTAATTCTGAATTTTTCCAAATTTTATAAAAATTATATTTAATCATATTTGAGTGAATATGAATGTGAGTACAAATATACCTGTAACTTAACTCAACATAAACAAAAATAAATTTCATACTCGTTAAATATTACATATAAAAATAAATATAAGTTCTTATTTTAAGAAAATAAACATGATAAATATATAGTAAAATTTAAATCCTTATTATTCCTATTTTAAACAGGTAGTATTTATTTTTTATTTTTTTTTATTCTTAACTTATTTCTCCTCTTTATTTTTATTTTTATTTTTATTTATTTTTATTTTTTTTATTTATTTTATAAAGTTTTCGTGTTAGGCATCACTATGCAACTTGACATCTCAGCTAAGCTGACACCTCAAGAAACAACAATCATCTGCCATCACATGAAAAAAAATATTATTTAGAAAAAGGAAAAAAGAAAGAAAATACAAAAATATGGGGGGACTAGACCAAAACTCATATGTTAACACAAACGATACATAGGTAGATTATACCTATTCATAAAGAATTCTAAGAACAGACTAGCTGGGAGT
>Ga0123342_1010140_pt1 | contig 10914 bp, 5 predicted proteins | sample Turbeawhitnodule_FD_89960 | JGI IMG/M metagenome (GOLD analysis project Ga0123342, IMG submission 89960) | Root nodule microbial communities of legume samples collected from Mexico - Turtle bean Mexico white nodule | ecosystem: Host-associated > Plants > Roots > Nodule | place: Mexico: Nepantla... | reverse complement strand
TTTAAAAAAAATCGAACTCAATTTAACACACAAAAAAAAAAAAAAAAAAAAAAAAAAACTACAATTACTTATAAATCTCTGTGACTCTCGAGACAACCTTCTCGTCCATGTCCAAGATAGATTACATGACATTAATGTCAATCTGTACTTGTGTACCTTTTGCTGAAATGGATTGGTCAAAACTGTCCGGGGTGAAAACCATCCTAACTAACCATGTTCTAATCTGAAATTCCATTTATAAGACAAACACTTGTATTTGCGGAACAGAAATTTGGATTAAATATTTGTGCAAATGATCAGATGACCTGAGAAAAGACTTACCACATACAGTAGGAGGAAGAGTACCAAGACTTAACTTATCGAACTCAATTGCTTTGATCTGATACTTCCCAATGTATTCAGCAAATATCGGCTGTGCCGTGCTTCTAATAATCTTACAAATTGCCTGTATACCAAAACGAAAATGTCATTGAAGAATCATCCAACAGGAGCACAATCACACCAATATCCAAATGGAATCACTGAAATACCGTGTCTAAGAAAGGCCACATATCCAACAAAAACTTGTTCAGCCAATCAATCTGAAGAACACACAAAATCAATAGCACAGTAACACCACCATCATCGTAAACCTTAAAAAATTTAAAAACACGAAAAAAAAAGTTTATAATATCACAATTCACAAAACTAACTCGTTCGTAATCAGGCGTCTTCACCCAGAGAGGAATCTCTGGTAGAAGTTCCTCCAAAGCATTTGGGCCCAATTCACTAATTGGCCTAACAACAGGGTCCTGCAACATTGAAGAAAAAAATATCAGATTTTGAAGATCACCAAGAATTCAAAACGCAAAAGGGGTGTAAACCCCAAAATCAGTTCCCGCAAAGTGATCAGAAGAAATGCATGTTTCAGATTTGAGAATTGGAATAAAACAGAATGAACATGCATGAAGTTGTTAACCTTGACGTGTTTGGTTTCTGAGTAGACAAAGAGAAAGAAGCCCACGAAGAGGCCAATGGGTATTCCAACAGCAAAACCAATAATCCCGAAGAGACTGCTCAGCAACTCCATTTGGGTGCTTTAGGGAGAAGAAGAAGAAGAAGAAGAAGAAGAAGAAGAAGAAGAAGTGAATGGTGATGAAAAAAAAAGCAGAGGAGAAAAACCCAAGAAAATGATTTAAGAGAGTTTCGGAGGAAACCGAGAAAAACTAGAAGGGTGCGATGTGTGTGAGAGAGATTACGAATGAAAGCGCCAAAACAGAGACACTCCACCACCCTCTCTGTTTTCACTTCAATGCAATACAATACAATAGACCCTGCTTTTGTCTTTGCAACAACGAACGCCAAAAAAACTCCTTCCTTTTGCTTCACACGGTCTTATGTGCCAAGTTGCCATTCTACTATTTCTCTTATTTCAAACTATATTAATTATTAATTACTATTGTGGAAGTCAAGTGTGTTTTAATTCTCTTCATTTTAATTTTAGAAATTTATTTGTACTTTTAACAATCCCTCAATTTTATCTTTTCCAACAACAAATTTCACTTTTATAAACTAAATATTTCCTCTGAACTAATTTCATATTAATTAAAAATAATCAAAGTTATTATAGGAATAATATACAAAGAATTAATTAGATTAACTTATATATTTAACTTAATCGTGATCATTTTTTACTTATTTTAGTCAAACAAAGGTAATATAGCTAAAATTATTGTTTTTAGAATATAGATATTAAGATCATTTTAAAAAATATTATTGTTATTATGAAAAAAAAAATATTAGTAATTGTTTCAATTGATCCACATAATTAGTGTAACATTATAAATAAGTTGCCACACAAGACACGGCTTCTTTACATTTGCATTTCTACCATGATATTTATTGTTTTACCATAATTGATCTAACCTTGTTAAAATTTACAAAATGTTACAACCTGTCATAAAAAAAAAACAAAATCTGTTAAACTTTTTTTTTTATATTTAATGAAACATTCAAAAAAAATTTATCACATATTAATTCTCTTTTAAAATTGAGTGCTGATATAACACGGTAAGAAATATTAACTTGACAACTCAATAAATTAATGATAAATTAATGTATTAATTATATTTAATTTATTTTTTAATTTAAAATATTATTATAGTATTATAATGGGTTGTCAAATATATATGTGGTTTACATTTTTGGGTATAAAAAATATTTTCCTTTAAAATTTACAGAAATTTTATCCTTCAAGAATTTATTAAATTTGTTATATAAGCATGGATGTCAGAAATATTACAGTGTCTTAAATGGAGTGGTCACAAAATTATTTAAAAACCAAAAAAATATATTTTATAATTAATATGTTTGAGAGAATTGACAGTTTATGCTTGAAGATTGAAGTATTGGAATGATAATCCATTTTCTATCACCAACAACCACACATATCAATTTGAAAAAAACAAATACAAAGATAATAAACTTTAACAACAAAAAAGTACAAACATGATAAACTTTGACGAGACAATGAAGTCATACAAAAAATAGAAAAAATATAAAGTTTAAAAAGAAGAAGAAAAATTAAAGGAGAAAATAAAGAAAGAGATTATAAAACATATAAGGAATTATATTACACACTAAATAATGAAGTTAAATATTTTTAATTTATGATATGATATTGAATACTGGGTAATCAAATAAAATAATTATAACTTTATATTAATGACAATCATATTACGATAATGATAATACTATTTTATATTAATTATAAAAAAAAATATTTCTTAATACATAAGTAATAATGGAATAAGATAACAATTATATAATTGAATTAACCAGAAAACCTAAACAATAAATATTTAATTAAAAATATAAAAAATATTTATTTAATAAAAAAATAAATTAAAAATTCAAATAAAATATTTAAATTTAAAAAATAATTCAAAATTAATTAAGTCTTAATTTTTTTCCTCCACTTTTTGTTTTTTCATTAATATTTAACATAGTTAGATTTAAGAAAGAGTAATAATAGATTACAATGTTTTTTATACAATCACATTATAATTTTCAATATTATTATTTTAATTTTTTTATATTACTTAATTATAAATTTATTTTTTATTATATATTTATTTTTTAAACTATCACATAAAAATGGTATACATTTATGAAATCATCATTCTTCCAAAAAAAATACCAGTTGAAAAATAAATGAAGGACAAAAGTGTAAAAAACTTTTATTCTTTGATATTGATATATAGATTATTTGTAAGACACTAATACGAATATATTAATTTAAATTTATTCTAATCCATTAATAGTGTAAAAATAATTACATTATTATTATAATTAAAATATGAAATAATAATGATTAAAATTATAATAAAATATAGAATCGTTTAGTTTTAGGTTTAATCCCACATCCAAATTCTTTCTACACACTTTTTTTTCTTCTTTACTTCTTTTCTCTTTCTTTTTTTTTACTTTTTTTAATATGTCTCGTCTATTCCAAATTTTGATTATATCCTTTCATCATACTTTGTATATTTTTATTCGATTAAATTTTCAAACAAATTGAGTTCATGTTTATTTTAAATACTCTTTGTTCCCTTTTTTTCTCATGGTTTTGTCATCATCTTTATGAGGTTAGTCGATAAAATTATAGAGGTGATAAAACGGGTGAGTAACATGCCCCATTAGAATGTGAGTTGACGGGCGGATGGCTTTGCTCGCCACTTTTTTAATTTTTATTTCTTTCTTAATTAATTTTTTTGGATATATTTATTTGGTTGTAGTTATTGATATCACTTTTTGGACAATAAAAAATGTAAGAAGAGGTTGTAAAACGGGTCAGCAACTCGCCCCGTTAGAATGTGAGTTGGCAGGTTGACGGGTTCGCTCACCACTTTTTTTTTCTTTTTTATTAATTATTTTGTTTTATATCTATTTATTTGGTTGTAGTAATTGATATCACTTTTTGGACAATAAAAATACAAGAAGAGTAAATAAATTTGCATCAAACTTTAATATTCTAATCAAATAAAGCTTAATGCCTAACAAAATAAAGTAAATATCAACAATACTTTAATGAGTAAAATGATGTATAAAAAATTAATGTAAATTTTTTTATATATAAAATATTGACCACCACCAATTTTAATCTCAAAAGCATGAGTTTTTTTTATTTAAAAGTGCCAAAAATAAAAAAGAGCAGGCATAAGGGTTAGGCCCGAATCAATAAGGATTAGTGAGTTCAAAAAGTTAACTCGTCCCGCTTAAATGATGGTGGACTCGACCCGTTTTGCCATCCCTAGAAACATGTTTCTCTCAACTTAATTAAGCTCATACTAAAATTTGGTAATATTTGAATAACTCACCTAGTTCTTCTAACTTTAGATTGACTTCCAATTTACATAAAATAAAAAATTATATAAAAAATAAGTTATTTATGTTTTTGATATAATCTTAGAATAAAGTTAGTTAAATTAAATTTTCATTATGATTCGGTAATATATAAATTTAAATGATTTAGATTATATTGAAATGATCGAAGGATAATGTTTAAGAGATGATAATTTGGATTAGTTTGAATTATCAGTTTGGACAATTTATAAAAAAAAGTTGTATTATTGGAATATTTTTTAAAAAACACATTTAATTATGTTAATGTATTTTCTCATATTTCGCTCAAAAGCAAAATCTCATTTTAACAAAAATAATCTTTTAGTTAAACTTTTTGTCCAGCGAAGAAATTTTTACTTAAACAAAAATTACAGTGAAAATAAACTGTTTTAATCAAATTCTCACTCAACCTAAAAAAATATTTCCGCTCAACCCTATCCATTTTCAGAAAAAGCTAAAATATTTTTTGTTTCTTTTAGTTAATAAGCAAAAATTAAAGTTCTGATGATATTAACTATTAAATAAATAAAAAAAATGTAAGTGTAATAAATTATTCAAAAATCTAACTTGTTAATTTTAATACTAATGAAATACTATAATTTTTCTTTAACGAACCTGTATTAGTGGAAACATACGTACTGTTGCGTGTCCACATTTCTTATATCTATAGCATTACAGTCTATTACTACAAGATTATTATTTTTTTATTTTATTATGCGTAACTTTGTTTATTGTATGAAATAGAAAGCGAATAATTAAATATACGATTTTAAGTGAAAAATAAATAAAAAAATTGCTGTTTAAATTGTATGTGAATTTCTCTACAATTTATAAAAATGTAATTTATGTTAATGATTTGTTTATTACTCAAATTATAAGAATAATTAAGTAGATTTACATTTTTTAAGTTGACATGATAATTTATTTTAAAAATATTTTTCTCAATTATTTGTAAAATATATTATTTACATTTTCTTAAGTTTTAGAAAACTATATAAAAATCAGTTAGTATCATGTATTTAATTTGATATGTACTAATTAATTGAATAATAATTATAATTTTAAAACTGGATATATTTTATTTTGTCCAGAGTTTATTAGTGTAGCAAGTGTATATCGATATTTATAATTATTTTAGTTTACAAATTTACTCTTTATTAGTGTAACTTTTTTTTTTAACTTTATTTTAGCAATTATTTTTAATTTTATTTTAGCAATTATTTTTATTTTTTATTATACAGTTGGAAAACGCGTTGTGGTCAGTTGTCAGCATTTGAAAATTATCCAAATTGGAAGTTTAAAGAAGTTTCTTTGGGGGACCATTTGGCGGTTAGCACAAACCAAGAGAAAAGAAGTTCTCAACTTTAATTTGAAAAGTTATAAAAATTAGTTAATCTATATCTTCTATATATTTTCTACCAATCAATTTTTTTCATATTTTATCTATATATTCATATTTATTTTTATTATTATATATAGATATTACATTATTTTCTATTTTTCTTAAAATATATTAAAACAGTTATTAAAAGTTGTTTTGAATTTAGAGCAGTTTTTTTAATTTAATTTTTTAAAATATTTTTTTTTTTCAATTTTCACTCAATTTGAATTTTTGAGATTTTATCATTATTCTATCTTCACTCTTTCTCACTTTATCTCTCTTGAATCTCTTGAAAATGACTCATATTCTCTGTATCTCTCATATTCTCTATGTCTCTCATACACAGGTACACATAAATCTATATTTAATTTATTTAAATATATATATATATATAATAATAATAATAGAAAATATGGATGCAAGAGTATTCATATAAAAATAATTAAAAGTAAAATAGACATCTCATATTTTAATTTTTCAAACTTCATTATTCCTTTCTAACTATTTTATATGAAAATAAAAATGTGTATTTTATATATTAATGATAAAAATAAAAATACTAATATACAACGGATGAGAAACACATATAATTTCGTTAATTTTAATTAAAATAAAATAAACATATCATATTTTAATATTTTAAATTAGATTATTCTTTACAAACTTTCTTTCATAAGTGATCATCTTCCTCACTTCTTGAAAAAAATTAAATGATAGTTTAGATACAATTTTAAATTGTGACTTTTTCGTAAATAATAAAGATGATGAAAAAAAAGAAGAAGATGAAAGACTTTCTTGATGGTAAAACACCTATAATATCATTTTGTTGTTACCTACCTAATTATATAAAATACAAATTACTTTATTAATTTTTTCAATAAAACAAATTGATATTTGTACCGGCATGGCCGAGCGACATGCTGACGTGTCTCGGTCTACCTGACCGAGCTGATCAAGATATCTCCGGACGGTCTAGCCGACCAACACATATAACCATTAACGCTCAAACCAAGGTCAGTGAAGCTAAACTACCATTAAGAATTAGGTAATGCAGCTGTAAGCGTGATCCATTCCACTAATCAGGCTCAATGACATTAAAATAATATAAATAGCACACATTCCAAGGAATAAGGTACGTCATTATTACTGTACACCTACTGAGTGCCGAACACCATTTACTGACTTGAGCGTCGAAGTCCCTTTTGCAGGTACCTCCCCCATTTGGCATTCACCCGAGACCGAGAGCCAAAGGGTAGCACGAAGGCGAGAAGAATCCCAGTGAAACCCTAACAACCTGGCCGAAGGAAGGAGGAAGACAAGACTTCAATAGTTCTCTAGATCCTATCTCCCTAACAGGAACAATATCAAATGATATTATAATTAATTTAAATTTAAGATAATATTATAATAGTATTAAAAACACAAAAAAAACTTTATATATACTACGGAAAGAGAGGCACAGTTGTACCTGTGTATCTGTATTTTTCTCTTTTGCTCAACTTCAAAATAAAAAATAAAAAATGAGAATGAGAGTATGTATGGAAATAAAAGAGAAAAGAGTAATTGGAATACTTTATTTAAAATATTGAAGGTTATAACTCATCATTTTAAGGGAAGAAGCTATTAAATTGATAAGAAAAGTTATTAAATGGATATCTGTTATTTTTTTTAAGGCTAAAATTAGAAAAAATATTTTTTTAAATATATTAAACTAATTATTATTTCTTTAGAGATAAAGTTGAGAAAAATTATGTACACAAAAAAACATGAAAAAAATCCTTATTATATATTGTTATAGATAAAAAGTATCTACAATAAATAAATTATATTTGAATATTTTGTAATTATAATATTATAAAGTTAATAAAAATATGTTTTATCTACTAGCATAGAATCCGAGACCGACAACCCCCACACCCTCCAAGATGACCGAACATATAGCGGAATTAAATTAAATTATACTAATGATAGAATTAGTTCTAATATTTGTCCTAAGATTCTATAAATAAGTGGACTTGCATCCATATAAAGATTCGTATTTAATATAACCTTTGTTATTTGATAAACTTGTCTTAAAAAGGGTTACAAAATCAGATTTATGTTTACTATTTTTTTTAGAATGCATTTGGTGATAAGTTGATTAATTTCAGATTTATTTACAGAGAATCATTTTATTGGTATAATAAACTTCTTTATAGTAAAAGAAGAAAATAAAGATGTGATGACAAATGATGACAGATGATTGTTGTTACTTGAGGTGTTAACATAACTGAGATGTTAAGTAGCATAAATATGTTAAACATAAAAGCTTTATAAAATTTTTTTTGAATATTAACTTCAACATTGCAGAAGATTTGCAGGTACATCTCCCACTCAGTCCAAGGACAAAAAATAATACCTCGGCTGAGAAATATTCACACTAAGAAAATCACTGTAAGAACATTTTATAATTATTTTTTTAATAATAAATTGTTATTTTAATAATTATTATAATACTTAAAGATTTAATTATATTTTATTTTTCATTATTATAAAAAATAGATACACAAGTGTAAAGATACTGATATTTTCATTAATAATATATAATAAAATTTATCATGTTAATACTATTTTTTTCTCATAAATATCTTTTTATATAACTTTTTATTTTTCACGTGTAACATAATCACTAATTTTATGCTTCATTCAATTTTTCTAATAGTTCAATATTAAAAAAAATAGAAAATAAATTAAAAAAATATAGAAAATTTATTATTTTTACAATTTTGTAATTACACTTAATCAGATTATTTTTATTTTTTTTTAAATGTCAACATAATAATATTTTTTTTGGTAATTTTTGTATGACTTTAATACTCGTTGACTAACCTACATTTACATTTAGTACATTATAAAGTGTAGAATGAATCTGCAACTCGCCAATATGTAAAGTAACATCGCAATTAATTTTTCTGATTTAGTGGTTTTGCCCTAATTATAGGTGACACATGGTTAGTGGAAGATGAAACTTCTAATACCATATGACTTTAATTTTAGACATAAAGTAACACATAGCATTGATTTTTATGCATAATAATAACAAGTTGTTTTATACTAAATCTGTTACATAGATCATGGATAAATGTGCAATATTAAAATAAAGTATTGTTTTTTTTTAAAAATTGTCAGAGGTAACTATACTATTGAATTATGTAGCAAACTTATTGACAAAATAGTGATGGTTTATCGCTGAAAGAAGATGATGGTTGATCAAGATTATAATCCATGTGGTCATTTTAAATGACTAAAAGTACATATGAATTTGATTAAAATGCACGAGTTTTGGCAATTAGAGCTTTATGAGATACGAACAATAAAAAAGTAGTAAAATTATGAAATATTAGAGTTTGATTTTGAAATTATATACTACTAAGTGACCACAACATTTTAAAAGCAAATATTTGAATATATGAAGGGTTGTCAATTCTTGTAAGAAAATATTGTTGAACATGAGACATATTATCGTTAGGGTCAATTACGATCATAGAAGTATTTTTTATTCTAAAATTTATGACTCTGTCACTACTTTATGCTCAAAAGGTGCTTCAAAGGGTTAAAGAGTAAAATTTTATTTAAATTTTCCTTGACTTCGACTCATAAGTGTTATGGGACTATTGGACATTACCAAAACAAGTCCCCCAATTGATGGTTATAGGAGTGAGGATTTTTCTTTGGAACCAATTTTCCATTCCCAGAGATGGTGCCATTTTTTTGACATCAAATCAGATAAAATCGTTAAGGTATTCGTATCCGACGTATTGTCCGCTTTGCAATTTGGAGTTCCATCACAATTTTTGTCCTTCAGAGGCATCTCTGAGGGTTAAAGGAGGGAAGTGTATTTAAATTGTCTTTGACATTAATTCCTAAACGATGTAAGACTATTGGACATCCCTATAGATGATGCTAATGTTTGTACCTCAAGTCACTTAAGATCAATCACCACATCCGACTATTTGGACATCCCCACAGATAACATTTCTTAAGGACAAAATCGTGACAAAATTATGAGCTCCAAAACAAACAATATCTCAAATACAATAATTTATCATAACGATATTATCTCAATAAAGTTAAATATATTGAATTTTTACTTTTTTTACTGTTGTTTATATATATATATATATATTAATAATTATTTTACTATTGGTTTTATATATATTGAAATAGTCTCATTAGAAATTTTAAGATAGTAATTTTAATATTATAAGCTTAAGATCCATTTCTTTTTAAACTCCTTTTTTATTATCTTTTTAAAAGTAAAAGAAATTTGCATGCATATCCTTCCTTCTTTCTCTTTCTTTCTCTAGCTATATTCCTCTTTACCTAATTTTGATATTATTTTTCTAGATCGTATCTCATATGCATTAATAGAGTAAGAAACATATTTATCTTATTTTATAATTTCAAACACGGTAAATTTGTTTTATTTTGTAAATTTCTTAATTATCAAAATCTTTTCAAACTTGTATAGTTGATAATCTTGGGTTTTCTCAATTAATCTTTTAGATCCTTTGCAATTTGTGTTTTATTTGTTTTGAAGTTGAAAATTTATAAGTATTTACATTTCACTACAAGAAAATTATTAAATAAAAATTAATTTTAAAGACCAGAACTAAAGTAGTTTTTATTATTAATAAAAATTTATAAAGTAGTTTCTAAATTGGTATCTAACTATTAACTACTAAGATTTTAATTACTAACTACTTATGTTCAAAATTAGTCTTTATTAGTCGTTTATAGACTAATTTAGAATCTAAAATATTAGTAGCTAAAACTTTAGTAGATAATTTAGTACCAATTAGAAACTCTAACACCCCATAATTTACATATAACTATTACAATAAAAGTTCTACCAATTTCTATACAAACTTGAAGTTTTTCAAAACATTCCTAATACGTGATTAGGATTTATAGAAATACAAATATTTACATATCCACAGCTCAAACTAAAACTCTGAAACCTCTAAGGCTCTCCTGCACCTGTATGGTCATCTGCTCGTGTACATAGTACAATCATCGCAGTTCAAACACAACAAGAAAAACAAGGGTAAGCTAGTGAAAATAGAATTTTATAATATACACACTTAAATCCAAAGAGAAAACCAAATTAC
>Ga0123342_1010139_pt1 | contig 10915 bp, 4 predicted proteins | sample Turbeawhitnodule_FD_89960 | JGI IMG/M metagenome (GOLD analysis project Ga0123342, IMG submission 89960) | Root nodule microbial communities of legume samples collected from Mexico - Turtle bean Mexico white nodule | ecosystem: Host-associated > Plants > Roots > Nodule | place: Mexico: Nepantla... | reverse complement strand
TTATTTTTATATAATTTTTCTTATAAAGTATGTAAACTTTTATTTCATGTATAGTTAATTGAAAATCTCTTTAATTAGATATTTATATGATTAGTGAATGAATTGTTGTGTATTTTGGAAATTCTAAACATTGGTATGATTTGATTGTTTGATGTTGGATATTATGAGGTTCAAAATATGAATTTTAATCAAGACATAGTATTTTCAGGAAAGAAAATACCGTGTTGAGATTGTTATTAGGGTGTATTGATTTGTGAGTGTCCTGTAAATGAGACGATCTTGACTCTACTGAGTGGATTCACAGTGAGTAATATGACGGGTGCAGGTCTCTGGATGCTAATTTAAATACACGAGTCTTCTGGAAGTAGAGTCAAGTGTCTATGTGTTATGAGTCAGTAGAAGTCTGACATAGAAAAGATGAATATTGAAATTGTTGATAGAAAGTTGATGGTTACGTGAAATGCATGAGAAATGATGAATTTATGTGGATGTTTAAAGTTATATGTATGTTATAAGTTTTAAAAATACCTAACTTACCCTTTGTTTTGTTTTGTGGTTGTTTTTCTTTGATCTGTGATGATCGTGTATTTTACACGGGAACAGATGATGTTACAGGTGATAAAGTTTCTTGGTGAGAATATGGATGATGGAAAAATGTTTTTTTTTTTCTTTCCAAATTTTGTTTTTAATTTTATGTAAATGTTTCAAGTCTTATGAAGAGAGAGATATTTTGAAACATTATAATAATAAAATTGTAGATATATTTGTATTAGATTATGATTATTAGATATGAGAAATATAGGATGTTACCGTGTGTGTATGACTTCATTATTGGAATATTGTGATGGGCACATTGGTAGAAAGTTGAACTAGTTCAAAAACAAAACCTAAACCAAAACCATTTGCTGGAATTTAATAAAGAAATCCACAACTACATCAGATTGGGACGTAATTTATGTCTCGAAGTGATAGTTAGTTGGAAATTGGAATTATGAAATGTTGAAAACAAATCAAAAACTTCGAAATTATTTTAAAAAATAATTTTAAATTTCTATCACTAGCAATGATAACATATTTAAAATAAAGAAAATTATTGACATATGCTATTTTTCAATTCAAAGTAAGTTGAAAAAAGATTTACATTTGTCTTCTCACGATATTCTAAGCTGCTCATAATATTTATTTTTTTAAAAACTACAAATATTTAGAACGTATTTTAAAATATTTATAAATTTTCTTTTAAATAATACTTTTTAAAAAATAATAAAGCTTGATTTGAGTGTGTACAGTATATTTGCGTCATTAAACAACCTGATTAACGAAGCATATATGCAAATAAATTTAACAATAGGATTAAAAACATGTATTTTTAAAAGTATTGTAATTATATTCAAACTTGTTGTCACATGATTGTTGGATTTGATGTGTAAAAGCTTCAAATTGCTAGACGTAAAACAAAAGTGGACAAAGTCATTTTCAAATGTCAATTGCAGAGAAAATAATTGACAGAATGAAAAATTGTTAAGAAAAAACATTTTTACAAATATTGGGAACAAAGAGAACTGAACAAACAATACAATAAAGTAAAAAAAAAAAGAAAAAGATGTATGGTTTACTTAAATAGTTAAATAGTTTACTTAATTTTAAAATCCATAACAAAAAGTGACAACCATGGTGCTGGTCAACTTGAAATTTGGTCAAAGGTCAACAAGATTTTGAAATTTGTTGAAAAACTTTGTTTGAGGGACAAAGTCCATCCAACCCTTGGGCACAGATTAGTTTGTGTAGCAAAATCAAGGCATGAACACCTATACTTTACATAGAGAAACAATGGCTATCTGATTCATAGCTTGGGAGGTAAAGTGCCCTCTCCATGCAAATATAAATACTTAAGCGTGCTGTAACTAACGAAATGGTAATTTTTTAGAAACAAGTACCTAATAACAATGATGAAATCACATCGTATATGCATGTATAACGAATGTTTGGAGTCATCACCTAGGAGGACATACCCATACAATAGGGAAAAGGCCTATGGTAATAGCTCCTTTTACTTTTATTCTGTCATCTGACAGAATTTGACGAGGTTAAACATAAAAAAAAAAATAAAAAAAAAACTGTTGTCACAATGTGCATTGGCTTACTGTGTATTCTGTTCATAACCAGGGGCAGCAAGAGTTGACTGAAACCATGTCAGACATTGAAGACTGGCACTGCAACTAAGAAATGAGAAAAGCATAAAAGTTCAATTCCAGGGACTAGACACCTCTCTGATTCTGTTGATTGCAAAGCTGAGAAGACAAGAGGATTTCTCATTGTAGTTTATGATACATTCTATCGGAAAGACTTGAAAGTTTTGGGCGATGAAAAACCTTCCTCCCAAGTTAAATATCTAACATCCATTATGTGAAGAACCACTTCAATCAGTGAAAAGGCTGATATCTTGTTTATGTCATGCGTTGCCATGTTACGATATAGGAACCAGTTATTAAACTTCCACTGCTTGGATTCAAAGAAGTGTCATTCACATCCTGAGTTTACACTTGGAGGCTGTGTATATTACAGTCACTGCCAGTGCTACCATTACAGACGACATTTGTCTTTTCCTCTTTTTCAAGACCAGTACCAGCATTACTAGAGCCTCCCACTTTGCGAGATACGGAAGGTCTTGTTATTGAACTGTCCTGAAGATAATCTCTACTTTTGCGCTTCTCCTTTCTGTCTAGATATCCAAAGGCAAAAGCTTCAAGCACTTTTGTTGTTGGTGGCCGGTTTCTGGTGCTCTGCCTCCGGGTGTGCATGTCAGGCTGTTGTTCAGGGTGATCGCCATGTTTGGAGCTTGTTCCAACACTGAGATCATCTGATTCCTTGGCTGTCTTATTTTCCTGCATCTCGGTCACTACTTCATTCACAAAAGGTTCGTCAACTTCAACTTCTGGTGAAACAGGCAAGTTAAGGTCAATCATAGCCCGTGGCTGGGGTTTACTACATTGATCCTTAGGGCCTGAAGAACTAGTGTCAGGAACAGTTTCTTCATTGATGATTGAGCTTAGATTTGACAGAGAATCTGCTGGTGTTTTGTTTTTCTGGGTTGGAAAACCTGCTAATGACTTTTTCTCCTGGGGTGGGATATCCCATGAAAGAACACTCTCACTAAATTTTGACTTGTGAAGACTGGCTTCCTCTTGTTCTACTCTGGGAGCCGCAAAGAAGTTTGCAGATACATTTATACTAGATTTTGAATTGACTGTATCCAAACAAAACCCGGCCTCCTTTTCTTTTCTTCTAGGAACCACAAAGAAATTGGCAGTGTTGCTATTTTTCTTAGCACGGCTACAGGCAGTTAATCGCCTCCTTCTTTTAGTAACAGGGACTAGATCATTTTTGTTATCAGATACCATTCTCGGGAGTGATGGGCCATTCAAACCATCTCTTTTGACTGTGTTGCACAAGAATTCTGCCTTGTGACCCTTGGAAGCAGAAGATATGCTACTAGAAACCATGCTGCTCCTTGGCAGCTCCTCTTTACAAGGGAGATTGTTTTCTAAACCATTCAAAACTGAAGGGACACCCTTACCAATATGAGATTTACTGGCTTTAGTAATGCCATTCTTCCTCCTATCAAAGCAGACGGTCTTGACAGACCCGGATCCATTTGTTTGCTCCTCAGAAGTATTCTCATCATCTGAGTCATTTTCAAAAGTACAAGTTTTTAAAACTTCAAATGGCAAGCTTCTCAGTTCTCTCACCTTCGTCATCTTTTCACTAGCCAGACTTGTGTCCACAACAGTAAATTTCATGACATCGGTACTGCGGTTTGGAGTTTTTACCTTGAGATAGCAGTGGCGTGGTTGATCCGGGGAATTTTCGCGGTCCAGTTTTGTATCCTGTGCCCAACTATTTCCGTCTTTGCTAGTGCAATCATTATCTGCAATTGTCCCGAGCTCAATTAGCTCAGGGTCAGAAGCAACTTTACACAAGACATCACTAACAGAGTCAAAATAGTGATTCCCCTTCACCAGTTTCCTCGAAAACTTTTTAACTCCAGGGACAAGGAAGACCAAAGAATGCTTAGAAGCAACAGCATAGTTATGACTATCTGGCTGCTCAGAGTGCCATCCTCTGGCAAGTAAACGAGGCCAAACAGCTTCCCAGAAGAGATCACTTGTTCGAGCTTTGCTTAATCTGAAATCACCTGTTAGAAAGCTTATTATTTCAGGAGGTGTAAGCATGGAACATGCCTTGCCAACTGGTATTTCTTGGCGAACAGGTAGTGCTTGAGTAGGTTTCATAGAATCTACAGCGAGTCCCGTAAGATCATCTTTCCCCTTACCAACTCCTACTCCTTCAACAAGAGCTTTGAGCCCAATTGAGGTCTTTAAAGTTAAAACGTAGTCTTCTAGAAGCATTTTCCCCTCTACAAACGCCTTGGAAACCTACCAAGTAATTGAATTTAATATAGTCATTACACATTTCTTGAGATAAATAAAAGGTAGATGAATTAATAGGCAGTAGACATGCTAAGATAACTGTTTTGTTCTGCATAACTAATGAGGTTCATGATGCAAAAGACTTCTCAAGCTACGATAAAAAGGTAATGCATTCTTATGTTCAAATTGGAATCAAAATTACTGTCACACAGAACTTTTCTATTATAATATATAGAAAGAGTACTCTTGATTTAAGCCCCGCAAGTTCTATTCAAAGAAAGTCTGACTTTGAAATTCTTCCACCTTCAACGAAAAGTCATCATCACTTTCAGAAGTGGTGTTTGTTCGAGAATAAACAATTGACACCTGTAAACTCTGGCATTTCAAAAGTATCTTTTATGTTCTGTATATAGTTGAGAAAGGAGGAGACATGACCTAATTAAGATGAATGAAGGATTTGTAGATTCAATCCATGATAATGACGACATTAGCATAAACTCTGTAGAATTTCAGTCAGTACCTCGAGTAACTTATTGTAGCATTCCTCTGATACCGTTGGTAGTAATCGAGACAAAAGCTCTTGTTGCCTTGGTCCAGTGAAAATTTTTGGGCCATAAATGCATTTTCTACTTCTCATTTTTCTGCATCCCGACCATCTTTGATATTTGTCAGATTTATAAAATTTCCCATAATAGAATGACAGTATATCTCCCATGTTCTTATTGCCAATAAATCTTTTCACCTGAGCAAGGTTCTTCCCAAATATATACAAGCCAAGGATGAAACTGGACTCTTCAATTTCATTCCATGTGTCACTCGCAGACCCAGGAACTAAAAAATGACCTTTATCACTATGCTTCTCGCGCATCTCGATCTCTGTTTCTTGTTGCATATTGGACTCTCCCGACTCTCCCAATTTCATTCCACTGACCAATGTACTGTCCACTGGCCCAAGTTTAGCCTTCACTTTATCACCATCCAGACAACTAGAGGTCTCTTTTATACAATTTAGTTTTGAAGATTCAATTTTATTGGTAACTCCATTTGACTTGGATGCCTTTTTCTGCCCATTATGCCTACTCTTCTCAAGTTCATCCTTAATCCAGATTATTGGGATGGGTAATCCAACTCGAAACTTATGGAGAGTACTTGCAAAATTATCTGCCTCGTATGGATTTCTTAGAATCCAGTAATATTCAGGTTTTGAAATTAAAGAAGGAATTTGAACCTGATACTGCTCACCCACCCGAGGAAATATTTCCGGCTCACCAAAAACATCATAAACACCAGAATATTCAGGAGAAAGTGATTGCTCATCTGCCTGTTCCTCGTTATAATTCATGTTATTAACTTGTACTGCATCCACCTGTTCATAAATTTTAACACATTTAAAAAAAAATTTAGAAAATGAACATGAAAACACATAGGAAGTGTATCAGGTTAGAGGAACTAATTTTAAGGATTCAATCTTACATAGATGGTCAAGATTAGTTTTATCTAAGCTGATGTGTTTCTTGTTGCAAGGGAAGTGGATACTAGAGCAACCGTTGAATCTAAGGCTAAGTGTCCTTGCCCTTCTTTTTTTATAAACATCACTCACACTATAAAACACAGATTTAATATTTTCAATCTGATAATGTTTATGTAATGAACCGACAACACACACAAAGTAGCAAGAATAGGCACAGTCTGTGCCTTCATTTCCTCCAGCTGTGTGCAAAATTTATAGTTTGATTTGATTATTTCCTGATAAAATGCTAGTGAACTAACCAATATTGACGAGATTTAATGGTAAGGGGAATTTTCCACTTAATCTTCATCTAGGAGTCACAGCTAGAATCAAACCAGAGAAGCATTTCGGTAGCTAACTTAAATTATAGACGTCCTACGATTTCATCAGTGAGAATTGCTAGCCATGTTAATATGCGGCTAAGCAAACCGTTTCAGAAGCAGTAGGATAATAGCATTTTGTTACGATTTACATTTATATAGAAGTCATAACCCCTACACCCAATTATCATCAAAAGTCACAATTGATTACAAAAATGGGGAAATTTAAATTAATAGGAAAATAAAAAATATATATACAGAAATGAAAAAGAAAAATATAATGACGGATATAATTATTATTTAATTTCGAAAAAAAAACTTGCAGCTAGAAAAATCCCAAATTAAACAGGAAAGTTTAGGAATAAAACATGGAAGTTGAAGAAGATTCCTACACCAACCAAATGAACTTCCCCACAAGAAACTTCGGCATAAAAAAATCGTGACAAAGAGTTGACATGCGTGTTTATATGAAGAGGTAGGTAACAAAAAAGCGAGAGGAGCACCGAACAGAAGCCGAGAACAAATCCACAAACCAGATCCATTCCCTGAACAATATATATGAAACAAGAACGAAGGCAAAGACTCCGCAAAAATGCATGAAAACCCCCACTAAGCACATTACTCTGGAATGCAAAAAACAGCACAATCTCCACGAAAGCAACAACATTCGAGCACGAAAAAGGAACACCAACAGGAGATGAAAGACACACATAAACACAGACACAAATATGTAACATTAAACAGAAAGAAGAGAAAAATAAAAGCAGAAAGAAAAAGACAAGCGCGCACACAGAAACACACACAAGCTTCCCAGTGAGAATTCCAATATGATCCAAGAAAATCAGTTATTTAACACGATATCACACCTGCAAGTACATTAAAACCGTACGAGCAGCACAGCACGAGAGAGAGAAAATAAGAGAAAAGAGTAAAAAGAAAAGGAGAAGAAGATTCGCAGTGTTATTACCTCCATAGAAGGAGAAGAGGAAGAAGAAGTAGCGAGCGAGGCCCACATGAAGAAGCGAAGCTGGGAAAATGGATCGTGATTGTTACACAGCGATTGGCGAAGTAGCAGATTAGAAATAAAGAAAACGTGAACAAGACATAGTTGTTGATGAAGAAAATAATAATAACAGCATAACTATTTTTTTTTTCTCTCTCTCTTCTCTCCCCGTACACATATATACTACATACAAAGATGTGCATATGAAGAGAGAAAGAGTGGTACCTGCGTTAAGGAGCAAGAGCTTTCATGGCCACTACGAAGGTTAAATTGGAGAAAGAGAGAGAGAAGAGAGAAGAAAAATTGCACGAGAAAAATAAAAGCGAAAAAAAGAAGAAGCTAAAAACTAAACCCAAGTCGTTCTCTGCTTCGGTCCCTTGCCTCTTGCTGATATATAGGGAAAAAAGATATATAAGAAATTAATAATAATATTATTATTATTATAATTAATATTAATATTAATACAAGAGTTATTTGGTTTTGGAGAGAGAAAGTGAGGGTTGTGTTGTGTTGTGGTCCGTCCAAGGGCAGGGTGGGGTGGAAGGAAGTGTATCGCCACGCGCATGAGGCGCGTGTGTCATATAGCGACACGTGGCATTTGAAGATTCCAATCATGGATGCATATATATGGTAGTGAATAGAGGGCACGCAGACGAGGAGATCCTCCTGCGTAAATTGGTTCTTCTTATGTTGTGTGGACTACGTTAGGTTAAGGTTTAGGTTAAGGTTAAGGTTAAGGTTTAGTTTAGGTTTAGGTTTAGGTTAAGGTTGAGCTGCGTGAGTGAAAGATTTTCATGTTTTTTCAGCTACGACATGGTTTTGGCTTTGGCTTCCATGGCAATTGCCATTTCTAGTACTTACTCATACAAACACACATATCATCACCAACCTTCTTTCAACCTTTCTCATTTCTCTCTTCTTCTATTATGGATTTTTCAATAACTTTTTTTTAAGAAAATCATTTTCTTCTCAATCTAAAATGTTTTATATGAATTCTATTATCTACAAATAAAAGTTACTCTATGTATAATTTTAAGATAATTACTCTATAAATGAATGTTGTTTCGACCAACTTCATTGAGCTAGATGTATAATTAGGATTAATTATCATGAATTATCGTGTTTAAAGTATTGATTATTTTAAAACTCTAAATTTTGTCATGATTTTTTTAAAAAAAATATTTAAACAACTAAAAAAATGTATATAAATTATTTTTTATCTTAACTTTTAAATGATGTAAAACTATTGAGCCTACATGTAAAATTGTATTTTAAGTAAATAACAATAAATTTGTATTTTGAGTAACTTTAATTTAATATTTTTTTATTTTCCTTTTATAAGTCTTAAATGTGTTTCAATATTATACCTTAATCTTGTTTATACTCATGAATGCTAATAATACAAATCAACTTTATTTAACATTTTGATAAGTCCAATTTCTTATTTTACAACTCTCTCTCCTCCCACTTTGAAATGGGATTTTAATAACAAACGAGTTAAAAACATTCCTCTGTTTATTTTTTATAGTTTAAGTAACTTTTTGTTTCATGTAACATTTTCTTTTATGCATTTTTTTGTATATTTTAAATGTGTGTTTAGATTTCAGTTAGTAAATTAAACTTAATTAGAATCTACACACAACTTAAATGGATTTTCCATACTGCATAATACAAATTATATAAATACTATTTTGCCCACCAACATGCTTAACTAGGCTGCATACTCTTATTTTTATTTTTATTTAAATTCTTCACACGCAACAGATAAAATAAAATAATATCAACCCCTTCATAAATTAAAACTAATTTATACATAAGTTAAAATTAATTTATCTGTAAATTAATTTGAAGGATTTGTTTTTCATTGGTTTTATTTTAAAAATATATTGTTTTTAAATCATAAATTGATTTTTATTTATAAAAATATTGATCCTCAGTTTTTTAATAAAATTAGTACTTTATGACAAATTTCCTTCAAACTTCTCTGTAGTTTACTAAAAACATCTTTGATATTAATTTAATATATCTATTTTAAATGTTTTATCTTGTAAACGTTCTCCACAATATAACGTCATATTTAATTGATCCATTCTAAAATTTACTCCAATTTAAAAAGTTAAACAATTCATATAACTTTTATTTGTATTTTCCAATTAAAATATTAATGTAATTTTTTTAAATAAAAATAACGTACTAGTTTTATTCGTAAACAATTACATCTTATATAGGTACAGAGCACCATGTACTGTGTAAATTTGTTTTAATAAAAAATTAAAATATCACAAAAATATTTGTGTTAAAGATGTTGTAATAAACATACGTACTTATTTAATTTGTAGGACAGATGCTTTTATATAACGAGTTTAAATTTTATCAGTTGTTTTAAAATAGAGTATTCCGGAAATTTAAATTGAGAATGTTTCATCTTATTTTACACAGTTCCTTAGATGAATTTCAAAATTAATACCTGCAAAATATTTTATCACTTGCCTATCGCGATCTCATATGTGCACCCCAAACACACCTTTTTTTTTTCTTTTTCTCAACCCTTCTTTGCCTATATCTTTTCCTCTCCTTTCTCCCTTCAATTTCTATCACAAAACTCATATATTCCAAGATCTAAACAATAGTTGAAGATTCATGCAACATTTGTCAATCAGATTTTCAAATAGTAAATTCATTTCTAAAGATCATTTATTATCTATTTTTTTATCATTTAGTTATCAATATTAATGAGATCAGTTAAAAAAAATGTTACTATCAACTTGATTAAGCTCATACTAAAATTTGATAATGTTCGAGTAATTTATTTTAGGTCCCTAGAGTTTAGAGAGTTTTCACTACTTGAACATGAATATCCTCATGATTAGAAATTACAGGTAAGATAAGTTATCTTTGTTTTTTTTTTTATATAGAACCTTAGGATAATTGATTTAGATAATAAGTTAACCTAGTAAGTAGATTATGCATGTTAGGTATAAAGTTACTTAAACTGAATTTGATTATGGGTTGATGAGTTTATAAGTTTGAATAGTTGAGATTGTACTCAAATGAGTGAATAATAATGTTTGAACAAATTATTAGTTTGAATTGATCTTTTTGAATTGTTTAGAAGTTGTATGGTTGGATTGTTCTTGAAATGATCTTAAAAGATTATTAATTAATTTTCCTTTTTTTCTCTTTCTTTTCTTATTTTGAATCTTCGATGAATTTTATTATAATATAAAATGAATATTAGTTGGTATATTCAATTAAACTGTGAAATTTGTAAATGATATGGATTTGTGTGAATGATTAAATGTGTATGAAATTGAGATATGTGTAATTGATTTGAGAAATCTTAAATAATGTATTAATGATGGATATGCATTGCATGTGAATGATATGCATAGTATGAGGACAATGAAATTACGAGATTGAGATCATACATTTGGGATAATGTATGAGTTGTTGATGGTTTGGTATTAAGTATTGACACATATGTTTTAACAAAGATCCTTTAGCTCCATTGATGATCTAAGTTACGTAGATTAAGATATCATTAGGTGAGAAACTGATGAAAGAGTTCATACACACCGTGACTGGTTGTAGTCACATAGTGTTGGATGTTTGAACTTACTTGATCCTTTTACTTAGATTCGCTTGTAAATTT
>Ga0123342_1010138_pt1 | contig 10915 bp, 4 predicted proteins | sample Turbeawhitnodule_FD_89960 | JGI IMG/M metagenome (GOLD analysis project Ga0123342, IMG submission 89960) | Root nodule microbial communities of legume samples collected from Mexico - Turtle bean Mexico white nodule | ecosystem: Host-associated > Plants > Roots > Nodule | place: Mexico: Nepantla... | reverse complement strand
CACAATTTGTGCAGAGTTTCTTTACTTCATTCAAACTCAACTTGTAAAATACAATGAGGTAGGTCTCCTATTTATAGGTGATAGAGCCTTGGAGAACAAGTATGAAGGGTAGGATGGGAAACACCAAAAAAGGGGCAGCCTTAGGGTTCGACTAAGTCAAACCCGCACCCTAGGCTTGTCATTCTAGAAACTAGGTCAAAATCCTTTCCTAAAGGGCTAGGAACAAGCTAAAATACTAACTACACCCCCTATTATGCTAAAGGTACCTTATTCTAGCCTATCTTTGCTATTTGGACCCCAAAAAGAGAGCTCAAATTATTTACAACATATTTGTATCTTATAAAAAGATCAAAAGGAAGAATAATTGGTGTGTTGGTTTATGCTCGTCTCCTATAGTGAGGTCCATGTGATCTTTGGTGGGGTTATGAGTTGTTCGCTGAGATGACTGTTCACCATGTGCTTTGTCTTTTGCTTCCTTAGTCATCTTCGTAGCGACTTGGGTTGTATCAGATAAATTATTACTTCAGATCTATACCTCCAAACACGTACATGTCATAAATTCGGTTTCCATCGTTTGAATAACTCAAAAGATGTCTTTAAAACAACATTGGTTGGAACTTGATTTATTATATACATAGTTTATGTGAGTTGATTTTAGGGTTGCACATTTTACAGGTTACTCTTTTGTTTATGAGTTTTGAGATTAGCAATTATGGTGATAAGCTTAAAGAAGATTGTCACTGGATACAAACTTAACCAAGTGGTTAAGTAAGTGTGAAAGTTCTCTTCTAGAAAGAAAAAGAGAAAAGATAATTATATGATGGTGAGGTGCGGAATTTAAGAAGCAAAAGATAAAGAACAATATACACCGAATAACAAAAGAAGATATCAAGACATAAGATAAAGGATGATGGCCAAATGAAAAAAAAAGGAAAATAGAGAAAAAAATAAGAGAGCTTAGGTGAAATGAAAGAGATGATCACGCCACTTGGAAGGTGAGGGAATTCCAAGATTAGTGGTGAGAAACCGCTAGTTGAGGTGTACTACTCTCAAGATAAGACCCAAGAACAATTTAGGTTAGGAGACAAAGTTCATTAATCACTCAAGCATAGTTTGTCTTCTTAATTCAAATTCAAGTGTGAATTACATGAGGCAAGACACCCTATTTATAGGAGAGAGGTGCCTTGGTGGGCAAGATGAGAGGAGAGAGGAAAAGGGAGAGGGGAGGGGCGGCCTAGGGGTTGACCCTAGGTCAATGCCGCCCCTTAAGCCTAGTTTCTAGAAGTTAGGTTAAAAAACCCTAATCCTAGGTGCATTTGTCATGAAATGTGGGCTTGTCACAAACCCAATTTATTCTAAGTACACCTCACATTATGCTATATACACTCTAATCTACTGAAGTTAAAAATAAAAAACTAGTTTATGCTCAACTCCCATCAGTAGGCTCTGCTCCTAGTGGTCCGCTGAGGGATGATGGTCTCTGAGGCATCGACTATGGAGTGATCCTGACCTAGCCCTAGGTCTTGTGTCATGCTCCTGGTCATCCTTCTGGAAGGTTGGACTAGCTTAGTGGGTGCTCTATCTCTCAAGGTGTCATCAATAGTCCTCTTGAGTGCTTCAATCCATAAGAATTGAGGAAGTTTTGCATTACCTCTCGTGATTCTCACATATCCATTAAAGTTTGATTTTTTTTATTTTTTATTTTTATTTTATGATCCAAAGAATCAAACATAGTGTACTAGGAAACAATCCCATGTTATTGAAGAAATGGCCAAATGGATCGAGTGTTTGTCCATTCTTTGAGTATCTACCATATGCCTCTCCACCTCTATCAAATATCATAATCTTGATTTGTTTTATACATTGTAACTCTACTTCAACCTTAAAACTTTAAACGCATCCAAAGGTTCATCCTTAGAATGAAGTAAGTATACATATATCACGAGTAATTCTCTATGAAGGTGAAGAAGTATCTTGGACTATCTATGCTTAGACAAAAAAAAAACATGTATATGAATGATCTCCAATTGGTTTGAAGTCCACATTGTGCTAAAATCTAGAGTTATTTCTTTGCTTACCCTTAATGCAATCCAAACTATTCTTGGAAAATCCAAAGTCCAAACTACTCTTTCATTTACTAATCGCTTAATTCTATTAATAGAGATATGTCACAATCTTTGGTGCCACAACATAGAGGATTCTTCATTCACAACACATCATTTTAACTCAATGTGCACAAGATTATTATTTTGTAGAAAAATGGAATAAAAACCATCATGTACTTTACCAAAACCAACAATTTTATATTTATTTGACAATGTAAAACCAGAATTCTAAAAATTAAAGGAAAAACTCAAAGGGGATAGTCTTGAACTAGAAATCAATTTCTTAGAAAACTAGGAATATAAAAAGTATTTTCTAAATACAAAGTAAAATCACTAATTTTGGTGTTTCAAAGATCATTATTCTTCGTTGAAGGAGATATCTTGCTATTGACCTGAAATTCATTTCCTATACTTATGGTGATTGATGTGACTTTGTTTTAATTGTATTTTTCATTTCTTGTGTAAGTTTTTTATTTTTGGATAGAACTTTCAAACTCAACTCAATAACATGGTGTTACTAGTTTGGTGTTTTGCTTTTGTGGGGTTCAAGAGTGGTGTTCTTGGTGTTTCTTTGTATTGTTTTTTTGTTGTAAATAATTTTTTTTAGTGGAAGTTTGATTGGTGTAGTCAAACAACTGGATGTAGCTCTTGTATAAGAGTAAACCAGTATAAAACGATTGTGCATCTCTTCTATTCTCTCTTATTATTTTTAGTATTTTTAATATGTTCTTTGATTCTTGTTTTGCATTTCAACACAATAAAAGAAAGACAACCAAATTCTGAAATTGACTAATCCTTTAAATATTCATTCTAAAAGTTTTTGAAAACTCTTGATAGTTCAATTCACCCCTTCTTTTCTTGACCTTTAATTCTAACACTTCAAACAAAATTTGCGTCTCAATGACCTCCACATGTGAACTTATCTTCCTGAATCGATGTATTGCTCGTTTCCCACTGACCTCCTTAGATTTTTCATACCCTACAAAATATTTGAAAAACACAAATTGTAGAACTAGAAAAAATCCACCATGTGTTATAATTAAAATTAACCATATTAGATTCATAACAAACAAAAACAAATGGATTGCCTTTTTTGTCTAGCCAATTATTAAATTTGACAAATTTTCTCCATATGTCCCATCTTTTTACAAAAGAAACTCTTTAATTCTTTCTTTATGATTGGCTAAATAGGATTTTTTCCTTTGTGATTAACTTGAATCTTCTTACTCTTAATAGAGGTGGTCAAGTTCACCTTTTCCCTTTCTTTCATCAGTAATGTTTCCTCTTCTTTACCACACCTAGTGAATAATTTATTAATAGACCCCTTATCCTTATATTTGTTGTAAGAGATTTTAAAAGGGCATATTGATGAGGAAAGGTGCACAAGATATAGTGTACCAAGAAAGAATCAAACATGGTAACTTCCAAAGCTTTAAGTTGAGCCACAAAAGGCCTTATATGTATGATATGATCACACACACCTTTAATTTCAATGAGTTTCATGGATGAAAACTACATTAAAAGAGTGTTAGTAACAAATTTATAGAAGTTGTAAGAATTAAGGTATTCACAATCCTTACACGACTTTTGTCCCTTTTATATGGTCGACGAGTCATTCTTACAGGACTTTGTCTTTTTATATGACTTACGTGTTATCATTATAGCACTTTGTCCTTTCTATATGTTCTATGTGTCATTCTTATAAGACTTTCATACTTTCTATATGCCAATATGTCATTCTTGTAAGATTTTTGGCTTTTACAAACTTTTTCCAAGTTCTCCAAAGTTTGTCCAAGTTTTGTTTATTGGTCATCCTTATCTCCAACTACCCTTCAAAGTCTTTACTCAACTAGATAATCCCTTTACGAACATCGTTAAGACTATGGATTCTTTGTTGATCACTAAGAACAACATCCTAAGTTTAATAAAAAATTTAATAAACACATTTAACCATCCTTAAAAAAATATATATGGACTATTATTATTTAAATTATTGCTCATTAAATAAAAATACAATATCAACAAATTAATTATTGAAAGAAAATAGATATTATAAACTTTCAATTTAGACTTAATTATTATTCCAAGAATGATTATAAATAACGAACTAAGTTTAAATAAAGACAAAAAAATATTATTGAATATTCAAATTAAAGAATTTCTTAATGGTACACGTATTTATTAATTAGCTAAATCTCGAAAGTCATATGTCAGAAAATATTTAAAAATGATCTAATATAAAGTATATAAGTACTGAAGTTCATATAAAATATTTATAATATATGGTTTTCAAAATAATTCAATAATATATAATCGAAATATACACACTCCTACTATTAGAAATGGTAATTGTGAATTTTACATTACATTAATAACCTTTATGTTAATAATATTTTTGTAGCCTTAATTATTTTTTAGTCCCATGATTACTTTTTTTTATTTAATTTATTATTTTCAATAATAAAAACGAATATTGATAATTCATAAATTAATTACATTAATGTCAACATAAAAAAATTGCATTGTCACATTTTTACAAATTAAGAGACTTAACTGAATCTTAACAAAATTATGTTGTTACACATTTAAAATTAAGATACTTGATTGAATTTTTTTATTAGTCGAAAGATTAGATTAAACAAAAATAAATAAAAGTAAAAATACGAACGAACAAAATAAATAAAAAATGAAGCAAAAAATAATTAAACTCTTTTCTTTTACAACATGGTTATGTTAAAGAAACTATTAAAATGAATTATATTATTCACTAAATTATCTTGTTTAGAGAAACTCTTGTTGGTTTATTTCTTAGTTTATGCTATCAATATATTGTAAACGTATGTAAATTTATTTTAAATGTAAACTTAAGTTAATAAATAATAAATATTTTTTAAATTGTAAACAATTCTGACCAACTTAATATAAAAAAAAATAATAATGTTACTTTATTGTATGTTTGATGGTAATGAAGTATATAAAAAATTTTAAAAAATAGTAATTTGCACCATTAAAAGTACATGAACGGATTAATATTTTAATTTTATTTCTATTTTTTTATCGGTTATTTATTTCTTCTCTCTATAGTTATCTTTTGCAGTATAAAAGATATAACGCGCGTCCTCGTGCAGACCGAGCCACACTTAAAAAATAGCAAAATGAAAAGTGGAGAATGTTGATCGAAAACCAAATAGACAGAACATCATTAACTGTGCGAATAACGAAGTTGTCGGTGCTCTTTGTGGAGCCAAAAACAGGAAGTTTTCTTGCAGAGATTCCACAGCAACACAGTGATTAACAGTGTGATGGCTTCAGATTCTGCCCTTGTTCACGAATATGACGTTGTGATAGTCGGTGCTGGCATCATTGGCTTGACCATTGCTCGCCACTTCCTCATCTCTTCCGACCTCTCCGTCGCCATTATTGATAAGAAAGTCCCTTGTTCTGGTGCCACTGGTGCAGGTATACCAATTTCCTTCATCTCTTATTTGCAATACAAGAAGAAGGATTTCGATTATCAATAATTTTATGTGTTAATTACAGAAATGGATAAAAATTTTAAAAATTATTGAAATGAAAAATTCGCATCACACTACTTCCGTTAAAATTTAATTATATTAAAATTTTCAATTAAATTATCATTTTTACACAATTTATTCACACTAAAATTTATCAACTTATCATAACTTAATCAATCATATTTGTCTTTATTTATTTTAATAATTTTTTAAAATTTTACTCATTTTATAATAAAACAATCAAGATATCGTGCTCACTATCTAACTAAAATAAAGTCTTCTACTATATTAGAATGTTAATCATATTAAAAAAATAACTTTAATTTTAAATTAATTTTTTAAAAGTAACTTATAAATTCATTCCCTTGTATCTCATAATAATTTAGGTTTTATCTTTAAATCAACATTAAATTTTAACATGATATTTTTTAAATACCAAATTTTACCAAAAATATGGCTACATGTAACATATGACAAAGTCCGACGTTGACTGGTGGTAAATGTCACCATCAATCCACACAATAAAAATTGCCTTTTGTTGAAATTGTAAAGTTGTCAAAAGATCAGAAGGACCGATGAAGTGTTTTTTCAAATTTTTTTTTTCTTAAGTAACTGATTACGTACTTAAAACCTTCATTAAGATATTTTACTTTTTTTTTACACATTTATGTTATATTATGTATGATTGATATTCTAAAATATATTATATGGTTATTTTTTATTATTGAGTTGGTTTTTTTGGGTTTATATTTATTGTTTATTTTTAGATACTTGAGTATGAGTTTTCTTATGATAGAATTTATAAAGGGTCCGTGTACAAAACTTATTTAATAATATTCTTTAAAATTGTTGAAAAATTAATTCTTATGCATGTTTTTATATAATTTTTTTAAACATATGTAATAATTTTCTTTGCTCTATCGAATTTCATAAAATAATTCCTGTGATATAATTCATGATTAATCCTTACGTTATAATTATTGGGTTAAAAAATAATTTTTAAGTAATTCAACCCATTTATGGCATATGTAAGCATTGGTAGAATAACAGTAAGTGTAGACCAGTATCCACACTGTCTGCATTTGCATGTCTTGGAATAAAAGCCCATAATAGGTCCTCATATGTACCTCCTATACTTTTATTTCTATACTTCGCATATAAATGTTCTGTATTTAAACTTGAAAAAGTAGTTATAAAATATAACTATTTATGAGATATGTAATATAAAAATATGGAAATATTGTAACATAATGAACTAAAAGTAGAATTTTTTTATAAACGATCTCAAGAAATAAATGAGATTGCTGCTATCTCTATTTATAGACAATAAAAAGTGATTTACAACGAAAAAATGGTTTATAATTCAGTTTTGTTTTTATCAATGTGAAAGAACTATGTTGGTAATTGAATATATAAAAGTGTGATTGTGCATGTATTATATGAAGAAATTTATGCATGTATAGGTATTTTTATTCACCTTTCACTTGTCATATCATATATATTTTGAAAAATAATCATTATATCTATGTTTCTTCATTGAAAAAAAAAGAGTCCTGAACAGTGGTCATGAGCTTTTCCAACGGTATACTGATAGATTTGAGGTGGTTTTAGGACAGGGATATCTGTGGATGATATACAAAACCCCTGGGAGTGTTATATGGGATCTTTCTCAGAGGAGCCATCAACTTTGGAAGATGCTGGCACAGAGCCTAGAAGAGGAAGGCTTGGATCCTATGGTGGAGTTGGGTTGGAAAAAATGTGGTATATACCTCCATCTTTCTATCCCTGCAATTTGGAAGGGAGACATGCAAATTTATCTCGCAGAATTTGAAGCTGCATATAAATTTTGCATCATCTTTAAGTTGGGTTAAAGTAATTATTATAAGTACTCATTTATTCAATAGATACTGTGTTGTGTAGGTGAAGCGAAAAGTGAACTAAAAGTTTTTTTTGGATGTTTCAGACCTAACTTATTTTAATTAGATGAGGAATAAATGATAAAGAAAACAAAACCAATCAGATGGTAAATTGAAAAGAAATTGTCAAATTCTAACACTTTTCTTTCAGATGTTTGTTCAATACTTCAAGTCTTAGATATTAATTCAAACTTGCCTTTTGGAAGAGCCTTTGTCATTATATATGTTAACTGTTCTTCAGAATTGCTATGCTCTAATAATTGTTCTTCGCTCTAATAAGATTTCTTCTTCTAATTTCTCTGTTTCCCTAATTGCATGATATTTAACATGGTTCGTGTGATTTTCCCATTTGACATATAGAGTGACTTTATTCTCGCTCGGTGTAAAGCCTTGTTTCCAAAGGTAACCACCAATTCTAATGTACTATGTTCTTGGAGCTTGTTTCAAATTGGACAAAGCATTTTGAAGTTTGTATAGTTTTTCATCATTGATTTGAAATTCCTCTAGTTGTTTTACAAAAAAAATCATCCTCAACAAATCATTTAGGAAGATTGGCTTGACATAAAAATGGAAAATTTTCCAATCCAGCTTTGCAACTAAGGTTGTCAACAACCTTATATATCACGTCTAGCCACATGAGTAAACATATTAGGATAATCTATTTCATTCTGTTGAAAATACCCTTAAACCACCAATCTGGCATTGGGTTTGTTTACAAATCCATCAGAGTTTACTTTGGTTCTTTAAACCCACCTTACCAATCACCTTTATGTTTTGGACCTGTTCATGAGTTGCCATGTCTATTCTTCTTAATCATATGTATCTCCTTTTGCATGACAGTAAATTCTTCACTTTTAGCAGTCTTAGCATAGTCAACAGTCTCGATCGAAGCTCTGTTGCATCTTGCATAGACATCTTATGATGATCTAATGGCCCTAATAGGTGCTTCAGAATCATCGTCTTTCAGTGTCTTAAATTTAGAACTTGCATTCTCTTCTTAAATTTCAAACTCTCTTTGTTCTTCCATGAAACTCCTCCTTCAACTGATCCCTAGCTTCCTTGATAGTTTGTAGAGTAACAATCTTTATGAAAATATTACATGTAATGTTGCTTGTATGATAATATGACATGTAATGTTGCTTGTATGACGACAAGTGTTTTTCCTTCCTTTGTCATTTCCTTAATGTGACTTTTGAGATGTATTATTGTTAGGTTTTCAAGTAATGGAATTTGAATACTACCATTTTTAATTATATCCCACAAACTTTGAGCTTTCAAGTAAGTCCTCATCTTTGCAACTCACATGAAAGTTCTCACGAAAAGTGGTAGGTGAAGGTAACAAACTATTGAAAGCTATTTTTTGTTTTGAAGTTTTCTGTTTGGAGGTTTTTTGTATGTGGTTTCTCTCTCTGAATTTTTGGCTTTAATTTTCTCTCAAAGTTCCTCTGAGAACATTTAAGCTCTTGATACCGGTGGAATACAAGTTAGACAAAGATGGAGAAGAAAATGTTTATACTAGAATATAATGTTTCACAACTACAAAAAAAAAAAACTACCGTCAAATTAACTCCAATAGTTACTTTTGTAGGCCTACAAAGCCATGCTTTTAATTTTATAAGAAATAATCATTACAAGTGCTCTCATCTCATCTACTCAACAGGTAGTGTGTTGTAAATACAAAGAGTAAACTATACATATCCTCATACTTTATGAAAAGCGATTTGTTTTCATCAAATGAGCTATAACTGAAAAAGAAAATAACCATTAGATAGTAAACCCACTTTTGTAGTTTGTCACATTGAAGAAATATTCTCAAGTTCTAACATATAAGTATATTTAGTTTTGTAGGGAGTATTTTAAATTCCTTTTGTTTCATAGCATGCATCAATGACACAAACGTTCTGTGAAGTGTAGGGAACATTGTTCAAAGCCATTCCCTCTCCTATCTAGAAGATCATTTAGCGAAAGGAAGGACTTGCACCTTGGTGCATCTTTAGCTTCTATCTTTTGGTGCCATGATGCTACATACCTTAACATTTCCTAAAACCACTTTTTTGACATCAGAGAACCACTAATTTGTATGTAAGAAGGGAGGTCACTTTCTGTAGATCTGCATGTGTAATTCTCTGGGTTAAGAATGATAGAAATTATTATATATGCTATCGTATGGTTGTGAGCTTGAGATGCTAATTGGTTGCGATGGTTTATCCTGAAGCAGTTAAGGTGTGTTAGTTGATCCTTAATCTTCAATGAGTGTCATATGCAGTAAGCATGAGGCATTGATATTTATAATCATAAAAATCTAGGCCTCTTTTCCCAACAAATCATAACAATGGTGTGACATATCTTTTGATCTACAGGGAGCATATTAATTGGTAGAACTGAAGAAGAATCAGACATGCTAAAAGGGAGGGTGAAAATTTTTTGTGAAGCTGGGTTGAAAGCAGAGTATCTAAGTAGCAGTGAATTGATTAAAAAGGAACCTGATCTGTTGGTGGACAGATATAGTGCAGCTGCATTTCTACCAGAAGACTGCCAATTCGATGCTCGTCGGACTGTTGCATATATTGAAAAGGTTTTGTATTCTTGGTTCATTTCTTGCAACTTCTAAATAATTATTCATGTTTACATTTGTCTTTCTACCATACACTTGCAACATAGCCGGTATATGACTTCGAACTTACAGTTGCAAATTTACTGCTGTTGTGTAGACTAACAGGAAATTTGCAGCAAAAGGAAGATATACAGAATTTTACAATGACCCAGTGGAACGTTTCATCAGGTTTAATTTTTTCCCATTTTTGGGTTGTACTAACTCTGGCACTGAAAGCAGTGGTCGGGAAACAAATTTCGTTGACTTGCTTGGTATCATTTTGAGGTCAGGTCAGATATCAATGGGGAGATCAAAGCTGTTCAGACTTCCAACAATACAATATACAGCAAGAAAGTAGTCATAGTTGCAGCTGGTTGTTGGACTGGTTCTTTGATGCAAGACTTATTTAGAAATTGGGAAATGGATTTACATGTTCCGGTAAAACCTAGAAAGGTGTGTTTTATATACTGATTGAATCCTTGATCACACACTCTGGTACACTTTAGTTTGTAAATTGAATTGAGTTGTCACAGTTTTTGGAATTTTCTTTCCTAACAAATAACAATCCATTCTGTTCTTTCTTGAAACTAAAGGAATTTGATGTATTTATAAGAAAATGATAAAAAATGGTAAGAAGAAAAGATGTTTCTTATTTCTCTTATATGTATATTACATTAGTCATGTATAGGAAATATATAGGGAGTTTCTCTCTCCCAAATTACAATCTAATTAGGTAGGATACTAATCATGAGATTCTATAATTATTAAATTAATTGCATATAATTG
>Ga0123342_1010137_pt1 | contig 10915 bp, 7 predicted proteins | sample Turbeawhitnodule_FD_89960 | JGI IMG/M metagenome (GOLD analysis project Ga0123342, IMG submission 89960) | Root nodule microbial communities of legume samples collected from Mexico - Turtle bean Mexico white nodule | ecosystem: Host-associated > Plants > Roots > Nodule | place: Mexico: Nepantla... | reverse complement strand
TCAAAGGTAAGAACACAAGATAGTCTATCAATCAATTTTGTTACTGAAAGAAGATTAAAAGTGAAACAAGGAATATACAAAACATTGTTTATGACATGATTTTGATTGAGAAAAACACTTCCAGAATTATTAGCAATGACTTTCTTTCCATTTGGTAAATTGACATAAATAGGATCAATTTGATGATATGAAGTGAAGTAAGTTAAGGATGAACAAATGTGATCAGTAGCACCACTATCAATAATCCAAGAACTAAAAGAAGAAATAGAGTTATTACCAGTTTGTGTTGTCATGTTGGAAGGAATAACATAGACTTGACTAGAAACATTGTCACTGGATTTGACTTGTTGTAAAAGAGCTAACAATGTTTGATACTGCTAAGGAGTAAAACCAATTTGTTGAGACTCCACTTCTGACTCCATGCTTTTTATAGCATGTATCAATGGTATGCCCTGTCTTTCCACAATAACTGCAAATTTTGGAAGTATATTCTCTTCCATATCCACCACCCATGCCATAGATCGTTGTGTAATGAGAGAGTAAACTCTATTCAAAGATAAATTATCTGATGAACTAACATGGTAAGGTGAACAAAGATCTTGTGAGGGATCAACAACTTCACCCATAGATAAATGTAGCAACGAAAGCTCTAATCAGAGCTCTGATACCATATTACGAAGTGGACTTTAAGCCTAACTCAACCCCATAAAACCGGCTCATGAGGTTGAGGTTTGCACCCACTTATATACAATGAAAAGCTCTAATCTCTAGTCGATGTGGGATCTCCAACATTACTTGCAATCAAAAAAAAAATAATTCCCAGTTTCATCTCTTTACCAAGATGTTATGTCATATACTACAACCCATTTAAATTTCCACACACACAAAATGTACAAATTCACCATTTTCATCACTTTCAACAATTGAATATCCCATTCATATAACATATTTCTAACTAGTAATGTATATCACGAACCCTAAATCAAGAACATCAACTATATTCTAAATCTAGAATCATTATAATAAATTTTTTAAAAAAAATATCATCACATATACTATCCATATCAAAACTCAAAACACTTTGAATATTATTCAACAAAACACATTACCTACAAGAAAACTCAAAACATTGTGCCCAAGTCACATTCACATTCTAGATCATTTACCCTAAGGTGCTATAAAATTATAAATAACTTCCATTAGCTTTACAACTTTGCTTAATCAAGCATAAGTTCCCAACTTCACTACTCTCACATGAAAGTTAAACATGTGTATAAAATACTTCGATGAAAAACTAAACATACACTCATGCTCCTAAATTAGGAAAGATTCACCGCAGGTCCTTGAGATAGGTGCAGCTTAGAGGAGATAACTTATTGAACAAGGCAAGAGAATAGTCAAAAAAATGTGCTCGCGTGAGCATATCAGGATGTTAAAAGAGACCATTTTCAATTCAACCCATGATAACTATCACAAAAGATTGAATCCTCGTTTTAATCTAGGTACCTAACCCTAGACATGCAACCTTTCCCATAATACCAATTAACTAAAGTATTGAAGTATGTCTGTTGATATGTTAACCAATATGTTACAACCAAAGACATTTAATTAACATGTATATAAGATGAATCTCAGTTGTCATTTTAAATAATGTATTTAGCTCTTTAAAGTTGTGTTTGTAAACCTAAATAATTATTTATAGTTATATAGAGATAATTGTACTTATGAATATACTATTAATGACGTAGAAATATTTATAATAGCATGATAAAATTTATGTAGTGTTTAAATACTCTGTATAATAAGACACTAGTGTTTATAGTATATGAAAGGAAGTTTGTTTGAATATAATAACTCAGTTGTTCATGCATGTTAAGATATATTATTTCTAATTATGTATATTAAAATAAAAGAAAATGGGAAAACAGCAATTTAAGTTATCAAAAAGGCTATAGCTTCTTTATCAAATTCAACTAAATGAGAATTACAATTTTCAATATCTTTATATAAATAAAAGTTTACTTAAAAGTTTTTATATAATCATTTAAAATTTACATACAAACTACCCATAGAAAATAGAACAACCTTTTTTTACCTTTACTTCAACATCCTCCTGCCAGTACTTCATATTTTATTTTTGATATTCTTTGTATCCTTTTAGACAAAAATTATGACAACAAAAAATATGCACATTTAAGATCCTGAGCTATAAAGAGGGGAACTACATTTAAAGCTAACTCCCAGATAAAAATTATCAATGGTGGCATTCATTACATAATAAAGAAGGGTGTGAAAAGGAAATGAAGAATCCATTGCATTGACAACCGAATATAGCTAAGCAATGCGGGTGGGATGGAGCAAAAAGTGAGGAAGATGCTGTTCCAAAACGACCACTAGCTCTCCACCATGGCTCACTTCATCCAAGACCCTGTTCCCAAGCCTTCTGGCGGCTTCAACCAGTTGTCCCCTAAGCCGTTGTGAATACAAGCAGCCACCTGCTTTGACACACTCTCTATAAAGTGGGAGGTAAGCAATTGCTACCGTCAGGGGGGCAGGAAGATCTCTCAAGCAAATAGGAGACTCGCCCCATTTAATGATTCTCATAAGGTTCATGTGATGCTCCTGCCCTAACCTTAATCCCTCCTTATAAGCTCCTTCTGACCAATGCTCCTTAAGAAATGTCTTCAGCTCAGGTGCAACAGCCTCATCCTCTGATTTTGCAATAATATCTGCAACGGCATAAGTAGCTGCAGGATCACCTAAGAAGTCTGATTGAAGGAGAAATGCTACACCATCAAGAGATCCACCACTTCGCTCACCAGCAGCCTTTAGAATTTCAACACTAAGTGCTGCAAGAACCTGCTGAGGTACGTGCGGCAGAAGATAAGCTGCAATGTGAACTTGACAGCTAGAAGTGGCTGCTGTAAGGGCAAGACAGAGTTCCATGTCTCGGCAACCCCTCTGCACAAACCACTCTACAACTTGCATGCAACCCCTCTCAGCAGCTCTCATCAAAGGGCCCAAAAAGGCTATAGCATTTCCCTCTTCCACCAAGCACTCCATAGTTCCTATCTTGCCATAATGGGAGGCAAAACCCAATGCCAAGTCAACATCAACATCCAAGCTGTTTCTTTGTGCAATCTGCATAGTTTGATTTCCAGCATGGCACACAAACATGAACCAACAAATTTCAGCAGACTATTATAATATAAAAAACAGCACTTCACTACGACATACACACACACACGAGATGGTAACAACACAAAACCTCTCGCCCCCAAATTCTTCCAATATATGCTATAGGGATGCAACCAAATTATAAAATAACACCAACATCGTATCTACATGATCCTTTGATATGACTCTAAATGAACCGAAATTAAGTTGGACAACACCCACTAAACGAGCTGGAGAAGCATTAATTCATAGATTGAGAAAGAAAAAGATGGCAGACGTATCACCTGCAATAGTATGCGCACAAGTTCTGTACTACCAAAACGTGAAGCCTCCAAGAAACACTGATTGACATTGTCTGCACCACCCTCCACTAGCATGCCCAGAAGCCCTTGGATCACTGTAGCTGACAAGCCAAATGCCCAACCTGGATCAAATGAGCTTGAGAAAAGAGTAAGAGGAAAACAAGCCGCATCAAAGGCCTCACTGAAGTCCTTCCCTGTAAGACGGTTGCCAGCAAGATCAAGGAATGTCTTAAAGGCAGATAACCGAAGCTGGATTTCAACAGCTGAGCTGTGTATCACATTTTCCCTATCATCCTGCAGTCGTGAATGTATTCCTATACATTTCAAAGCCCATTCAGTAAACTTTTGAACCTTAGCGCCAGCTTCTGCCTTCAATACTTCATCTCCATTACATTCCTGGAGACGCTCATGCAACCTAGCAAAAAAGCAGAGTTCATGCAGGAACTTCAAATACCATTAATTTTAAACCAATATTTAGGATTTTACATTTTGCTCTAAAAAGACGCATTCTCTCTACACCACCACCACCACCACCCTTCTCCCAACAAAAAATAACACTCTTCCAGATCAACTACTTCATTGGTGACTGAACTCTTTCCCTTTACACAAAATAATTAAAAAAATTACAACAGATGTGGGCAAGTCATACCTTTGGGCCATTACAGTAACTGTATCAGCCAGACTCATTGTTCTACTCTGGCAAGCAGAGACACATGAAGCAAGGAATGAAGTCCTTAGAGCAGCTCTTGTGAAGTCATAAGCACCATTAGCAATGATCTTCTTGATAAATCCCATTATCCCATTAAGCTCTAGCTCTGTGCTCAGGAACCAAATGGAATCCAGCGTGATACACAAGGCATCATTGAGCGTCTGGGGATCAGCAACCAAAATCAAACTTTCTGCAAGCTCCCAATCATGGGAACTCACTGCACCCTGAAACAACCGACCCAACTCAATCCTGTCTTGTCTACCTAGTTTCTTCTCCAACCCAATTTTCTCATTACTTCCAAGCTCACAATCTATTGAAACAGCCCTGGATTTGAGCTTCTTGGCATTGCAACAATAAGAAGTGGACATTCTTGACTCTTTCCTCATAAGTGGCGCTTCTCTCGAGAAAACTACACTGCTACCTTCACCTTTCTCAGATGCAAAACCTTGATTTTCATTTCTCTGGAATTCAATTTTGTTATCCTCCGATTTAATTTCCTCGAATACGGGATTTTCCACCTCAGTTTCATCCATCACAAATAAATTATTAATCCACTAGATAGATGTCATGTTCTCATCTGTCAGACCTCTGTCTGACCCATGTCTTCCTTATCAAGCCCGATAAAGCTAACAGCCATTCTTCAAAGCACATGAGATACTGAATAGGAGAACTCTAGCCTCTGGTTTTCAAATTCATGGAAAGCAAGTACTAAATAGAAAAACAGAATTAATAATCCCCGCTTTTCCAGTATAATATAAATTTGTCAGGAAAATTACAACAAAAAAAAGTAGTTCAGTCTGGAAGTAAATCCAAATGCTATCCTCGTATGAATTTAAAAACCCTAAACAGAGGAGTAAATGTAGAATATTGAAAATGAAAATAAATGGTTAGCTTGCCCCCATTTGGTTTTAATGAGAACACATGATAAATCATTAGATGAGATTAGAGGAATCCAAATCTTCCGATCTTGGGCATGTACAAACGAGTGCAAACATTAGCGTCAAACCAACGGTTGTGGAAGAAATAAACCCTAAACAGAATCGAAATGGTGTAAAGTTATATGATTAAAGAAATAGCCAATTTCAGAGAAGGCAACACCATATCAATCAGAATTGCACATAGAAGCATAAAACAATTTGAAGAAAAATGGATGTTACAGCTTTAGAAGCAGTTAATTAGAATCTGTTAGAGGAAGGAACAAGAAAAGAGGCATAACAGAATCATAAATAGCAGTAGAAAGGAAAGAGATGGATTGATAGAAAACCTGATAGCTTGAAGAGAGAAATTAAAAGGGTGGAAGAACAAAACCCGCTCCCTCACCTCACCTGTTATGCTTCTTCAATTGATACTTTCATTTCCGACGCCAAATATAGCTGCGCCAGTAATAATATCCTATTTTAAATTTCTCTTTTATTGTTCTCCTCATTTCTGTTTTTGATTCATACAAACAAAATCAACTATATTCTTTCTAAAAAAAACAGAATCCATTTTTTTAAATTCTTAAATAACTCAAATAATTTTAGACTTCAATATTCTCCTCACCACCTCTGTCTCTGATTCGTTCTTTGTAAAGCATTTTATTTATTACTTCAAATTTATTACAAAATTAAAATAGTTAGGATTCTCCTTAAATTGACAAGTTAAAATAGGATATTTTACAAGTATTAAAGAAAATAGGTTAAATATGTTTTTCTAAGAAATTTTGTTTTTTTTTTTTTTTATAGTTCAAATGTTTACATCTCTCTGATATTTATTAAGAAAATATTGAAATTTTATGTTATAAACAAAATTTTAATATAAACATGTTAAAATATTTTATATTATTTTTTATAATATTATAATATAATTTATGTTGATTTGATAAGTAAAAGAAAAATAAATCTATTATAATAATTTTCTTATAAATATTTAGAAGATTTAAAGTTTGAATTCGAAATAAAAATCGATTTTATATTATAATATAGAGATGAAAAATATATTTAATTAAAAAATATACAGTACGTTGGTGAATTTGGTCTTATAGAAAATATAGTAGGTTGGTGAATTTGGTCTTATAGAATTCTTTTTCTTTACACAAACAAATTTTTTTAAGTTGCTTTAAGAAAACATTTTGAATTCATGAAAGTAATAATTACAATAAAATATAATTGTTTTAAAAAAATTATGTGTGTTTTCTTGAATTCTCAAAGAGGTTATTTTACTTCTAAAAAAAGACATTTCACCAGTACAAACTATGTATTGATTTATATTTATAAACATAATGGTATAAATCTTGTATGACGTAAAGTTCTCCTCCATTATACTCATATATAATATTATAATAAAACTATCAAATTATATACTTCATTACATTTTTTAGATAAATTAAGAGATAATGTAATGTTTCAACCTATTAGTCATTTAAATGCAATAAAATTTATTTGAAAGTATTTAAACATATGACTGATTGCAAAATGTTTTTAAGATGAATTCAAAAACTTAATATACAGTCTTAATCAATTAAAGAGATTGTTGTCACTAATTTATCAAAAGTATATTAATCACTAAGCATAATTAATTTTTAATAAAGAAATGAATACTGACATAACCTGTAGCAAATATTTTGATTAATAATGCATAAATATTACTGGTATAATAACAATATATTCATAAATGCAACTTTCAAAATAATTATATATGCCACCCATATAAAGAATAAAATAAATACCATAATTATGCCAAATAAATTATTCATATTTGCAACGTACAAAAGAATTAAAAGAAACATGTATATCAGAAAAAATAACATGATGTAAAGGATGTTATGTCTAATAGATAAATTGAAGTCACTAAATTCGAAACATATTTTGTTTTCAAGGATTAATATATAAAGCCTATCAAAAGGTATCTTCAAGAAATGATGATATTTGATTCTAAAATGGTATAAAAGGCACTTAATTAATTACTACGCGTTAACTAATTTTTGACATACAAAATGATGAATTATAATGTGTTTCAATCATCTTCTACTTTGAATCTTGAGTTGAATGATGATAGAACATATGAAAATATCAAACATTTAATATTGAACCATATCTCCTATAATCATATCACATATGCATCAAATCTTTAATGTTGTATCACTTCTATGACACGATTCATGACAATTATGTTGTGATTTTTTTTTTTTTAAAAATTTGCATTAAATGTAAGTACAAAAGTAACACATGTATAATAAGATGGAAGAATGAATTTTGCTTTTAAAATTAAACATATAAAATATGTTTGGGTGATAGTTATACTTAGAGTAAATGCTTAAATTTATTTAATTTTATATTGAAAAAAATATGGGAGGCTAACATCATAGAAACTAAGGACGCTTAATATCATGATTAAAGATTTCTTCATTAATTATGAACTATTTATTATATTTATATAGTCAATATAAATGCTTTTATTCTTAAAAATTATAAGTGTTTGTTATTAGAAGATAGTATGTTGTTGAACGAATTGTAAAAGGAAAAATAGTTAATAAATTTTAAAGATGAGTTCTCATCGAATCATTTGAATATCAAATAAAGTTTCATTTATAAAAGATTATTTAATACTCAAATTAATATCAGTTTTAGAATAATGGCAATAAAAGAGTAAGGAGAATTCGATGATACTCATTTTAGAAGTGGTGTATATTTATAAGTTTTTGTATCTATGTGAATGAAACTCAACATCAGCAAGAAGAATTCGGTTGCCATTTTTTTTTTGCTACTAAACTGATAAGTATTTAACAATCAGATTTCAATTTTAAGTCTAGCAAGTCATTGAATATTGGATTGGTGGATTTACTTTCAAGTTTATCGAAATAAGAATATACTCTAGATTCCAAGTATCTCGAATGTATATAGGTACATCTTGCAAACTCAAAACTCAAATAGGTAATTTACATAAGCAGGTGAGTTATTAGTTCTTCTTTATGAAAATGAGAAAGTTTGAGATGTAGATTTTTTATAAGATTAAGTTATACAGGATTGACCTTTTATGACTAACCTTTGTTATTATATAAATTTATAGCAATATGATGTATTTTAATAAAAACAACTTTATTTAGCTTAGTATAAAAAAATTGTATTTATGATCAATCATTACTAATAAATTCAATTACTAATAAATTCAATGTTCACCTTTATAACTAATGATGTGCATGAATTTGTCATTAATGTTTTTTAAAAAGGAAGTTTGACAATTCTCAAAGATCATCATTCATCTTTTTAAACATGTCATCCAAAAATGTAACGTCTAGAAGAAGGCATCTCATTTTGCGCAAAATGCATTAAATGTTTACTATTAAAATGTATTTATGATCAATCATTACTAATAAATTCAATGCTCACCTCTATAACTAATGATGTGCATGAATTTGTCATTAATGTTTTTTTAAAAAGGAAGTTTGACAATTCTCAAAGATCGTCATTCATCTTTTTAAACATGTCATCCAAAAATGTAACGTCTAGAAGAAGGCATCTCATTTTGCGCAAAATGCATTAAATGTTTACTATTTAAGGTATTTTTTCTCCAATTTTCACATTTGAATTATAGAAAACTTATTAGAGCATTCTAAAAGTCTTTGTCCTCCAATCATTATTCTTTTCCACTTTATTTATTCTAGGTATGCACACTCCCATGCCTTTTTCGTCTTCATTTTTTGTCTTCTTCCCATGGTGATTGCCTATGTTATTGATAAAGAGGTTGTTTGTATTGACTTTTGAGTATACCTTAAGAGATTTTATTAAGGAGTTTCTCAAATATTTTAATATATGTAATATTAAAGTTGGTAGACTCATCATAATTGAGATACGTGTTATCAAAGAAAAGACATAAATAAAATCACTTAAAGAAACATATAGTTTACTTTTGTGTATGAGTACTTCTTCAAAGAACTCAATGTATTGTTCAAGTACTCTCCATAGAATCCAAAGAAATAATTATTTTACTCCTCAATTTTCACTTAATAATTGTTTAGTATTAAGGATAGAATAAACATCGAATTTATAAAATATCTTTCTCATTTAATCAACAATAAAAGTCTACTTAATGTGTCAAAGGTAGAAGATTCCTTAAATTGATTTAAGGGTAAGAACTTAGTTTCTTACTAGCATGTTATTATTTTCTTTCTTGGTTCTAACCTTAGTTATTTCATAGGTTACAAGGAAAATTGACTATAACTAGTTGTGTGCTAAGGAAGGGGCTCCCTTCTCGGAGAAGAATTTGTTGATCGATTTTCAAAGGACACCACAGAAAAAGAAGTGTGAGGCTTTATCATCAAACTTGGCTACTAATGTTCTAATGAAATCTCCATGGGTTAACGTTCAAATTGAAATTGTGATTGAATATTCTCCTCCAACAACTCCTAGTGTAGATCATCCTCATCCCCGTAACACCAATCAAATTTCATGAAGTTCTCAACAAAGGTTTTTTCTTTTACTTATTTGAGGTAAACAAATGTGTTGTAAAAAGAAGATTATTAGGATAATAAAATATTCTCAATATCTTTATAGTAATTAGGAAACAATATATGCAAAATCTTCCTCTTTATTTCAACATATTTTTTTTAAAGGTTTTGGTTATTACAAATAAAGATGACGAGAACGTAATTTGTGTGATTTTTATTAATAAAATAATTATTTATTTTTCAAGTTGGTATCAGAGCTTCTGATCTTGGGAGCCATGTTTTTGTCGCCTTGTCAACCGTCGTCACTACCATTGTTCGCCATCCATGTTAAGGTTAGTGGTGAAACAGAAAGGTGTGCCCCAACCGTTGTCACCACAAATAAAGTCGTCAGGCCTCTTGAGCAACAAGAGATGATGTCTTGATATAAATAAGAATGAAGAAGATCTTATTGAAGAAAGAGAAAAGGAGCTAATAGGAGTAAACATAAAAAACATGGCAAAGAAGAAAAAAGAAGAAGAAATAAAAGGGAGATTCCAATGGCAAGGAAGACTATAAGCTTTGGAAGAAGAGATTAGAAGACATGTACATAAGTAGTTTCTTGGTCTTTAGATGAACTTGAGAGAAATTAGAACCTCTTGCTTGGGTGAAAATCTTGAACTCTTAAAATTAAAAGTGTCTTTTGAAACTCCTAAACTACCACATGTCACTTTCAAGTGCAGATAGAATAGTTTGAATCTTCCACTTGACCCTTCAACCTTTCAAGAGTCTTCTTGTGTCCATTAGAGAGTAGATAGGCGCCTCACATGTGATGTCTCCAAGAGTCGACATTGTTTTTCAGAAGTCATCATTAAATTTCCCTAGATTAAAGGAACTATCCATGTACATTCCCTAATTTCAAGGGATTATCATGAGTAAATCATGTTTAGGAGAGTTAACTCTTGATTAGCAAAGTTAACTCAATTTTCTTGTCTTTTTTCTTCTCGGATGAACTCACCTTCTATATAAAGGAGTCTCCTTCATTTGTAAACTTAATTTTGAAGATTGAATGAAATTTTTTAAAGTATTGAGAGTTCTCTTGATGGCATTTCATGAAGGTCTTCTTGAATCATGTGAGAAAAAGTGGTGCGAAAGCTATGAAGGTGTGTGAGCAAGATCCTCCTAAGAGTGGTGTTGATCTTAAAGGTGCATGATGTGTATGAAGCTAGGGAGGTTCGGCCAACCCAAGGAGAGGTGAAGGAGATGAAGTTTAGAGCCTAGAATTCTAGGGAGAAGCAAAGCTTGGCACAAAATGGCAGCATAACT
>Ga0123342_1010136_pt1 | contig 10916 bp, 8 predicted proteins | sample Turbeawhitnodule_FD_89960 | JGI IMG/M metagenome (GOLD analysis project Ga0123342, IMG submission 89960) | Root nodule microbial communities of legume samples collected from Mexico - Turtle bean Mexico white nodule | ecosystem: Host-associated > Plants > Roots > Nodule | place: Mexico: Nepantla... | reverse complement strand
GCCGTATCGTTTCTTTGCAGGTTCTTGAGACAGATCCAGAGGAGGAACAGAGGTGAGAAGCGGCGCGCACGTCGATCCTTTGACGAGGCATTCTCCAGCGCTCCGGTCAACAGGCAGGATCATAAAGGAAGCAAAAAAAAGAACAAGATAGATTTTGGAATTGAAAATAGGAATGGAAATGGAATGGAAAAAGATGAGTGAAAGGAAACTTAGGAGATATGGAATTGTGAAAGGAGCACACCACTTGGATAGTGAATTAAATCCAAGATAAGTGTAGATGCTGCCACTAGAGAGCTCACAACACTCACAAGATAAGACCAATATAGGAGGAGATTCACTCACTCACAATTCTAACACAATTTGTGTATAGTAACTTTACTCTTCATTCAACATATGAATATATGAGGTAGGCCTCCCTATTTATAGATTTAGGAGCCTTGGAAAAGAAGGAAAGAGGGTACAATGGGAAAAGGGCAAAAAATGGGCAGCCATAGGGTTTGACTAAGTCAATCCCGTATTTTAGGCTTATCCTTCTAGAAACTAAGTCAAAATGCTTTCAAATGGGCTAGGAACAAGCTAGAATGCTACCCACACCCCCTACTATGCTAAAAGAACTTTATTCTAGCTTATTTCTACTATTTGGACCCCTACAAATGAGCCCAACTTATTTACAACATTTTTTCTAAATATTAAGAAGACTAATAGGAAGAACTTCAAGTGTTCTGGACCTTGTCCATTCCTCCTATTGATGAGGTCTTCCTTTGCTTGTTGAGATGACCCTTCATAGTTGGCATCCTTTGGTCATCTTCTTGTGGACTTGGTTTCGGGGTCTTTGTGGGTTTGCATCAAGAGCTGTAACTTATTCAAATCTAATTCAAATTCCATTTTACAGACGCATATGGCAGAAGTACAACTCTGCTCACTGTCAAATAGATTGGTTTTAAAAATTGTTCTCTAAAACAATTCCAACTACTTAATAATGAATTTCTCATCCAAAATCCATCAAGTTCTGATAAAATTTCAGGAAACAACAGAAAAGAGATGAGAAATGGTATACCACTGAGAACCGAGATGGGGAAAAACCTAGGGTCTTCAACTCGTGAAAGGAAATGTGAAACTCTCGTTTGTGTTCTCACGGTGGCACGCACTCCTGCTCAAGCTCAAGCGCTCGCACTTCATCGAAAATGCTCAATCGCATTCCATCCTCAATACATTAATTTCACTCGAAAATGTTAAGCTCATAATCTGAAAATGCTAAGCTCGTAATTTCACTAGGTCTCACATTGAAAGGGACTCTAAAAAGTGTTTAGTATTTTCTCAAAATGATTGGAGATCTTAACAATTAAATTAAGGAGTTATTAATATTGTTATTGTTATTTAATACTAATATTACTATTATTAATATTAATATTATTGTAAATACTATTATTATTTTAATATTATTATAAATATTATTATTATTTTAATATTATTATAAATATTATTATTATTTTAATATTATTATAAATATTATTATTATTTTAATATTATTATTATTTTAATATTATTATAAATATTATTATTATTTTAATATTATTATAAATATTTTTATTATTTTAATAATAGTATTATTAGTAATTTTATTATTAAAATTATTATTATTAATAATTTTATTATTAAAATTATTATTATTAATAATGTTATTATTAAAATTATTATTATTAATAATGTTATTATTAAAATTATTATTAATAATAATATTATTATTAATTTATGTACCGACCAGTCATCGGACGTCGCTGACCACCAGTAATGGTGGGGCCACGTAAGCTGGGTCCCACGAGAGGCACGGGTCAGTGCCTCACAAGGCACGTGAGCCAAGGTTCTGAGGTGTGGTCAGGCGTCGATCATCAGGATGTGCTGATGTGACCTCGGCAACAGAGTGAGGGCGATGTGACATCGGACGTCGGTGACTCAAACAGCAGAGCTGGACCACGTGAGGTGGATCCCAGACCACGCAACAATTATCAGTTAGGGAGAAGTCTAGATCACGAGGGGTCCATGCGTGTGGTATGAATGATGTGTTTAGGCGTAGCACAAATAAAGAGCAACTGGAAGAGATAAGGCCCGTGAGGGTCACGTTCCAGGGGGTAAACTGCATGCATGGCACGTGAACAGCTAGGGCACTCCCAGGACGGGTGACCCAGAGATTAGGTGCACAAGTTGGTACCCAGGTGGTTATCCCGTTAGAGGTTGCACTCAAGTAAGGGAGCCCTACGCGCTAGATTGCCCTAAGAGTGGGTGATAGCGGCACTAAGGCACACCCTCAACAACCCTAATTACAGTTAACGGAAACAGTGGAAATCCTAGAGTATATAAAGGGCAGTAACAAACCTAATAAGGTATGCAACTTTTACGCGAACACACACAGATTACACAGAGCTTTACGGCTACGTGTTTTGGTGTTTCCTAGCTCAGTACTAACTTGAGCATCGGAGTGCAAACGACCTCTAGGGCGCCCTTTGTCTTTGTTGTTTTAGGTGTTTGATCGCAGAAAAGCACGAACGAAAACGGAGAGAATCGGGCGTCGTTGTAAACGCGTGAAGACAATCAAGTCAAACGGCGAAAACAATTTATATTAATATTAATAATAATAATAATAATATTATCATTATTGTTATTAACTATAATATTGGTTAAAAATTTTATCTCTCCGTAGAATTGGATTCGATTTCCTGATTAACATACTGTTAAGATTAATAATACTACCATCATACCTCCTTCCTGATCTCTATCGGAATTTTTGACATCAATAACAAAGCGAACACGTGTACATACAGCCAACTACTTAGCCGACAAAATAATAGCTGTAAAGATATGGGGAGAATGTTAACATCTACCATTCAATTCCTTTTGCTCCATCAACCAAAATTAACTACATATTTTCAGCAAGTAAAATATATCTGTTTTTAATTTTTTTTTATGTGGCTATGAATGTTCAATTGAAGTGAAGTGGGTCCAAGTTCGGAATAAATGAGGTTGAGAAATTTGCATTCTGGCCACAAATTACAGCTATCTTCAGGAAAAGACAATTGGTGCTAGTGCATTAGAATTGGCCCATTGCACTTATTTATTCCTCTTACATTTTCTTGGCATCAAAATTTACTCTTAATTATATCTAAACATGCTTCCACATTTTACATCTGTCACTTTTTAACAGTTGAAAAACACAGTTTATTCGTTTGGTTATTGGTCCTCATAGCATTCAAATCCAATTTTACAAAATCATTTTTTTTAATTATATTGATCGTCAAAGCAATAAGAAAGTAATTTGTGGTTTAATGAGATAAGAGATAAACTGTGATCAAATTTGTAGTAATTAAGTAGTCTTTTCAATGTTGCATGATGTATTTTCATAAGAAATTATATAAAAAAAAATGGATAAAATTATGAAGTAACATAAAAAGGTACATATAAATTTTATAAGATAAATAATGATAGTGATAGTTGAATTAATAATTAATCAGTGACTTAATTTTCAACTTTTAATGAAAAGTTTGTTTTAGGGTTGCTAGTGCTAGTGCATTATGTCATATTTAATGTTAAAAAATTAAATTTTAGATTTGTGAGTTCCTCTTAAATTTAAATTGGCCAACTACCTTATTAGTGATGGAAAATCAATTTTGATTGATCGGTTGTGTTATTGCATTAGATCTGGCTGCAAGTTGAATAGATGATTTTTTAATAGATTAGATCCATATTAATATGTTTAGTTTGGGAATAAGGCATCTTAGAAACTAAATGTTCTAGCAAAAGACTATCTGATGTGAGTTGATTTTAGAATTGCACATTTTTATGAGTTGCACTAGTTTATGAGTTTTTGATTTTTAAGTAGAGTAAGGTGAGACTCAATGAAGATTGTCATTGGACACGAACTTAACCAAGTGGTTAAGTAAGTGTGAAGGTTCTCTTCAAGAGAGCAAAGAGAAAAACACAATATAAGGTGACGAGGTGCGAAATTTAAAGAGCATAAATGGAAAGAAAACAATATAGAAATCAAAAAGGAAAAAAAGAAGAACACAAGATCATAAAAGGGAATGAAAATGGCGCATGGTGAAGAAAAGAAAAGATGAAGAGATAAGAGAAAACTTATGGATGGTGAGATGTGGTCACGCCACTTGGAGGATGGGATACTCCGAGATGAGTGGTCTAAAACCGCCACTTGAAGTGTAATAAAACCTAAGAATAATAGGAGACTCAACTCACTAAACACTCTAACGGAACTTCTTTGATTTCAAAATTCAATGTGTGAAATACATGAGGCAAGACACTATATTTATAGGAGAGAGTGTCTTGGAGAACAAGATAGAGGGGTATGGGTGTTATTTGTGAGAAACCTTCTAGAAGATAAGTCAAAGTGGAGTGCCTCCCAAGCTAGCCTACATCTTCTAAAAAATAGGTTAAGGGGCGATTTTGGAAATGGATTCTATAAGCTAGGATTTTTTGGCGGGTTTGGCACAAGCCCAATAAGTACACCCTAATCTAGTTTATTCTTCTATTTGGCACCCTGATACAATCCAATTAGCCAAGAAGATGACCAAGGACATAACAAATACTACACAACTAGATCAGTCATCTCAGCATCAAGACAAAGTCCCACCAAACCTCAGAAGGACCTTTGCAGAAGAAAAACTGGGCATAGACCATAACATCAAATATTCTTTCTTCTGGTATTCTTACAAAACAAATGTTTGTTAATAAATTGGGCTCACTTGGGATCCAAATAGAAGAATAAGCTAGAGTAGGTTTACATAGCATAAATAAGAGTGTATTTATCAAATTATGCTTGTGTCAAGCCCATTTTTTTATGACACATGCACCTAGGATTAGGGTTTTTAACCTAGCTTCTATAAACTAGACTTAAGGGGCGGTTTTGACCTTAGTCAAACCCCTAGGCCACCTCTCTCCCCTTCCCATTCTACCATTTAGTCATCTTGCCCTCCAAGTCACTCCTTCCTATATAAAGGGTGTCTTCCTCCATGTATTTACACATTGAATTTGAATATTGTAAAGAAAATTTGCATGAGGGTTTTTGTGAGACTTGAGAGTTCTCATAGTGGGTCTTTTCTTGAGTGTGTGAGCACTTCAAGTGGCAGCTTTTTCACCACTCATCTTGGAGTACCTCCTTCTCCAAGTGGCGTGACATCCCTTCTTCTTCCATAAGCTTTCTTCATCCCCTCCTCTTTTTATCTTCCTTTTTGCGCCATCCATTCCTTTCCTCTTTATGTTATTATGCTTGTGTTTTATTTTGGGTTTTCACGTCATTCTTCATCTTATTATGTTCTTTTCATTTCCGCAAGTTACCTTCATCATCATAATCACCTTATTTGTGTTTTTCTCTTTGCCCTCTAGAAGTGAACCTTTACACTTACTTAACCACTTGGTTAAGTTCGTGTCCAGTGGAGATCTTCTTTGGGTTCTCACCGTAAATTGTTAATCTCAAAAGCTTAATCAAAAGTGAAACCTCTAAAATCAAATCACAACCCAACTCGACAAGCAGATGACCAAGGACACAACAGACACTTCATAACTAGGTCAATCATCTCAGCATACAAGACCAGACCCCACCACGCCTAAAAAAAGCCTCAATAGAAGAAGAACCAAGCATGAACCAGAATATCAATTGTTCTTCTTTATAGTCTTTTCATAAGACAAGTTTATGTAAAATAAATTAGGCTCACTTTAGGGGTTCCAAATAGAAGAATAAACTAGATTATGGTGTACTTAGTATAATATTTGGCTTGTGCGAAACCCACCAAGAAAACCTAGCTTCTAGAAACCATTTCCAAAAGTGCCCCTTAACCTAGTTTCTAGCAAATGTAGGCTAGCTTCGGAGGCAATCCACTTTGAAATACCTTCTAAAAGGTTTCTTACAGATGACACCCCTACCCTTCTATCTTATTCTCCAAGAAACTTTCTCCTATATATAGAGTGCATTGCCTCATGTATTTCACACATTGAATTTTGAAAGTAAAGAAACTCTTTCTAAGTATTTAGTGAGCTGAGTCTCCTATTATCCTTGGGTCTTATCTTGAGTGCTCTTCACTTCAAGTGGCAGCTCTACACCACTCATCTTGGAGTATCCCATCCTCCAAGTGACGTGACCACCTCTCATCTTCATAAGCTTTCTTCATCCCTTCACCTTTTTCCTTCCTTTTCTTTGCACCACTTTTTTCCATTCTCTATGTCATCGTGTTTTCCTTTTCTTATGTGTTTTTCATTTCTGCCTATCATCATCATCTAAATCACCATATAATTGTGTTTTCTCTTTTCCCTCTAAAATTGAATCTTCACACTTACTTAACCACTTAGTTAAGTTTGTGTCCAGTGGGAATCTTCTTTGAGTTTCTCACCATAATTGTTATTCCAAAAATTATAAAAAAATGTAACCTATAAAAATGTGCAATCATAAAGTCAATCCACATCATGTGGTATTCAGAGTATGGTTTTAAATTGTGTTTATCTTTTTCTGAGTTGATTTCTGCCATTAAATTTCAGCACATTTTGAATTATTTCTTTTATCTTTAAACACCTTTCAATTCTGCTTTTAAATTCTTGTCATTTACAATTCCGCCTTATTTTTTCATTAAGCAATTTAAATTATGCTATTGAATTACTTTGAGTCAATTTTTTTACCTTACCTTTTTTATTTGAGTCTTATGTTCTTAGTGTTCTAGGAGTCTCTAAATCCATTATGCTTATTTTGCTTTTAATTGTGAAGAACTAAAAGTAACTATAAATTGCTTAAATGGTAGTTGATTTAGTTCCAAATAAAGAATAAGTGATCATATCAATTGAATCCCTTTCTCTTTGTGAAAATTTGAAAGTGAAGTAAAAAATATGCATGTCAAGAATGTGGGCATTTTAAATCCATAAAAAAACAAAATACAAAAACAATTTGAATGCAATTCACTTTTCAAGATTAAAAAATTAATAGGATTCTTTTTATGTGGAAAATTGTTTTCATATTTGTGGAATTTTATCCTTCTTGCTTTTACAATTTCTAAGAAAATCAAAACTTCATATTTAAAAGTTTAAGTAAGTTTCTTTGCGTATTCACAAGTGCTTTTCTTGTTTGTTTTGTTAAAAGTTTTGTCATCCTCTAGGTTCTAAATTGATTTAGCTCTCTTTCTTTTATCTTTTCTTGCTTGTCTTCAAATCTTTCTTTAGTTTTGTTGGGATTTCTTTGACGAGCGAGTGATAAAAGCTTTGACATTTTTTCACTTGAAGTGTTGCTACCAAGTGTATACCTTTTGGAGTTCAAATCTTCCTTGAGTGAATTTAAATTTTTTTCATCCCTTACCAAATAGCTGAGTGATACACATGAGTGAGTGCATTAAATTGTTATTTTCACTATTGTTTGTTTTCTTTTATGCAAAATCATGACTCATTTATCTTTGGGAGAGTCTTCAAAGCCACAATCTCCTCAAAAGGGACATCTTTGGGGGGAGTTTGCGGATGCCAAGAGGAGCTTAACCCACAAAGAAGAGGAAATGAGATAACTAGTGGAAATAATGCAAAGGCTAGAAGATACTCAACAGAGGCTAGCTAGAGAAAGGAGGCGGGAACCTAGACACACTACAAGGTATCATATGAACTATGGGAGTGAAGAAGAAGATGAAGAAGAATGGATAGCTAAAAGCTAGATTCATGTATACCCACTCAAATTAAAATATTACTATCAAATGATCAAATTTTATTGTTCAGATAACATTTAAGTTTCAACACATACACAAAATTCATCAATTCAATCAAATCTCAAATTCAATATAAACTTAAAATGATATGGTTCTAATACCTATCAACTTTATAACGAAATCCAAAGTAAAATAATATTGTAATAATAACTTCTTTACCTTATTTTTTTTTATTTCTAAAAAAATTGTTCCAAAAATATAAAAAAAGCTAGATAAGTCATATCTTGCTTCTAAGATGCCTTATTCCCAAACTAAACATATTAGTATGGATCTAATCTAAACATTTAGAGTATCAAAGAAAATTTATTCATGAAAGAATGCTCAATGTTGAATTGAATGATGTCTTATCCAAGTAGGTAGTTACCAACAAGTTGTCTCAGCCACACTCCATTGAAAATATCATTTTTTTTAATTTGTTTTTATTTGATTTATTGAACAAATGTGATTTTTGTTTATAATTATTATCTCCATTGCTTCAAGAAATTGGGATATGTATGTAGGTGTGATGAGCTTACGGTTGGAAGTGTTAATATACATTGTAATTCATTAGAACTAATGCAACTCCCAATATTATTATTTTAATATTTTTTATATAATTTAATTACAAATTTATTTTTTATTATATATATTTATCTTTAAACTTATCATATCAAAAATTATATACAAAATAGTTTTCACAGTATCATTTTCTCTAACTCGTACTAAAAATAATTTGTGCTAAAAAGTAACATGTGTTTTCACACATGTAGAGACCACTCAAAAAATAATTATGATCTTAATGAATATAGGTGTATTTCTTCCAATAAAGTTGAGTTAGATTTATTTAAAGAGTTGAAGAAAAAGTTTAATTTAGAGAAAAAAAACGTGAAATTTTAATGAATAGTCAATTTTCATCCATGAATAAAAAGGAGCCCTATTGTTGATATGTGAAAGAAGTGGGCAGAGAGAAGAAAGCAAAGGCATGACGATGAGCAGAAGCGCAAGCCTGGACTCAACAAAACGCTACACCGATAACCAATGGGTGGTGGACATCTGTGAGACACTGGTGGCGCTTTCGGCGACTGAACTTGATTTGAAAAATTCGCACCCAGTTTGCATCTGTGAAGTCCCAGAATCGTTGACCTCCACCATGAGGGAAGCTTTCATCCCTCGGTTTGTTGGCCTTGGCCCATACCATCACTTCCGTGAAGGCCTCATCTTCACAGATCAGCAAAAGTTGGCTGCAGCCAGAAGGGTCCTCAAACACTTCCTCCCCAAAAACAGCATCGACCTATTCCAACACCGCATCTCAAACTTTGACTCACATATTCAAACTTTCTTCCACCCTGATGTGGCATCCACCTATAATCTTCACACCCTCTCCTACGTTCTCACCGTCGATGGCTTGTTCGTGTTGGCTTTCATTACGCTTTACAACAGTGCCCACCATGATTCAGGGTTCTCTTACTTCTTAACTGGAAAACTCGGGATGCCCCTCTTTAACGCCGCTGGTCTAGAGCTCACCTTGAATGCTCTCATCAGGGAGGTTTTCAAGCTTGAGACCCAAATTCCCTTTTATGTTTTCAAGCAGATCAGTGGAGTCAACAACAACGAAATTCATTCAGAGGCTATGACTCTCGCCCTCGCTTCAAACTTGAAAAAATTCTGTAAACAACATTGCCCATTTCTCAACTTACAAGAGCTCCCCGATCTTGTTGCACTAGAAGAGTATAATCATTTGTTGGATCTCATGTACCATTTAGTTGTTCCTAACCTTCAGTCTGAACCTCACGTTGAGGAGAAGGTTCAAGCTGAGAACGAGCCGCAGCTTCAAGCTGAGGCTCCGGTTCAGGTTCAAACAGAAGCTCCGGTTCAGGTTCAAACAGAAGCTCCGGCTGAGACTGAGACCAAGGCTGACGATAGTAGAATAACATGTTGTTCTGTATGCTATAGAATAATGCTATTTTTGGTGGCTACATGCATTGTTATCTGGTTTGTGTTTACGCTCGTTCTGAAGCTGTTATTATGGGTGATAACTTCTATATTTCGTATGGTTCTACGGGTGTTCACTTTTTTATTTAGCTTAGTTCTAAGGGCATTACGCCCTCTGTGGGGTATGTTAGTGGGATTGGGAAGACACTTAAACCCTGCGCTTCGTTGGTTACACACTACCCTATCCAACTTGGAAGGTAAAGTTAATCACCCGTTCCTGGAACCTTTGACACAAGCGGTTGAACGTCTTGAAGTTATCACGGGAACACTTGAATCGGCAGACTCAGAAGGTGTTCCACGGGTTGTAATGATTCCATCAGTGGTAGAACTCAACCAAGCTGGGATTTTGTTCCGACCGGCTGAAAGTGGCATCTCATCCATTGATTTGGATGAACAAAAGAGCGTGTTTTACTTGCCTTGTATCAGATTGGATGTGAACTCAGAAGTGATAATCAGAAACCTAGTGGCTTACGAGACGTTGATAAAATCCAGTACACCCTTGGTTTTCACAAGGTATGTTGAGTTAATGAGAGCTATGATAGACACTCCTGCTGATGTGAAGATTTTGGTTGACAGCGAAATCATTGAGAGCGAGTTGAAGAATGAAGCCATCGCGGACCTTTTCAATGGGATGAACAAACCGATTAGGGCTACGAAGACTCCGAATTTGGATAAAGTGATTTACAAAGTTAACGCCATGTTCGACTGTAAACAGAAGCATAAAAGGGTTGTGTCCAAGTATACTTCTGGCTCATTCTTAACAGCTATTGGAGGTCTCTTGTTTTTGGCTTTTACTGCTGCGCAAACTTATTGCACCGTTTACAACTGCTCTGGTTCCTCCTCAAGACTTCAATTGCCTCATGATTTGGATAATGGTAGAAATCATTATTTCATAAGCTCTATGTAAGTGTGTCTAAGTGCAAGCTAGTTCTACTTTATGCTTCACTTGGTAATAATCTTTTTCCAATTAATCTTTCTCACACTTATGTTTTATCATATTTATCTTTTAAGCCATGATACGTTCATAATATTTTTTTTACAATTAGTTAATAACTCATAATACTATTATTTTAATATTTTTCATATCATTTAATTAATTATAATTTACTTTTCATTATATATATATATATATATATATATATTTTTTTTTTTTTTTTTATTTTTTATTTTATTTTTTTTTTTTTTTTTTTTTTTTTTTTTTATTTTCTT
>Ga0123342_1010135_pt1 | contig 10918 bp, 18 predicted proteins | sample Turbeawhitnodule_FD_89960 | JGI IMG/M metagenome (GOLD analysis project Ga0123342, IMG submission 89960) | Root nodule microbial communities of legume samples collected from Mexico - Turtle bean Mexico white nodule | ecosystem: Host-associated > Plants > Roots > Nodule | place: Mexico: Nepantla... | reverse complement strand
CTTATGCTTTAGATTTAATCAAAGGGTGGATTACAACATTCAAACTACCCCAGAACTAAGCTAAACCAGCACAGCAACACCAAGCACAACAAAGGCTTCAACATCCTTCAAAGGATTTGGATTTTTAACTCTTGTACCTTATTTATAGAGGAATCCATAAATTAAAATTTGATGGTTTTAAACATATTGATAGGAGACTATCTGATCTAGAAGATGACTTTGCAGATCTAAAATAAGGACATTAGACGCAGCAAGGCCATAAGATGTCCTCAAAGAATCATATTCAAAGGAAGCAATAGGCGAAGGATTGTTTGCTCCAGATCGCACACGTTAGACTCAACAAAAGGATTGTGGATTCCTTTCTTCTCACCCTCAAGAGAAGATCCTTGGAAAGAGGAGAGAAGGCGTGAGGACTAGATTTTCATTAAGATATGGAATATTGTTTGCCTTTCTATCCCAAGTGGAGCCAAATAACATCGAAAAGGCTCTAGCTGATGAAGGTTAGAACTTAGCCATGGAGGAAGAGTTCAAGTAGTTAACTATAAATGATGTCTATGTTGAAGAAGAGCATTGATGACTCCAAATCTCCATGGATTACTTGAAGGTTGATTGTAGCTTAGTTGAGTGTGTTTTGGGGTAGTTTGAATTTGTTAATTCACTCTTAGTTTGAATTCAAAGTTGGTTTAATTCAAATCTTTTTTGAAAAGAATGTTTTATGAAGAAGTAGAAAAACAACTAGTTATTTTATCGTTTTAATAAGTTTTTCATACTTAAGGTTTTTGAAACTAGTTTTGGCATATTTGAATTTCGACAAAACAACCGACTGTTTTTTAATTGTCTTAACAAAATTCTGTTAAGTTGGTTAAATCTGCTTTAAATTATTTGAAACTGATTTGGCTTTTATAATAAATGTTTCAACTTCTAATTGGAGTATATATGTTCTATTTTACGCTCCTTGCATTAGTTTTTGCAAGATCAGTTTTTGAAATCAAGTTTTCTCCAAGATTGCTTAAAGCTTTGGATATTTTCTCTAAAAATGAAGTAGGACTTGTTGTGTACTTTGATTTTTTTTGTACCAGGTGTGATTAATCTTATTTCCTTCTTCATTTGTAATTTGTAAGTACTAGTGTTCAAAGAGTCAGAGGGTGTTCTGATCTGTGGTGTGATTGTGGTGTGTCAAAGGAAGTGTGTGTTATTTAGGGGATCAAGATCACTTCTTTGGTGGTTGTGTGTTTGTAATCTGGTTTTTGATTGCATAGTGGATACCAGTGGTTTCTGGGAACTGGATGTAGCTTTTGGTATAAGAGTGAAGCAATATAAAATTTCTTGTGTCATTCTTTCTCTCCGTTAACTCTTGTGTATCTATTTTTAGTTGTTTTTATACTCTGCTGATAAAACAACCGGTTGAATTTCTGGAATTCAACTAAAATTGTTTTATAACTTGTGTTCTTTCATTCCTTTGGCTGTGATTCTTCTTTGACTTTCATTATACCTTCAAAGTTTGGGAAAATCTTTTATAAACAATTCACTTCCCTCTTGTTTAAGGCCCTCAATTCTAACAATTGACATCAAGAACTATGTTCTTGAAAGATATTCAAGATGATCAAAAATTCCGAATTGATGGCTGATAAACTACCTTTTGGGGAAGGTGCTTCTATAAATAGACCACCACTGTTTTGTGGTGTGAACTACCAATTTTGGAAGGTAAGAATGAAAATATTTGTTAAATCTATTGACAAATGTATTTGGAATGCAATTAAAAATGGACCTTTTATTCCCATGGTTGAAAATGAAAAAAGTTATTTCTGAAAAACCTTGGTCCCAATGGACTGAGCAAGAAAGTAAGAAATCTCAATATAATTGCATTGCTAAGAACATGATCAGATATGCTTTAAGTTCTGATGAGTTTTTCAGGGTATCTCAATGTGAGTCTGCAAAGGAAATGTGGGACACTCTTGAGGTGACTCCGGAAGGGACAAATGGTTTACTCACATACAAGAAAGCATACTCTCATACAAGATTATGAGTTGATTAGAATGCAGAAGGGTGAAACCATTGTTGAAGTAAAAAAATGGTTTACTCACATAGTAAATCATCTTATGAGTCTTGGGAAAAGTTTTGATAAAGAGGAACTCAACATCAAAGTTCTCAAATGTCTTGATAGGTCATGGCAACCCAAAGTCACTTCCATATCTGAATCGAAAGATCTCACCTCCATAACCATTGTCTCATTGTTTGGAAAGCTAAGAGAGCACGAGTTGGAGATGGATAGGCTGAACCTTCAAGAAAATAAGGATAAATGTGTTAAATCAATTGCACTAAAGGCTGTTGGGAACAAAAGTCGTCAAGACTCAAGTGATGAGGAAACATTTAGCTTGCTGTCCAAGAAATTCAACAAGTTCCTCAAGAAGAGAAATAGCAAGAATCACCTATCCAACAGGTATGACAACAAGAAATCTATCAATTTTAATTCTAACAAATATATTTGCTTTGGATGTGGTGGACATGGTCATATTAAAATTGAATGTCCTAACAAAGAGAGGAAAAACTTCAAGAAGCATGCGAAAAAAGGAAAATCAAGAAGAGTTTAATATGATAACTTCTCAAGCTCCTCTTCAAGTGAAGAAGAAGAAGTAAACTTATGTTTAATGACAAGGCAAGAAATTGATGCAAGTAGTGTAAGTTCCAGCTCTACTATTGATAGTGAAAATTATAGTCAACTTCTCAATGCTTTTAAGGAAACACATGAAGAAGCTAACAAACTAGCTGTTTCAAACAATAGGTTAAGAGGGTTGAATAATTGGCTGGAAAAGAGAGTCAAAGTCTTGGAAGAAGAACTGGAAAACTTGAAAAATGATTTTGAAAATCTGAAACAGTCTTACAAAAGATCTTCTTGGAAGAATGACTCAAATGTTTGTGAAAATTGTGAATCTCTTGAAAAGAAGATTCACTATCTTGTGAAAACTATGGACAAGATTTCTAAAGGAAAATCAAATTTTGAAATTGTCCTAGCATCTCAAAATTGTGTTTTTGGGAAATCTGGACTGGGGTTTAATCCACAGAGCAAGAAGAGTGGTGTTTCTAAGCCTTATTCAACTGTCAGGAAATTTCAACCGGTTGAAAAATTGAAACAACTGGTTGTTATTTGCTTCTATTGTATGAAAAGAGACCATTCTGTTAGGTACTGCAAAATTAGGAAATTTTATGTTCCTAAAGGTGTTATGAAATGGATTCCTAAGAATCTTAAAGCTTCAACACATCCAATTAATGATCATGGACCCAAGTTTGTAAGAGGACCAAATCTTGTTGCTTGACTTTTGTCTTATGCAGATCCCCTGATAGAAAAACAACACATGTGGTATCTTGACAGAGGCTGCTCCAAGCATATGACAAGGGAGAAATCCATGTTTATCAACCTTAGTTTAAAGCAAGAATGGCATGTAACCTATGGGGACAACAATGAAGGAAATATTCTTGGGAGAGGCACCATTAGTGACAAGAGCAACTTCCTAATTCATGATGTTCAATATGTAGAAGGATTGAAGCATAGTTTACTAAGCATTAGTCAGTTGTGTGATAAAGGTTATCAAGTAACCTTCAAATCCAGCACCTGCGAAATTCGTCAACCAAATTCACAGGAAGTATTGTTGATTGGTAAAAGAGTCAACAATGTTTACTTACTTGATATCTCACATCCTTCTTCCCTTGGTTGTCTTCTAACCAAACATGAGGAATCATGGTTATGGCATAGAAGAATAGCTCATATTCACATGTTGCATTTAAATAAGCTTATTTCTAAGGATCTTGTTGTAGGATTACCCAAGTTCAAGTTTGAGAAAGATCACATTTGTGAAGCTTGTCAAAAGGGAAAACAAATTAAACACTCTTTTAAACTGAAAAATGTGGTTTCCACTTCAAAACCCCTTGAGCTGCTTCACATGGATCTTTTTGGTCCTTCTAGAACTATAAGCCTTGGGAGAAACTAATGTGCTCTTGTTGTTGTTGATGACTTTTCCAGGTTTACTTGGACACTCTTTCTAGAATCAAAGAGTGATGCTTTTGTTGCCTTCAAGAAGCTTGCTAAGAGGTTGTAAAACACCAACTGCAACAACATTTGTTATATCCGAAGTGATCATGGTGGAGAATTTCAAAATGAAAAATTTAGTTCATTTTGTGAAAAGCTTGGAATCTTCCACAACTTTTCTGCTCCAAGAACTCCTCAATAGAATGGAGTTGTTGAAAGGAAGAACATGTCTCTTGAAGAGCTTGCAAGGACCATGTTGAGTGAATCTTCATTGCCCAAGTACTTTTGGGCTGATGCTGTCAGCACTGCTTGGCGGATGCCAGTCGCGATTTCTTCAGGGTCGAGTCGTGCTCGGCGACCGAGACCATATGTCTTAGTGGGTCTCTTACCGAGTCCCCTTTCAGATTTGCATATTTCCTTGTCGTTTGACAACTTCACGATTGATGTCCTTAGGGCGCTCAATGCAACTCCTACCCAGCTCCATCCCAATACTTGGGCGTCCATTCAGGCCTTCCGTGTGATGTTTTGCACTTTCATCCTACTCCCTCTTGCTTTCTAAGTTATTATACCTCCCAGCTGTCTGAGCCTGTTTTGTGGCACTCACTGATCAATTGGGCGGGCAACATACTCTTCAATTCCTTCACCACCTCATACAAAAGATTCAAAGAGTGATTTTTTAAAGTTTTTGTTTGCCCGGGAGCCATGCCGTATTTCTTCAATGAAACCGATCGGTCGAGGTTTCCGATGTCTTGGACTAGGAAGCCTCTGAAGTTTAAGGAGTGGCCTCGCCCGACCGAGAGTGTCGAGGAGTTAGAGATTCTCTCTCTCTTTGACGGGCTCCCGAGGAAACTTCCCACACGAAAGCTCATAACTGTGTAAACGAAAACAGCTCGTTGGGCGGCCTTTAAGAGTATGTTGGTTTCTTCTAGCGTCGTTCGGTAACTTTGCTTCAATTAACTTTGCTTCTTTCGTTGCAGAAATCATGGTTTAAGATGCTCCTTGGGCGAAGGGATTGTTGGATGCCTTAAAGGAGAGGGTCGCTCAGCGCAAGGGCAAGCCGAGCATTGAATCCCTGACGAACGGGAGAGGGTCAACCGGTGCTGGCCCTTCGGGGAAGAGTAAGAAGAGTCCGAGGGAGGGGGGCAATATAGCCACGACAAACCGCTCGCCTGGGTTGATGCTGACACTGCCTCTTCCTCATCGATCACCGATTGATGTTGACTCGCCGCCAACAGATGATTTCAATCGGTCGATCCCCCCTTCTACTCCTGAGCGTACAATGAAGGTCTGCATGTCACCCCTATCGGTGTTGAGGGGTGACTTACAATTCTCGAGGGGGGTTAAGATTAGCCTTCTAGAGCCAACCCGATAGTTCATCCGAGGGGTTCTCTCGGAGGACCTGTTGCACGGTAGCATTGAGATGACGTGTCGTGTGCTTGCCTTGGCCCACCTGGGTTCTGAGAACTGGGGCCACCATACCAAGGAGATCTCTCGGTTGGAGCATGAGCTCTCTGAGGCTTCGGGCAACCTGAAGCAATCTTTCGCGAATAACACTAAGTACGCGGAGAGGCTTGCTCGGGCGGACACCAAGCAAGAAATTGTAGAGGGTCGGGTAGCCGAGCTTGAGCGACAAGTCGCGAAGATGGTGACCAAGATGGTCCACATGAAGAAGGTTGTGGAGGAGGAAAACAACAAGAACTCGGTGTTGCATGCCGAGAATTCTGAGTTGAAGGCCGAGAAGGGAGCAGTTGAGGCGAAGTTGGACAGGAATATTGACGAAACTTTGGAGTTGCTCAACCAAAGTTTTTTCCAGGTCGTCCGAAAGGCCTATGTCTTCTACAATGGTCCACCATCGTCCAATGAGTTCGACCCTGAAGGTGAAGTATTTGAGGGTCGGATCTTGCCAAGGGCCAAGGTGAGGGCCTTGGAGAGTGCAACTCAACCTGCAGTGATCGAAGGTGCTGAAGGCGAAGATCAACAAGTCTTAGGCTTTTAGTATTTTGTTTCCTTCGGCCGAGATGTGGCCCTTTATCGCTTTTCCTCTGAGGCTGGGGTATGGCCTCCTCCTTCCTTTCTTCATGAATACAATGGTCGTTTTGCTTGCATATTGATTAAGTTTGAGTAATCGGCCGGATAATTAATTGAACAAGTTAAGTAAGCGGTCGGGTAATTGAATTAAACAAAGAAGATTAAGGTTACGACTAGACCGAAATGAGTTATGTGCGGTATCGGCAGGGTATGCCGGTTAAGGCTACATCTAGACTGAACCGAGTTATGTGCGGTATCGGTAGGGTATGTCATTTAAGGCTACGTACAGACCAAACCGAATTATGTAAGGTATCAGCAGGGTATGTCGGTTAAAGCTACATCCATACCAAACCAAGTTTGTGAGGTATCGATAAGGTATGCCAGTTAGGGCTACGTCTAGACCGAACCATGTCATCTGGGTGTCTGCAGGGTGCACCAATTAAGGCTTCGTCCAGACCGAACCAAGGTTGCGAGATGCGTGAACTTAGACTAAAACCTTATTGAGGGAAAAATGATCGGATGAAGAAAGAGTGCGTAAATTTTATTAATCAATTGTAATAAAATTTGAGGTGCGTGATATTCCACGTCCTCGGTACAATTTTGCCTGACACTCATTCTAGGTGATATGCCCCCCCAGCTACAACTTCTCGGATTCGAAAGGACCCTTCCCAGTTGGACGAGAACTTTCCTTCATTCTTCCTTGCGTCGCTCCTCATTCTCCAGACGAGATCTCCTTTCTAAAAGCTCCTCACTCGAACCTTTGTGTTGTAGCGCCTTGCTGACCGAAGTTTGCATGCTGCCTCTCGAATCTTGCTCTTATCGTGGAGCTTACTGACTAGGTTTATTTTCACCAAGAAACTTTCTTCGTTCAGGAATAGATCAGACATCTTCCTTCGGACGGTAGGCTCGCCTACCTCAACCAGGATCATTGCTTCGGTCCTGTACGTGAGGTTGTACGGTATCTCTTGGGTGGACGTGTGGGGGGTGCAGCGATATGCCCACAAGACCTCTAAGAGTTCTTCGGTCAATCGACCTTTTTCTTTGCCGAGTCGCTTCTTTATCTCGTTCAAGATAACCTTGTTAGTAGCCTCGGTTTGCCGGTTGGTTTCGGGGGTGCTCGACCGAGGCTGTTACGGATTTAATTTCGAGGCTATCGTAGAAGGATTGGAGTCCTCGGTTGATAAAATGTCGGTCATTGTCGATTATTATCGTGTGCGGCACTCCGAACCGGCAGACAATACTTCGTCATACGAATTTTTCCATTTTTTTGGCAGAAATGGACACGAGTGGCTCAGTCTCGATCCATTTGGTAAAATAGTCGACTCCAACCAGGAGGAATTTTGTCTGACCCTTTCCTGGGGCAAAGGGACCTATGATGTTCATCCCCTAGATGGCGAACGACCATGGGGATGTCATGCTGTGCAGAACTTCTGGCTTGAAGTGGTGTAGGGGACTGACACTTGGCGCATTTCTTAACGCATTTTGTGCAGTCTCCCTAGAGGGTTGACTAGTAATAACCAACCCTGAGAACTTTGGTAGCCATCGTTCGAGCGTCCGAATGACTGTCAAATACCCATTCGTGGATCTCCTTGAGGACATACTCGACCTCGTCCTTAGTGATGCATTTCAGCAACGACATCGAGTAGCCCCTTCGGTATAGGTCTTGGTTGATCACGGTGTACCTTGAACATTGTTGTTTCATTGCTTTCTCCTCCTCTAATTTACACGTGTCGTGTTCAAGATATTCGATGATTGGGGTTATCCAAGTATCGATCTCGACGTTGGTGATCGCTAGGAATTCGGCCTCTGCCACGCTAGGTTGTCTCAGCCAGATTTGCATGACAGACCTATGGTAGCTTTTCTTTTTCGTTGTTGATAGCCGGGACAGAGCATCAGCACGCTTATTCTTCTATTGGCGGATGTGCTCTAACATCGCCCTCTGGAACCGAGCCATGTTGTTACAGACCCTGCGATAATACCTTCCGAGCAAAGGTTCTTTAACTTCAAATTCACCTTTGACCTGTCTGATCATGACTTGGGAGTCGCTCTTGCAAGTTACCTCTTGAGCTCCCATGCCGTACGCCAGGTTCAGCCCGACAAGGAAGGCTTCGTACTCGACCTGGTTGTTGGTGACCTTGTACCCAAACTGGAGGGCTTGTTCCAAGAGGAAGTCACCGGGCCCCTCCAGACAACTCATGCTCCACATGCGCTCTTGTTTGAGGAGCCGTCCACATACAATGTTCATTTGACTGAGAGGTAAGGGATGGGTGTAAGCTCGACAGAGAAGTCAGTCAAGCATTGGGATTTTATGGTGCCTCTCAGCTCGTACCGGATGTCAAACTCTGAAAGTTCAACTGACCACCATATTATTTGTCCTGCAAGATCGGGTTTAGACAAAATTTTAAAGATGGGGTAGTTAGTTCTTATCGTGATGGAGTGGTTCTGGAAGTATGGGCGCATTTGCCTGGCTGTTAGGACTAGGGCGAGGGCCACCTTTTCGATCATCTGGTACCTCGTCTCGGTCACATGGAACATCCAGTTGATGAAGTACACCGGTCGTTCTTCATTATGTTGCACTGACCGCTTCCACAAAGACTGTTAGGTAAACCACAATGGGCTGGTTAGGTTTCGGTTTCTGGATGATTGTTGGTGATGACAAGAAGTCCTTCAGCTATTGGAAGATCTCTTCACACTTATCATCCTAACTGAATTTGGACGCCTTGCAGAGCAGTTGCACCATCGGTCTGGTTGACTCGGCCAGTCGGGGGACGAACCTAGAGAGGGCGGTGAGACGCCCCATTAGTTGTTGGACCTCATTTATGTTATGGGGGCTCCTCATTTCTGTGATCATTCGACACTTGTCCGGGTTGGCCTCGATCCCCTAGCGGGTTAGCATGAACCCCAAGAATTTTTCTCCCTTGACCCCGAACGTGCACTTCTCGGGATTGAGGCTCATGTTTGTACGCCTGAGGGCTTCAAAGACCTCTTCTAGGTCTTTGACGTGCTACTTGAAAGAGTCGAACTTCACCACGATGTCGTCCACACACACTTATACGCACCGACCAATAAGATCCTTGAAGATTTTATCCATGAGTCGTTGGTAGGTGCCCCAACATTCTGTAGCTCAAACAACATTACCTTGTAGTAATAGTTGGAATCCATCGCAAAGGTCGTATTCTCCTTGTCCCAAGGGTGCATGCTTATCTGGTTGTATCCAGAGTAAACGTCCAAGAAACTGAGGATTTTGTGGTCGATCGCTCCATCTACCAGCCGGTCAATGTTGGGGAGTGGATATGAGTCATTTGGGTAGGCTTTGTTCAGGTTTGTGTAATCCACACACATTCTCCATTTTTGGTTTGGTTTGGTTACCATCACTACATTGGCCAACCATGTCGTGTACTGAGCTTCACGAATGAAGCTGGCGGTGAGGAGCTTATAGGTTTCTTCCTTGGCTGCAAGCCTTTTCTCGTCACCATGGTTCCTTTTCTTCTACGTGACTGGGAGCAGTTCTTTGAACACCGAAAGCTTGTGTGTCATGATATCCAAACTTACACCCGACATATCGGATGTCGTCCATGCGAAGAGGTCTACATTCTTCTTTAGCATGGCATGCATCAACTCGGCTTCGGTAACTGTTATGGTCGTGTCGACACAGGTACTGTTCTTCGTCAAGAAGGGGCACTCGACGCAGTTCTTCTCTGGCCTCCAGCCTATCCTCGGTCGTTTGAGGGTCCAGGTCCACCATAGAGACCATATGCTCCATCGACAAGGGTTAGTCTTCTCTACGAGGAGACTTCTATCCTTGAGAGGATTTACGCTTAGGGGATCGGTCATTGCACAACGGCTTGACTCTAAGGCTTTTGGCATAACATTCTTGTGCAATATTCTGATCCACGTGCACCGTGAGAATGTCTCCCGACGATGAAGAAAACTTCATCACTAGATGGGGTGTTGAGACGATCGCCATCAGTCGGTTTATGGACGGTCGTCCGAGGAGGATGTTATATGAGGTGTTAGCATCGATCACCAAGTATCTGATCTTGATGGTCTTGTTGTTCTTCCCCTCTCCGAAGGTGGTGTAAAGCTCGATGTAACCTTTAGTCCCGACCTTTTCACCCGTGAAGTCGACCACATGGTCATTGTACAACACCATCTCCGCCTCGGGTATCCTCATGGATTTAAAGGTTTTCTAGTAGAGGATGCTTACTGAGCTTCCGTGCTCCACCAATGTCTTCATGATGGTTAATTTATCGATATTGACCGATATCACCATCGTCGGTGACGGTGATGGGTGACATCCTTGGCCGGAATGACATCGTACTCACCTTATGCACGACTCAGAGGTGCTTCTTTTGGGAGCTGTTGGAGTTTCCACTGTCGGCAAACCCTCTGGCAATGGTATTGATAACTTCCCGGTCGCCTCTTCTTTCATTTCCCCGGGGAGGGTCCTCTCTACGTGGAGGGTCGTCCCTCCATGGCCGATGCTTTGGTCGGCGGTCGTCCCTGGCCCTTTGAGGATAATAGTTTCTCCGCTTTGTGGGCTCGTCCCGCTTGGGACCGTCTCGTGCCTCGGGCACCCTGGACGAAGCGTTGTAGGTGTCCAGCTTGGATAAGTTCATCTATCTTATCCTTAAGGGCTTGACATTCTTCAGTGGAATGTCTGCTGCTTTTGTGGTACCGTCACCTCTTCCTGCGGTCGGCATTTTTGGGGCTTGATGCCTTCCTGGGCGGAGGGATCTGTTGGGTTTAATAGTGCCAAAGTTCAAGAGGGGGGTGGGGGGGGGGGGGGATTTGCCTTTTAAAAAGTTTTTGGCAAAATCAAGTTTTTTAAGGTTACAAAAAAAAAAAATCATTTTTTTTGGAAAT
>Ga0123342_1010132_pt1 | contig 10920 bp, 4 predicted proteins | sample Turbeawhitnodule_FD_89960 | JGI IMG/M metagenome (GOLD analysis project Ga0123342, IMG submission 89960) | Root nodule microbial communities of legume samples collected from Mexico - Turtle bean Mexico white nodule | ecosystem: Host-associated > Plants > Roots > Nodule | place: Mexico: Nepantla... | reverse complement strand
GGTTTGTCGGCGGATAGAGGGTTCTCCGACTTCGACGGGGATCATGGCTTCAGTGCCATACGTTAGGCTGTATGGCGTTTCTTGTGTAGTCATCTGAGGGGTACAACGATATGCCCATAAGACCTCTAAGAGTTCTTCAGTCCAGTTACCCTTGGCTGGGCCGAGACGTTTCTTTAGTTCGTTGAGAATGGCCTTGTTTGCAGCCTCTGCTTCGCCGTTTGTTTGCGGATGTTCGACTGAGCTGGCAATATGTTTGATGTGGAGCTTCTCGTAAAATTCGGCTAATGTTCGGTCGGTAAATTGTCGACCGTTATCAGTGATGATAATCTGGGGAAGGCCGAAACGACAAACAATATTTTTCCATACGAAATTTTGGACATTGCGAGCGGTAATTGCGGTAAGAGGCTCAGCTTCAATCTATTTGGTGAAATAATCAATGCCGACTAGTAGAAACTTACATTGTCCTTTGCCAGGTGCGAAAGGGCCGATTATATTCATACCCCATTGGACGAACGGCCACGGTGAGAGCATATAATGGAGTTCCTTTGGTTTTTGGTAAGACAAAGTGCCGAATTCCTGACATTTAAGGCACTTTCGGACGAAGTCAGTACAGTCACCTTGGACGGTCGGCCAATAATAGCCGGCTCGGAGTACTTTGGCAGCCATTGTTCGCGCACCAGAATGAGTGCCACAAATTCCTTCGTGTAATTCCCGGACGACATAAGAGGCCTGATCGGGTGTTAAACACTTGAGGAGCGGTCTGGTATATCCACGACGATAAAGATCGTCGCCTATCAGGATGAACCGGGCAGTTTTCTGCTTCATGGTTTTCTCAGACCTGGGACTACATGTACCATTAAGCAGATATTCTTTGATTGGGGTGATCCAGGTGGATTCTGATTCGATCATTAGACATTCTTGCAGGTCGATGCTCGGCCGTGCAAGCGTGACATAGATTACCGACTGGTGTACTCCTTTACTTTTTGTGGTTGCCAACCGGGATAAGGCGTCAGCGCGAGTGTTGTGGTCACGTCGGACGTGTTGTAAGGATATTTCTGAGAATGTGTTCATCAACTGTTTGACGAAGTGGTAGTACTGCTGCAGCAAGTTTTCCCGTACTTCGTACTTCGTACTCGTCCGGCTAAGTCTGGTTTGGCCAGAATCTTCATGATAGGGTAGTTTGTCCGAACAATAATGCGATGGTTTTGAAAATACATGCGCATTCGTCGGGCTGTGATGATTAGGGCCATGGCCACCTTTTCAATTGTCTGGTATCGAACCTCGGCGCCATGGAGGGTGCGACTGACGAAATAAACTGGACGTTCTTCGGAGTTAATCTCTTGGACCAAGACTGAACTAACAGCTTCGTTTGAAACGGCTAGGTAGACTATAATCGGCTCTCGAGCGTCCGGTTTTTAGATGACCGGTGGGGAGGATAAAAAAGTTTTTAACTGAAGGAAGATCTCTTCACATTCGGTTGTCCAGTCGAAGCGAGATGCTTTTTTCAATAATCGGGCTATGGGTCTTGTCTTTTTTGCGAGTTTAGAGACAAACCTCGACAGAGCGGTGAGCCGGCCAATGAGTCTCTGAATTTCTTTAATGGAACTAGGGATCCTCATCTCGGAAATGGCTTGACATTTCTCTGGATTAGCTTCTATGCCACGTAGAGTAAGCATAAAACCTAAGAACTTTCCTCCATCGACGCCGAACGCGCATTTGTCAGGGTTGAGTCGCATTTGGTGCTGACGAAGAGCTTGGAAAACTTCTTTTAGGTCGACGACATGTTGTTTACATGAGTCAGATTTGACAACAATATCATCAACGTAGACTTCGACATTCCGGCCGATCATGTCGTGGAATACATGATCCATTAACCTTTGATAAGTGGCTCCCGCATTTTTGAGTCCGAAGGGCATAACTTCATAGTAGAAATTGTCGGAGTCAGTCATGAAGGTCGTCTTCTTTCGATCGGCTGGGTGCATTTGAATTTGATTGTAACCTGAGTAGGCATCAAGGAAACTAAGGATGTGATGTCTGACCGCCCCATCGACTAGACGATCGATGGTAGGTAGATGATAAGAGTCTTTTGGACATGCTTTATTGAGGTCCGTGTAGTCAACGCACATTCGCCATTTTCCATTTGCTTTCTTTACCATGACTATGTTGGCTAGCCATGTGGTGTAATGGGCTTTCCGAATGAATCCAACTTGTAACAATTTATCTGCTTCGTTACGTGCGGCTTGGCGTCGTTCCTCTCCTAGATTTCGTTTCTTTTGAGCTACCGGCCTAGCTTCTTTATACAGTGATAATCGGTGAGTGATGACCTGTGGGTCTACGCCAGGCATGTCAGCGGCCGTCCATGCGAAAAGATCAGCATTTTTAACAAGCGTTGTGCCGATGGCCACTCGATCGTCCGGCTTCAGTGAGGTGCCAATATGTGTAGTGTGGTGATCATCGCGAAGTGGGAATGGATGCAAGTCTTCTCCTGCTTCCATACGGGATCGTCCATACGAGGGTCGAGATCAACAAGGGCTATCATCTGACGACGGGACATGCGCCTTCCAGAATGCCGAGTCGGGGGTCGTCCTCTTTTTTGCGGGGGTCGGTCGTCCGGATTGGTCATGTAGAGCCGCCGAGTCGGCTCACTTTTCAAACTCGCGACATAACATTCTCTAGCGGTTTTTTGATCGACATGGATTGTTGCAATGTCATCATTTGCCGAAGGGAATTTCATGGCCAAGTGTGGGGTTGAAACAATGGCTTTTAATCTGTTAATAGAGGGACGGCCGAGCAGGATGTTGTAGGAAGTTTGGGTGTTAACAAGAAGATACCGTATGTTTATTGTTTTATGGGGACCGTCTTCCTCACCAAAGGTTGTATACAAGTCTATATACCCCTTAGTGTCGACCCGTTCACCTGAGAACCCTACAATTTGTTCGTTATAGGGTTGAATATCTACTTCCGGGATGCACATTTTCTTGAAGATTTCCCAGTATAATATATCGACCGAGCTACCTTGGTCCACCAAAGTCTTGGCAATTGCGAACTTGTCAATTTCCACAGTGATTACCATAGGGTCGTCTTGGGCTGGACCTATGGCTGTGAAGTCGTCATCAGCGAAAGTGATCGGAGGTATATGTGGGCGCCTTCTCGTAGTAGCATGAGCGGACTGAATGTCCCGGAGATGTTTCTTTCGGGCAGAATTTGAGCACCCGCCACCGGCAAAGCCTCCGGCTATGTAGTTTGTTTCGTGGTTTGGTTCGCCCAAGGTAACGGGTCCAGCAATCATATTGATGACTTCGCGGACTCATTGACGAGGGCGGGCGTTTCGGTCGGGACTTGTGCTGCGGGCGCGTGTACGTTGAACGGGGCTTTCACTGCGTTTCCGCGAAGCCTAGCTATGGTCAGTTCGGCGTTTGTAATCATTGCGGTATGACCGGTCTTCACCACGGGATGGACAATCGGTACTTCGTGGTGGGGATCTTGAATTCCTTATCTTCTTGACGAACTGCCTCAAATGGCCAGCCTGGACAAGCTCTTCGATTTTGTCCTTCAACGCTTCACATCCCTCGGTCGTGTGGCCGAAATTACGATGGTACTGGCAATGCATAGCAGTATCTGCATTCGGTGGTGTTTGATATTGTTTTAGTGTCGGAATTAAATCCGTTTGTAGTGCTTCATCTAGGGCTCGTCCCCTCGGAACAGTTAAAGGGGTGTAACTGTTAAACCTGGGGATTCGGCCTCCTCTGTTCCGGTCGGACCTTGGAGTGGTTCGGACAGTCCGTTCGGTCTCGATTTCTCTTTCTTTGCTCGGGGTTTGGTCTTTGGGGACTCCGGATCCGGCGGCTTTGAACCGTTGGTGATAATCAATGTGTTCCTCGATTTGCATGAATTTTGTTGCTCGAGTTCGAAGGTCTTCCATATCTTGAGGCGGCTTCTTGATGAGGCTTTCGGTAAAACGGCTCGGCCAGATGGCCGAAACCAAATGGTGTAATGCAACTTCCTGTTTGAGCCCTTGGATATTCATGCATGCTTTGTTGAACCTATCTAAAAAGGTTCTGAAAGATTCACCTTTTTCTTGTTGCACCGCTAGGAGAGACATGGAGGACATGTGATGCGGTCGGCTGGTGGCATATTGAGTAGAGAATTTTGCGACCAAGATGTCAAAGTCGTCAATGGAATTCGGAGGCAGCTCTGTAAACCAGGTAAGAGGTTCTCCATGAAGCGACGTGGGGAATACTTTACACCACACATTGTTATCTGTGGTATACAAAGTCATTTGTGTCTTGTAAACATTTAAATGCTCGTCTGGATCGGTCGAGTCGTCATAGAGTTTAATGGCGAGGCCTCTCCACTTGTCAAGAAGTGGTGTGGTGATGACTTCGTCTGTAAAAGGATGACCCCTTTTACTTAACTTTCTTTCGACTGTTTCAGTTCTGGAAGCAGGATTGGTGTCGGCCGGTGTAGGTATGCGAGAGGCGGTTCGGTCGGCCGTATGGGATTGGCCTTCTCGTTCGGGATTATCAACCTGTCGCTGGAGTTGTGCATTCTGCTCTCTCAATAAGGCGATTTCTTCCTCGTGACGGCGTCTGTCCTCTTCGTGTTGGCGACGATCTTCCATCCCCTTTTGCCGCAATTCCTCCATCTGAGTTTGGAGGGTTTGAATCATAGTCATCTGTTCTGCCATAGCGTCGTTGTTGTTCCTTGTTGCAACCATTATACCTTAAAAATTGAAATCTTGCCTCGGCCCCACGGTGGGCGCCAATTGTACCTGAGTGGAGAGATGGGGCCCAGGCACGGTCGGTTGACGTAGTATAATTGTTGACGTGTCGATCTTCTTCTCCTTCGGTCGGTCGTTCCTTCTTGGTGTCTCCTTCGGTCGGGCGGGGGAGGGTACCTGCAAAGGCACTCCGACGCTCAAGTAAGTATGAGATTCTAAGTGTGATTTAGTAAGTGAATGAAAACGTACCTTTCTTTGGCTTGAGCACAGTATTTATAGGATTGCCTAATGGGCTTTCTATCCCTTGGGCTTAGGGTGGTTATGGATAGGTCTTGTCAGTCGTGCTCCGGAATACCCGGGGAACATATCTTTAAACGCGTATTTCTTATTCTTCGGAGGTGTATCTTGACCACCTTAACTTGTTACATAAATGCCCTTACATTTATTATGCATTCGGTCTGTCGGCCACGTGTGTTCGTCCGGTCCCTACCGGTACACTTCTTTTTATTCAACAGAAATATAATTTTTTTTTATTAATTATTGTAATATATTTTTAAAAGTACAAAATAAATGAAAGAATTATAAAAAAATAAATAACTTCTTATTATTGTTTTGTGATAATAAACTTTTAAATAAATTGTTTAGTCCTAATAACGAGTTTTTTTTATTTTATCTACAAACAATATATAAATAATTCCCTAATTCTATTAACAAATTTAGGGTACACTATCATTGCTTTCGCAGTAGCACACCTAGTTAATTTCTTATATTGAAGTTCGGGTTCAACTCTCGACTGCAGAATTTATTTTTATCAAAATGAAATACTTCTTTTTATTCAACGGAAATATAAAAAAAAATTATTAATTATTGTAATATATTTATAAAAGTACAAAAATAAATGAAAGAAAATAAATAACCTTTTATTATTTTTTTGTGATAATAAAATTTTAAATAAATTGTTTAGTGCTAATAACGAGTTTTTTTATTTTATCTACAAAAAATATATAAATATTTCCCTAAGTCTATTAACAAATTTATGACACACTACCATTGCTTCCGCAGTAGCACACATGGTTAATTTCTTATGTTGAAATTTGGGTTCAACTACCAACTATGGAATTAATACCTTTTTATTATTGTTTTGTGATAATAAAATTAGAAATAAATTGTTTAGTCTTAATAGCGAGTTTTAGTATTTTATCTATAGACGATTTATAAATGACTCTGTAATTCTATTAATAATCTAGGGTATCCTTCCATGGCTAATAGCACACCTGGTTAATTTCTTATATTGAAGTTCGGGTTCAACTCCCGACTGCGGAATTTATTTTTATCAAAATGAAATACTTCTTTTTATTCAACGGAAATATAAATTTTTTTTTTATTAATTATTGTAATATATTTATAAAAGTACAAAAATAAATGAAAGAATTATAAAAAAAATAAATAACTTTTTATTATTTTTTTGTGATAATAAAATTTTAAATAAATTGTTTAGTGCTAATAACGAGTTTTTTTATTTTATCTACAAAAAATATATAAATAATTCCCTAATGCTATTAACAAATTTATGACACACTACCATTGCTTTCGCAGTAGCACACCTGGTTAATTTCTTATGTTGAAATTTGGGTTCAACTCCCAACTGCGGAAAATTAAATACCTTTTTATTATTGTTTTGTGATAATAAAATTAGAAATAAATTGTTTAGTCTTAATAGCGAGTTTTAGTATTTTATATATAAAAGATTGTGTAATTCTATTTACAAATTTAGGGTACCTTATCATTATTTTCGCACTAGCACACCTGGTTAATTTCATATTTTGCAATTTGGGTTAAACTCCCGACTGCAGAATTTATTTTTATCCAAATTAAATACCTTTTTATTATTGTTTTGTGATAATAAAATTTGAAATAAATTGTTTAGTCTTAATAGCGAGTTTTTGTATTTTATTTATAAACGATATATAAATGACTCCGTAATTCTATTTACAAATTTAGGATACCCTATCATTACTTCTGTAGTAGCACACCTGGTTAATTTCATATGTTGAAATTCTGGTTCAACTCCCGACTGCGGAATTTAGTTTTATAAAAATTAAATTCTTCTTTTTATTCATTGGAAATATAAAACCTTTTTTATTAATTATTGTAATATATTTATAAAAGTACAAAATAAATGAAAGAATTATAAAATAAATAAATAAATTTTCTTATTGTTTTGTGATAATAAAATTTTAAATAAATTGTTTAGTCATAATAGCGAGTTTTTTTATTTTATCTAAAATAATATATAAATAATTCCCAACTGCTTCCGCAGTAGCACACCTGGTTAATTTCTTATGTTGAAATTTGGGTTCAACTTCCAACTGTGGAATTTTTGTTATCAAAATTAAATACCTTTTTTTTATTGTTTTGTGATAATAAAATTTGAAATAAATTTTTTAGTCTTAATAGCGAGTTTTAGTATTTTATCTATAAACGATATATAAATGATTCTGTAATTCTATTAATAATTTAGGGTACCCTATCATTGCTTTCGGAGTAGCACACCTAGTTAATTTCTTATGTTGAAATTCGGGTTCAACTCCTGACTGGTGAATGTATTTATATCAAAATGAAATACATCTTTTTATTCAACGAAACTATAAAAAAAATATTAATTATTGTAATATATTTATAAAAGTACAAAATAAAAGAAAGATTTATAAAAAAAAAATAACTTTTTATTTTTATTTTGTGATAATAAAATTTTAAATAAATTGTTAAGTCCTAATAAGGAGTTTTTTATTTTATTTTATCTACAAACAAAATATAAATAATTTCCTAATTCTATTAACAAATTTAGGGTACACTACCATTGCTTCCGCAGTAGCACACTAAAAAAATATTAATTATTGTAATATATTTATAAAAGTACAAAATAAAAGAAAGATTTATAAAAAAAATAAATAACTCTTTATTTTTATTTTGTGATAATAAAATTTTAAATAAATTGTTAAGTCCTAACGAGTTTTTTTTATTTTATCTACAAACAAAATATAAACAATTTCCTAATTCTATTAATAAATTTAGGGTACACTACCATTGCTTCTGCAGTAGCACACTTGGTTAATTTCTTATCTTGAAATTTGGGTTCAACCCCCACCTGCAGAGTTTATTTTTATCAAAATTAAATACGTTTTTATTATTGTTTCGTGATATTAAAATTTGAAATAAATTGTTTAGTCCTAATAGTGAATTTTGGTATTTTATCAATAAACGATATATAAATGACTCTGTAATTCTATTAATAATTTAGGATACCCTATCATGGCTTGCGGAATTTATTTTTATCAAGATGATATTCTTCTTTTTATTCATCAGAAATATAAAACTTTTTTTTATTAATTATTGTAATATATTTATAAAAGTACAAATAAATGAAAGAATTATAAAAAAAAAAACTTTTTATTATTGTTTTGTGATTATAAAATTTTAAATAAATTTTTTAATCTAATAACAAGTTTTTTTTATTTTATCTACAAAAAATATATAAATAATGTCCTAATTCTATTAACAAATTTACGGTACACTACCATTGCTTCTGGAGTAGCACACCTGGTTAATTTCTTATGTTGAAATTTGAGTTCAAATCCCAACTGCGAAATTTATTTTTATCAAAATTAAATACTTTTTATTATTGTTTTGTGATAATAAAATTTGCAATAAATTGATTAGTCTTAATAGCGATTTTTAGTATTTTATCTATAAACGATATATAAATGATCCGTAATTCTATTAATAATTTAGGGTACCCTATCATTGCTTCCGCAGTAGCACACCTAGTTATTTTCTTATGTTGAAATTTGGGTTCATCTCCCGACTATGTAATTTATTTTTATAAAAATTAAATACTTCTATTTATTCAATGGAATTATAAAACTTTTTTTTTATTAATTTTTGTAATACATTTATAAAAGTACAAAATAAATGAAAGAATTTTAAAAAAATAATTAATTTTTTCTTATTGTTTTGTGATAATAAAATTTTAAATAAATTGTTTAGTCATAATAGCGAGTTTTTTTATTTTATCTAATATAATATATAAATAATTCCCTAATTTATTAACAAATTTAGGGTACACTACCATTGCTTCCGTAGTAGCACACCTGGTTAATTTCAAATGTTGAAATTCGGGTTCAACTCCCGACTGCGGAATTTATTTTTATAAAAATTAAATACTTCTATTTATTCAATGGAAATATAAAACTTTTTTTTATTAATTATTGTAATTAATTTTAAAAAGTACAAAATAAATGAAAGAATTATAAAAATAATAATTTTTTTCTTATTGTTTTGTGATAATAAAATTTTAAATAAATTGTTTAGTCATAATAGCGAGTTTTTTTTATTTAATCTAAAACAATATATAAATAATTCCCTAATTCTATTAACAAATTTAGGGTACACTACCATTACTTCCGCAGTACCACACCTGCTTAATTTCTTATGTTGAAATTTGGGTTCAACTCCCAAATCCAGAATTTATTTATATCAAAATTAAATACGTTTTTATTATTCTTTTGTGATAATAAAATTTGAAATAAATTATTTACTCTTAATAGCCAGTTTTAGTATTTTATCTATAAATGATGTATAAATGATTCCGTAATTCTATTAATAATTTAGGTACCCTATCATGACTTCCGCAATAGCACACATGGTTAACTTCTTATATTGAAGTTCGGGTTCAACTCCCGACTGCAGAATTTATTTTTATCAAAATGAAATACTTCTTATTATTCAACGAAAATATAAAACTTTTTTTTATTAATTATTGTAATATATTTATAAAAGTACAAAATTAAATGAAAGAATTATAAAAAAATAAATAACTTTTTATTATTGTTTTGTGTTAATAAAATTTTAAATAAATTGTTTAGTCCTAATAACGAGTTTTTTTATTTTATCTACAAAAAATATATAAATAATTCCTTAATTCGGTTAACAAATTTAGGGTACACTACCATTGCTTCCGCAGTAGCACATATGGTTAATTTCTTATGTTGAAATTTGGGTTCAACTCCCAACTAATAAACTGAAATCAATACAAATGTAATCATATTCCACTCTCTCTTGAGAAAACCAAAGTTGCATTGTGAAAACTCAAATCTTGAAAGCAATCCTTTGAAAAAATCAAATATGTTTTTCTCTTTCCTTGTTTGTTATAAAACATAAACAAACTATTTATAGCTTTCAAATATTGGTCAAAGCATTTAAAATAGGAGTGTATTCAGTTTGAAAATCATTTAAAGCACACTCAACTAACAAAACATATTCTGTTAGGATTTTCAAACAAACAATCGATTGATTGCCTGAAACAATCGATTGTTTTGGTTTGACAGCAAGTCAACTAACCAAAATAGTTTTTAACCTTTTCAAAAAAGCCTAAGAGTATAACAATCAGTTGTTTCGACAAAACAACAGGTTGTTTTTCACTTAGTTTGAAAAATACTTTAAACTTAAAAGATTTAAAAACACTTTAGCTTTAGATTAAAAAAAGAGTTGATTACACATATAAACTACCTAGATCCTACTCTAAAACACATCAGCAACTTCAAGCATTTTCAGCCTTCCATCAAACACTAGGATTTGGATTCTTCAAAGCTTTTGATCATTCAACAATCTCCCCCTATTTGATGAAGACAAATCTCTGGTTGTTTGTGTTGAACTTGTTTGAATCTGGAGCAGTTCCTGCAACACAGAACTTTATGCAATATATAGCATCTATAGCAGTAGGTTAGAAAAGCAATTTACTAAGCACTGTATCAGACAAACAATCGGTTGTTTCCTCGATTCAATCGGTTGTTTCTATCAGCAGAAGCAGAAAACAGTTTTAATTTCAGAGTTTTGAGAGATTTAACAATTTGAAACATATTATAAAGGGAAGACAACACAAAAACCAACCAATTCTCCCCCTATTTGTCTTCACAAATAGAATTAAAGCACAATTTTAAGAGAGATTTTGAGAGTCAAGAATGCCTAACTCATTTCTTAAGAAGAAAAACCTTTCTTTTGGTAGAGGTTTTGTGAAAATATCAGCCAGTTGCAGTTTTGTTTCAATGAATTTCACTTCACAATCTCCATTGTTCACATGATCTCGTATGAAGTGATGACGAATCTCAATGTGCTTAGTTCTTGAATGCTGAATCTGATTT
>Ga0123342_1010131_pt1 | contig 10921 bp, 6 predicted proteins | sample Turbeawhitnodule_FD_89960 | JGI IMG/M metagenome (GOLD analysis project Ga0123342, IMG submission 89960) | Root nodule microbial communities of legume samples collected from Mexico - Turtle bean Mexico white nodule | ecosystem: Host-associated > Plants > Roots > Nodule | place: Mexico: Nepantla... | reverse complement strand
AGTATCCTCCGGTGTGCCTTAAATCTACAAATAATCCCAAGTAGGATACACTAACCGACGTAGCACTCTTATCTGCAAAGATGGTGCAACCTACTAGGTGTAGCAAATATGCCCGTGCAGCAATAGTCCATTGTCTCTTGGTACATTCGTCCTCATACATCTCCCTCAACCAGCTTAGACGCACATGTCCACCCCTACAATGACGAGTCTCAACAGCTGCTACTCCCCGATCTACAGGAAGTGAATCAACAAGCAAATCGGTTGCCGCAGCTGCATCCAAGCTCGGATACTTGTAGAATTGCCCCATAATTGGGAGGTGCAACAAATTCGACACATCATCCAATGTAATGGTCAACTCACCTACAGGAAGACGAAATGAATTTGTCTCTGGGTGCCACCTTTCTACAAAGGCACACAACAGTCTTTTGTCTATCGTGTCATAGCTTGCCCCAACAAGTGCAGCTAAACCTGACAACTCCACTGCAGGTAGTATCCGAGGTTGAGGAGCACCCATCTTATTCATTTTTCGGCCATGAGACACCAATTTTAACTCTCCTCCATCCTAATTTAACCAACCAAAATCATATAAAATATACAATTTAATCAACGCAAATCATATCAAATTAACAGGGAACAAGTATCATATTACAACATATTTACTTACCACACCATTTCATAATTGCATGGCCACATGGGCTTCATAACCTGTCAACAGTGTCCTATCCCGTGGACCTCTGGGATAACCTTCATCTTCTACTTCAGGTGTGTCTTCATCCTCCACCTCCATTTGGGGTTCAGCTTCTTCAGGTTCAATATGTTCTGCATCTTCATGTTCAACATGTTCTTCATCTTCATTCACATGTTTTCTTCTTCTAACAGAGGCTGTGGAACGTAGACGATCACCTTGTGAACCTCCACCCCTAGTATTCACCATTTCTGTTCAATTACACCATTCAAAGTCACCAATATTCATTTAGTCACCAATATTCACCCCTAGTTGCATGATGTTGACTTTCAAAAGTATGTTTGCACACATTATCCAAAGATTCACTAAGACTTAGTTGGGAGAAAACTGCGATATTCAATCATATTCTTTAATTTATACAAGGTTAGGTTTCATAATCAACATGAAACCAATACTAAAATTAACTAGCATACAAAATTAATCATAAATATAGCCAAGCCCACTCAAGTGAGAGTACAATACTATATAATACTAAGCAAAACACTACAAAACCTTGACCCAATACAATTGTTGTTTAGTAATTCGAGTAACACAAACACAAACAACAACTCATTAGTCCGGACACATCAATCCGGTACAATCCCGAATCCAAAAATTCGGTAGTTTACCGGATCCATAAATTCAGAAGCTTACCGGATCTCGAAATCCGGAACATTCCCAAAATCATAAATTCAGGATTCTATCGGATGCATCAGTTCCGAATGTGAAAAAATGATTACGGAAACATAAATCCATGGAAAAAACGGATGTCTAAATCCGAAAACAGAGAAATTTACTTGCCATTGCCAAGAGAAGAAGAAGCCTCACCAAAAATGATTGTGTGAGATTCAAAGGAGAAGAGGAAGAGGAATGTGGAAGTGCCGCCGCTGCTATGGAAGAGGAAGAAAATTGCCTGCGGAAAAATCAGAACATCAACACTGCCTTGAGTTTAGGGTTTTTTTAGATTAGAGATATGTTTGGAATTTTAGAAACTAATGAGGATGATTTTGTCTTTGTATAAGAGTGTGGCGGTGCAGGAAGAAAAAAGTGGGGGTGGAGGAAGAAACAGAACTTCCGTTTTTCAAGTTCCTTTCTGACAAGTTCTTATATATTATCATTAAAGTATATTTTACTCCATGTCTAAATTGAAACTGTATATTTTACAAAGTTCTTATATATTATTATTAAAATATATTACTGTCACTATTATTAGTATTAGTATTTTTTTTCAATGTAATGAATGAAAAGTTAGAAAAGTGAAAGCAAACACAGGGACCGAGGTTCATGAGTGTGGTAGAAAAGTTATCTGCAGCATATCCAATCACTTAGGTACAGGAGTTCCTTAAAAAAACAAATTTGAGCATTGTCTAAAATTTTTTAGTTGATACTGTAAAATTTAAGAATGAAAAATAATATTTTGTATGGGTTTATAGTTAAGAGTAAATAAAAAATAAAAAATAAAAATAATAAATTATTTAAAGTTTATTATTTTTATTAAAATAAATTAAGTATAAATTACTTTATTAGTGATGTGATATCATTAGTTAATAAATCATATTTTTTTGTGTTAGGGTAAGAAATTTCATTTTATTTGAAGTGCGTTTCACTGTGTAACTTATTTTAAAGATTTTTTCAATAAATTTTATTTTACTTTAAGTATGTTATATTGTGTGGCTTTATTTTTTTAAATAAAAATGTTTTAATAAATATATACTGTTGCAGTTGAATTTATTTATTTTTAAATTCCAGACCAGCTCTTGTGACCCACTGGATCTGAGTAATAACTGCTGCAGAATTACTGGAAGTGGTTCACCATTTTTGTTTGTTTCTCTTTTTCCAACTTTTTTCCATCTCTGCACTGCACAATGCTCCTTGCTCATTGCCCGGGCCTTCTCTGCAGAATCCCTGCTACAAGCTTATTTCATACATACTCATAAACTACCACCACACACTGCTACGCTTCAGGTTTCCCTTGAAGCCTTTGTTTTGATGACTTTTACCTACCCTCATTTTCTCTGTCTCTCAGAAACTAGCTTAATAACTTTACCACCACCAATTCTCTTTCTTTTCCTTACCTGCCTCTAACAAAGGGTCTTGTCCCTTTCCTACTACCCTAAGACCTCTCATTTCCACAGTTGCTGCATCACCATGCAACCTGGGTGCTCACTGCTTCTCTGTTCACCGCTGTCTGAAATATAATAAAGATCACATTTTGACCAAGGAGGTTTTGCTTTTCCAGCTGTCGAGGTGAAAGGTGATGATATCTTAGTTTTCATCCTCATTGGGTTGTTTTGTTTAAATTTTTTTAAAGTGGGCCTTTTCCAATGTGGTGTGAGATTATGAATGTGGAGCTATGAAGAAATAATCATGGATTGTGGTGAGGGTTGTCAAAATACAGCCTTTTCTATGAATGATCAGTGAATAGATGTAATCTAATCTGATAAAAGGGGGGAAATGGGTGCTACGAACTCAAGAGCAGAAAAGAATGAAGCTTTGAGTTTGTGCAGGGAAAGAAAACGGTTCATCAAGGTAGCTATTGATTCGAGGTATGCTTTAGCAGCTGCACATGTTTCGTACATTCAATCTCTTCGAAATGTTGGCATTGCTCTCCGTAGGTATGCTGAGGCTGATGTAGTGGTAGAGTCATCTCTGTCTATATCTGACAAAACCCCTTCTCAAACTAGTTACCCTTCTCCATCACCTTCACATGTTGCTGAGGTTGAGGTTTCGGAGTCACCTTTGCACAATGAGAGTCCTCTTTCGCCACCTGTGGCCACCACTCTCAGTTACATGAGGTCAGGGGGTAGTGCTGCTGTTACTGTTACTGTCAATGCTTGTGGAAACATCAACTATTTGGATGATGAATCCACTGTGGTTCCAATGCCTCCACCTCCACCACCTCCTCCTGAGTCAGGTGCATCTTGGGATTTCTTTGATCCGGGGGAGGATAGTGAGAGCTTCAGGTTTGCGGTGCATTGCAGTGAGTCCAGAGAGTGTAGGGATGAAGAAAATGGAGATCAATGGTTACATATTGGTTCAGATGGGCATTGCATGATGCAACCTAATCTGGATGAGAAGTTTGGAAAGTTCAGCAGTGATGCAATGGGAAATGAGGGTGGCAATTGTTATGCACCCTACCTTGATCATTCAATTGTTTCAGGAGGAGTTGAAGGTGGCAAACAAATGGTTGATGGAGAAGTGGAAGAGATAGAGTTGCCAAGTGTTGCCGGTGAAGTAAGCCCGGCTGTTGCACACAAGGGTGCTGGTGGAAGATCCAGTTCAAAGAAGGAGAAGAACATGGTAGGAAAAAATGTGTGCACAGAAAGAGAGGATCCTTCAGAGTTCATCACCCACAGAGCTAAAGATTTTCTCTCTAGCATAAAGGATATAGAGCATCGGTTCATTCGAGCTTCCGAATCTGGTAGGGAGGTCTTGAGGTTGTTAGAAGCAAACAAGATCAAGGTGGGATATTCTGAAGCAAAAGGTAATTTCTTGATATGATATTCTGTTTTCCGGATGCTAAACTTCGTGTGAATTTTGTATCTGGTAGTGCAAGATACAACTGGTTAGTCTTCTTTATTATTACTAATCTGCTGCTGTCTTCTGGTAGTGAAATCATCTACCGTGGCTATGCTGTCAGCTTTCCAGCCTGTTTGTTGCGGTGGAAAGGCTTCCCCTGTTTTCCAGGGTAAGTTGTGTTGATTCTGTAATTAGACACTGATTAGTGACTAATATAGTCTGATTTAGTCCTAAATATTAAATCCTTCATGATTTGGCTTTGCTAATTATTCTTTGGATTAGCTTTGTTAGTCTCTTGAAGATTTCTAGATGCTTGATTAGCTCTTGTTAGTTTCTCCATTTCCTAACAAATGAAATGAAACTGTTCTGGATGTCACAAACTGTTAGATTCTCAATTTTCTGAATGTTGTAATATTGGTGATGAATATGGTTTCTTAGTTCTTACATCTTGGATTAAGGTACTTTTTGTCTGAACCAACCTGCAGTAAAGTTCCTTTCAATTCGTGAGGTTTAAATCTTGTCAATTAATAAATAATGGTTAGCAGTAAAGGTAATGAGTTTGAGAATAAAGAGGCATACAGTATTGTTTTGTATTTGAAACAATCTATATTTTTAAGTTCAATATTCTTGGCTAGTTTTTACTATTTAACTGTGAGGTCACTGTTTCGGCTGAATGTCAAAGTTTGATTCTTTAAAGATTAATATTTATGGAATAACGATTCTTTTTTTTGCAGAACCTGCCCAAAAAATTATAAGTTGGAAAAGGACAGCATCTTCTCGGTCATCCTCATCTAGGAATGCTTTGGCTACAAAATCAAAGGAAGATATTGATGATAGTGGAAGTGACTTTGTTGAAGAAGTCTGCATGATTGCTGGAAGTCATTCTTCCACCCTTGACAGGCTATATGCATGGGAGCGAAAACTCTATGATGAAGTAAAGGTATTACAAGTTGCATAGAAACTAATAGTCAAGGGACTATGGTGAAAACAATGAAGTATTCAAATTAAATTGTGGCTTAAATGGATAAACCTGACGCTGCCTGATATATGAATATGCTAATTTACATATTAAGCAATTGGAATCTAATATCTTCATAATATCCAGTGAGTGAGTCGATTACATCTGAGTTCCTTGGACATTTATGCCTATAGCAGATGCCACATTGAAACCATAATCTGTGGTTATAAAATGAATGGGTTTAAGACATGAAAAATTATGATCCCATGTTCCTTAGAAATTCTTGGGCAGATAATGCCTAGCCTACTTCACGTATTTGAAAATGCATAACCAACATAATGTTAATTTGCTGTGCTTATTCTCATTTCAGGGCTAATTTTGTATCTATCTTATGGTGTTGTAGAGAACTGCATACAAAACAAGTTGTATCAAGATTTTCTTTTCATTCATTATTCATTGGGAATCTGGTGTAGAAATTAAAAATAACGTTGTTAAACTATTCTAGCAGAAAATTACTGCATTCTCCATTTGAATCAAATCTTAGTGATATTTACCTTAAATAATACCTCACTACTTCAATTCAAACTCTCGGGTGGGTTCCTGCAATTTGTCAAGAATAATCAAAGTAAGTGACGCCTGTAATTTACTCAAACCGTTTGACAGATAAATAACTGATACTGCCCAAATACGCCGTTATTCCTTTCTCTCCAAATGATTCCTTTCAAGGGGACGAGAGTTATTATTTTGTCATCAATGTGTGTGCTTGTTAAGTGTATTGCACCTATTTTGTGTCTTCATTCCTTGATACTTTTGACCACTTATTGACTGTCTGCAGGCTAGTGAATCCATCATGAAGGAGTACGATCGAAAATGTCACCAGCTTAGGCATCAATTTGCAAAAGATCAAGGCTCTCATGTGATTGACAAGACCCGGTCAGTTGTGAAGGATCTGCATTCACGGTTAAGAGTGGCTATATATTCTGTTGATTCAATATCTAAACGAATTGAGAGAATGAGGGATGAAGAATTGCTCCCACAACTTTTGGAATTAACAGAAGGGTGAGTTAGAGGTTCTGGATTTTACATGATATTATTGTTGAAATTTACTATTTGCTAATTTTAAACAGCTATTCCTTGTCAGTTGAGTGTTAAAGCTATGAGCCTATAACCACTAATGACTTGAGACACTACTGGTTGTGCAGATTGATCAGAATGTGGAAGGCCATGCTGGAATGTCATCATGCACAGTACATCACCATCTCCCTGGCATATCATTCAAGGAGCTCAACAGGAACATTGTTGCAAGGAGAAGTGCGCCGAGAGATAATGAGCCGGCTTCTAGAAGAAGTTGAGTTGTTTGGTCTGAGTTTTGCAAACTGGATTAACAGCCTCACTTCATATGTGGAAGCTCTCAATGCATGGCTGCAAAACTGTATACTGTTACCAAGGGAACGTTCCAAGAGCAGAAGACCGTTCTCCCCTCGCAGACTTCTGGCACCGCCTATATTTGTCCTTTGTCGGGACTGGTCTGCTGGGATCAAGGCTTTACCCTCTGAAGAACTGAGTGAGGCAATCATAAACTTTTTGTCCGATCTTCACCTGCGGACCGAGCAGCACAATGACCAACTTCTCAGGAAACAGGATTCTACAAATGCAAGAACTGCAGAAACCGAGAGCAAAACTAATGAAGATAATGAAGATGAGTCCGCAAATTTGAGCTGTATTCATGCAAGATTAACCAAGGTTCTTGATCGACTTACGAAATTTTCTGAGGCATCATTGAAAATGTATGAAGATACCAGGCAAAAAAGTGAAGCTGCTCGAAATGCATATCATAATTGCAGAATTATCAGGGCTGAGAAAGTTTAATTTTCAAGTATATGAAAATTTTCTGCTGTGCTTGCTTGACATTAATTTATATATTTGGAAAACGTCCAAAAACAATTATAAACACATGATCATGAGCCTGTTGGAAAAAGAAATTTGAGATGAAAAAGAGGTGTTAGTGTCTGTAACTGAGCTTTCAGTACATGTTATGATGATGACTAGCAAAGCCTGTCTTGTTTTTGTTAGTAGAATCTTGTGGTACTTAGCTGGGGGTGTTCGAGACACTATCCTCCATTTTTATTTTTTTTCCATGCATGTGGATCATTGAAACTGCATCCATTGGCATGACAGCAGAAAAGCGTAATTGATTAAATTCTCATTACTTTGGTGTCGACGTTGATTTATTATTTATAAATTAATATCTTTTTACACATAAAATTGACACAAAATCAACTATACCTTTATAAATATCTATATACAATCATTTTTTATTTCCACAGATAATCTAATCTTCAACTGAAACTTCATTGCATGACGCTTCACTTATGGCTGTGCAGAGTATGGCGATCTTGGTGACGAGCAACCACTGGTATGCCACAATTTTAACACTGGGCCAAAAGAATTATAGTGTAATTCCCAAAAGAAAATATGAATCTTTTTGCGCCCTTCGTTATTAAAATCCCACATATTGTGTGTACTGAGAGTAAGCTCCTGAGCGCTTGGCAATAGGGGCCCGTGTAACATGATCCGGAAGATCAAATGCATCCACAAGTTCCCTTGCAACATTCCTCACTTGAAAACTAAGATACTCCGCAAGTTTATGGATAGCCTGTGAAATGAAAAAACTTCAATATCCAATAATAAAATTACAGCGTAAAAAAAGGCAAGGTCCTTGCATATCCATCCTCAGACAAATGCACTACTGTTATCTTCTCAAGGTTTAAAAGTGATTGCCAAAGACCAAAACTTTTTAACAAAGCCAGCTCACGCTCATTATTGATTTATGTTTTGTAGAGCGAGAGGGAAAAAAGTGTATCGACATGAAATCTTCATATCCCAAATCTTATTTTCCTTATTATTGAAATTTCTCACGGGTAAGAAATGAAGTTAAAAAAAAGTGCTTAAGTAGTTAAACAATGAGCGACATTGCCCATTATTGGATAAAAATGTCATTCAAGGTTTCTAACGAAGGTTATTCAAATTTTCATGAACATCATTCACTTTTGTCCCTAGCAGACCTAGTACTCTGCACGTAGGTTTTTACTAGTTATTCTTGCCTTTTTAGAACGGTTCCCCGTAGTGGTTATTACACCATTCATATTAAGGGTTTCTGAGCTGTTAGGAAAACTAGAAACCGATCATTAATTTGTGTCACTTGAGCATTAATTTCTTTTTCAAAACATTACACCAATTTTATTTCAAGGAGATTTGTCTATACCTTAGCTTTGTTAGGAGCCACATAGTCAACATTTCGATAGGTTCCAATGTCATTCCATATTCGATCCAGAGCATAAAGATCACACACGAGCTTCAGAGCAGCTTGCGAGCTTGGATCGGGACAGCTGGCACATATATAGGTCAAGATAAAATTGGATAAAACGCACAAACTAAGTATACAAAGGAGATAATACACAAGTACAAGGAACTACGAAAGCACCTCTGCACGGCTTCAATAAATTTAGCAAGGATGACTGATTCAATATGTGACTCTGCAAGTGTCAAAAGGTGATTTAAACATCTATTCCATGCACCAAACTCCCCAAGGGATTTAGAATGCTTTCGGAGTCGTACAGCAACACTTTGAAGTAATCTAGATGTTCGATACTGCAGAGTAAAAGTCAATATAAATTGTTGATTTACTTGTGTCAGCATGAACAATGTTTAGTCATTAGTCAAGGAATGAAGATAATACTCACTCTGAAGGCATCCAATTGAAATTTAGGATCTCGTAAATGATCTCCGCCTTCCCACCGAGCAGTAACCGGATTTGGCTGTGACAGATAAGTATTCATGGATTCTCTCAAGTAGTTCCATGTCACAGCCAAAGTTCCTCCTGTGAACTTTCCCTTGTATTGTTTCAAAAGATCAGCTGCAACCTTTATTTGTAAAGGAAAAATACAAACATATTAGTTAACGTACTTCCAATACAAGAACAGCAAAACAAAACAAAATGCATAGTACATGGCCTTAGAGATGTAAAGCTACAGTTGCCATCAGACAAAGGTTAAGCTTTCCCATAATTCCTCGCGGGTTTAAGTATGAACTTGTACTCTCCCCGGGATCCCATCCATTGCTTGTACTCTCATTGTGTTTCACACTTGAGACTAGAGAACTGTATACCTTTCCCAGGATTGGATACTGACCCCATCCATCAATTGTAGCCTTGTCGTGCTTGGCAGCACTTGAGGCTACGCACTCTACTTGGGATATGTTACTGATCCGATCCAGAGTCAATAACTTAGAATCCTTTGCAACTAGCAACTATTACAAAGGTCGGATATCACGACACCTCTATCCGATAGTTAAGGATCAAACTGTCAATCAAGATCTCAGGAAGCATGACGCTGGCCCAATATCTAATATACACAGAACGAATATGAGGGATCTTGGCACGATAGAGTATATGGTGTAATTTCTGTAGCCTGAATATGTCAGTCTGGACTGGCTGGTTTGGTAGGATAAATAAGGGGGATCACGGGCCAAAGGTAGGTTTTTACAATCTTACTTTTTAAGAGAGAACACAATTTGAACGCCCTAGCTTCTGTCACCTTGATCTACAAGGAGATTTGTCCTAGAACAAGATCTATTTAAAGTGATGGTGCAAAAATATCTTTCTACCAGCAATCAAATAACTCAATGGATTATTTTATTAGATTGCTTTGGCATTTTCATTTGGAGACTAACAAAAGCAAGACCCGGAAAAGCTTTAGAAATAGTTAACATCAGAAGAATGCAAATGACCGAACAAGGTTAAAGTGGTATTCAATCCAAAGTAAGGGCAAACCAGTTGCAAATAATTCCAACCAGCTGCAACTTCCCTTTATTGTTCTTTTATTTGAGCAAAATTTCAAAGAGGCTTTGTTCATTGATAGGAACTTGGATATTATGGGGTGTTTAGGTCACACATTGAGCAGAATGGGATGCTCATTGTAGTATGCGGTTCTCCCCCTTAATAGCTAATCTTTTAGGGTGAAGTAAATGCTTTGGGTGCTCTCCAACTAAATTTGATAGATATCAAAAAAATAATGAGTACAATACTGGAAATTCACTGTATCAACTTAATTCAGTTCTGTTGCAAAAGTGATACATGATCTGATCAAAGGAAAACTGCAGATGAAATATAATACTTGACAGTTAAAGAGGTGTGCCTATTCTCTCCTGAAAATCCTTGCTCATCTTTTTTCTGGCATTTTCTACTCCGCTAATTTATGAGTTAAAATTTAATATTTATATTAATTTTAATTTTATAGATTTTAAAAGAAAACAGTTTACATTTGAAAATTTGAAATTCAAAGAACACATCACATACCATTATCACAATAGGTTCCACCAAACACAACTGCATTCTCATTTTGCTAAATCTAACTGCTATAGTGTAGAAGACAGTAAATACATTTGTTACACGGGAGGCACCAACCAAACACAGACACTGATTTAAATGACCGAGTTCTAAGGCCCTTCTTTCCAAATTGGATATCTGATTAAAACATACCAACAAACTACTTATAAACGTAGACTCGGACGGAGCGAGTGGGATGGCCCAAGGGAGCTGATAAAAAAAAAAAAAAAAAAAAAAAAATAAAAGTAAAAAAATTAATATGGGGCCTTTTTTTTTAAATTAAAAAATATTTGGCTTTTGTAGGGTCTTGTTTTTTTTATGTTTCTTTTTTTTT
>Ga0123342_1010130_pt1 | contig 10923 bp, 7 predicted proteins | sample Turbeawhitnodule_FD_89960 | JGI IMG/M metagenome (GOLD analysis project Ga0123342, IMG submission 89960) | Root nodule microbial communities of legume samples collected from Mexico - Turtle bean Mexico white nodule | ecosystem: Host-associated > Plants > Roots > Nodule | place: Mexico: Nepantla... | reverse complement strand
TTGGCCTTCCACGTGTCCTCATCCACATCGCCCCTCACTTCCAATGACCTTCTGTTCTTCAAGGACGGCGATGATGCACAACTTCGGCGACCACCGACTACGTACGAACGGAGATCGCCGCTTTATCGAAACTTCGACGACAACCGACTATGTACACACAGAGATCGCCGCTTTATCGACTCTTACTTGTGCTACACCTGAATATATTATACACACCACATGCATGAACTCTCCGTGATTTAGGTCTTTCTTATATCTGGATGATAGCTTGTTATTATTTTTGGGCGTGGCCCATCAATGCTACTAGACCACCGATGTTCGATGTCAACGTCTGATGTCGATCTCTGATGCCGATGTCTGAGGTCTGGCCAGTACAAAAAACTCTCAATCATGCCTTCAAGTACTCTCTCTTACAAAAGTTAGTTTTCCAGTAGATTAAAAGATAAAAACAATTGTTGTAAAGAATTGAAAAAACAAAACTTTTATTGATAAAAACCTCATAACTCAATGAGAAATTACAAAGGAATCAACCAAAAAGGAAAAACAAAAGAATTACAAAGAAAAAAAAAACAACTAAGAAAACCCTCTGAAACTCCCTTTATCCCTTGATACTTGTGTCTTTTTATAGGTTTTTCTACTCCAAGGATCTTGCGAAAATAGTTTTGTGTAAATTTTGTTAACAGTTTCCCAGTTTCCAACTTTTTAGAATTCTTGTATTTTGCAGTATATTTGGTTCCAAATCTGTTTGTGAGATATTGTAAATTTTATTTTCTCCTTCTCAGATTTTGTTTTTAAGCAACTTGAACTTTTGCATATTTAACTCAGTTTTAAAGATAGACACTTTCTTCAAACTAATCTAAAAAACAAAAAATTAACAAAAAAAATAGTTATGGCTCAAATAAACCAAATTATATGAATATAAATTAAAATAATAGATTTATTTATTTATTTATTTATTATAGTCAAATAATGTATGATTAAAGTTATTGAATATTAATAAATATATATTATTATATATAATATTAGGATAAAATAAATTGTAAGAATAGTCTGATTTATAAAAGTGAAAATAAAACAAGATGTTGGACAATAGAAAAACTCAATTAGTGGAACATTTAGTGAAGCGAAATTAATATAGTTACTAATTTTTTCAACTCTCTGAAATATAGACTCACATAATTTGTTTTTATTTCAAATTGAGTATTTTAAAATGCAAACTTTTCATTTTAGAATATCCATTTAAAATAAAAAGGAGTGAGTGGAGGTACAAAGCATATCAAAGTTTCTTTTTAAAAGAATAGAATGAACACATTTCATCTCCAAAACAAAAATCGCACTTATGAGCCTATCTTTTGCTTCTTTCAATTGAGCGAAATTCTTTGTGCACCTCCATGTTTTCTTTCCGCATCTTTATAGAAAAAATAAAATGACAATTTTATCTTTTTCGTTAACTTCCTTGTTGAGCACCCCCTTATCTTCCAAAACAGAAATGAATAGAATTAATGTATTCTTAATTTTAGAATTTGAAAAATAAAATTTGTATTTCAAATTCTAAAATCCGAAATATATTTATATTTCAAATTATAAAATTTGAAATGGATAATTTTAATATTTTTAAAAATATAAGCATGCCAAAAACCATGCAGGTGACATCGAAGAATTTGCCTAAATTGATAGAGGATTAACAATGTTTCTGCAGTGCATGAAAAATGAAGTATCTTTATTTTAGACTTTGTTTAGATATAAGGATGGAAAGACGTCAAGATTTACACTAAAAGTTGAAAAATCAACATAGGGAACTATTGAAAAACATAAATTTTGGGATAGAAAAACTAAATTTTTGCATGGGAGAAGATTTGCCAAGACTATAATCATAACTAATCATATTATCAGGTATAATCAATTATATTGTCATACATAATTTATTACTTTTATAGATTATTTCTTCATAAATAATATTTATATAAAATATAATTGATTATGTCTTTAATATTTTTTATTTATTATAATAAAATAAATATTAATATAAGATTATTAAAATAAAATAAATTTTTTTTTTCTGTCATATCAGTCAAATCTATAAATTTGTCATTTAAATTTATTCCTTTTTCTTAATCCAATCAACTTATCTTTTTACGTGTTTTTCTCTTTTTTTCTCATTTCAATTCATCCAAACAAACCTAAATAATTACAAGTTTTCGTGTTTATATTTCTGAAATATCCAAAACCTTTCAAGCTTAATACTTCAAGTTTAGGGACTGAAATTTGAACAGTTAAAATAATCAACCCTACAATTTTGACTTGAATTTTCAAAACCCTTATAGTTCATAATGGAACTGAATAAAATTTCAAAATTGGTAGAAAGGAAACAAAACGTTTTCAGAAACCTTATTTAATCCTTTATAATTAAACTAATATTTAATAAAGCTATTTTCTACTCAGTTGATTTTTTTAAAAAAAATTGTAGACTATGTTCATCAAATTAAAAATACGAGAACAAAACATATTTTTCCTTTTCAGAAAACCTACATAAAAAGCCTTGAGAAGTTTGCACCGATTAGTGTTCATCTATGGCGAGCGAGTAGAATTGATAAAAAATAATAAACTAAACACGAGGTCAAATTGAATAAATTGGGTTAAAAAATTTGTAAACCAAGATCTGAACCTAGTTTTGAGCAGCAAACCGCTAATATTTTTTTCTTCATAAATTGGTGTAGACGGTATAAGAGACTATGAATGATAGTAGTGGTCACAATAATGCACACTACATACGCCCAATAATAACCATAATACATGTACGCGTGCATGTGAGCATCACTGCTAAAAAATATTGCAAGTCTATCTCTGGAATCAAACTATGAATAGCACCCCACAAAGGAAGGTTTCATCAAACATTACTTCTGATTAAGCTTCTTCTCAACTCCGGACCCTCTGAAGCTAGTCAATCACTCTTATCTTGTTGTACACCAACACCTTGCAGGTAATGTTCTGCATCCAAAGCGGCCATGCATCCTGCACCAGTCACACGACTTGCATTATCCTTTTGAAGAAAAAATGTTAATGACTGTGATTTCTAATTCAATTGTAGTGTAAATTTTAAGTGCAATGGCCAATAAAGACTATAAAAGCCAAACACAGCACACTGCATACGTTTTTACATTGGTATATATTACTTCCAGTTCAAATGTAATTAATAATACGTATGACAACAATTTAACAATTCCAAATTCTTACAATTTATCCTCTTCCAATGAATCAACATTTATTCTTATATTTATAACTCCAGTAACAAAACAAAGCAGTTTGAAAATGTCTATATACGTAGTTAAACAAGGATTTAAAACTTAGAAATACGTATGGTCATCATATCAATATTTCTGAAGGAAGAAGTTACATCATAAGTAACCAAAGGTCGCTGGCAATCAGGGGCAGTCACACACTTACAATCTTTTTACAGTTCACAACATTATTAATGACAGCAAAGACGAAAAGAAAAATAATAAGCCAGAGAACCAAATCTCAGGGACTTACAAAGCATGGAGAAAGTAGAATGGAACATATATGAGAAGTACGTATTTTAAAATAGTATACTACAACTAATTCATAAGTTCAAGCATAAACTGAAACTATTACGTCACAAAAGGAATTCTAGAATCAGCATAATAAATTAAATAAGCTAAAACCATGAATCGACGAGGCACTAGATTAAAGCTAAACAATCGGAAACTATTATGCAAAATACAAGGTGATCTTATATTTTAGACATGTTAGTTACACAAGGACCCATCTGTTCAATCCAGAGGTACCAAAGGGGCCTCAATTGCCTTAGCAAGTGGGTTGGGTCAAGAGGTATCAAAATGGACTAAACTCTACAAATAATGACATATGACGCTAATAGAATTTAAAATATAATGACTTAATTTACCTACATGAAAAATTGGCCATCCCAAAGTTTTCTATATGTTATTTTTTTGCGCCCTTATTTATTTAGACAAAAAATGTATATTGGGTTAGATTTCCAAGTTAAAACGAAACGAGGTTAAAATACATTTACGAAGACTTTAGTAATAAATATAAATACACAAGTGTGTGTGTGTGTGGTATCAAGTATTAATACATACTACTTTAGCAAAAGAGTGTGATATTGCGAAAATATGATAGAATAGTGATAATTTTACAAACATGTTGTGAATACGTGTTAATTATTATCCAATGTGTGGTTGTGAAGAAAATTAATTGACAAAAAAAAATGAGAGTGTTGGGCAAGCAAATTACAACAGGTCTGAAAACCAGTCCAAATCAACAGGCCAAGCCGCCTGGTAAGCGTGGTTTCTGGGCTCACACCCCCAATGTAGAAAAAGGGAGTATAAAGTGTTTGGCAGAACTACAGTAAACCAAGGAAAGTAAGCATAAGTAAAATAAAGATCACAGAATAGTAAAGAGTAGAATTTTCTTTGTCCTCAAATTGTAGAAACAGTCTTAAATACAGGGTGTGGGATAGGATTGCAGTAATGGACCTCCTTAGGCCCATAAAGGAAGATATATAATTAATAAAAAACTTAGTCTTTGAACCATTTAGGTGTTTGGGCCTTTTATTGGACACAGTAGCTAAACCTCCACGTAGAGGAAACTTCGTCCTTGAAGTTGGGAATAGTATCAGTTGGCATTGTTGGGAGTTGAGGCTAGTGAAGTAATGGTTTGTGCTAGCAAAGGGGTTGTTATGGACAAGTTATTAGGTTGTGTGTGAGACGAATTGGGAAGGGATTATGGTTATGTGAGAGATATAGTGGGTTGGGCTGGGAAAGAAACTTAAGGAGTAGGCACAGGTTAAGGCTGGTTTGTGGGTGGGAAGGGTAGATAACGGATACGTATTTGGAGTGTCTGCAACACATGACAAGGAAGGTGGGCGGGGGACAACTGTTAATTTAGAAAGTGTGTGGCTTGTTGTGATTGGTGGGTAAGGGAAGGGGATATATGGAAGGGTGTGATCTTATCGGGGTTGCAGAATCTAGAAATGTGTTGTTAGGAAGAGAGCGGGTGAGATATTTAGAGGCTTGCCATTGTCGTCAAAGGGGGACAAATTTGGGGAAACCGGTGAGGAAAGTCATTTTTTAGAGTTTCCACTATGACAGAGTGGGTGTAAGAAATCAATGATGGTTGGCCTTGGAAGAGACAAAGTAAAGACAAGTGAAAGACAGGGTCAATACAAGCGGAGGTGAGAAGGTTGAGCTCATACACAACAGCATCCATGTGGCATGCCATCTAACAAGGCCCGAAATAACGATGAGCCAGTTCGTGAGCATGGCGATGAGCCATTTGGTTTGGCAATATGGTTAAAGTTTCAATCATATCCCATCTTGCCGATGTTGCCTGGCTTGTGAGACCATGCATTGACAGGCACAGAGGAGGTTTTTCTTTAGATCTTGCAAGACAATTTTGTGAAAGTGGAGGATGTCAGGTGGTGACTCTAGAGCATTTGGGCAGCAAAGGTAAACGCATATTTCCAGTGGTGGTTGTTCGTAAAGGCCTTGCAAAGAAGTCACCTGGATGGCTGGGTGGAAAGATGTTTTGTACCAATACTCCACCAGGTGGAGGAAGTTATAGTGCTCGAGGGATCTCCACAGTGACCCGACATTGCTTATATAGTTAATGTGGTAAGTTACTTCATGCATGATCCAAAGAGAAAGATAAATGCCAAAGAAAAGAACTACTATTCAAGAAAGAAGACAATTTGACCCTTAAGATATATATTAGTGCAAACCATGCATGTTTTGTTGTTGACAGAAAATTCAGTCAAGTAGTGTATGCGTCTTGGAGAATAGTTGGTAACGTGGAGAAGTAAAATATGTTATAGATTATCTTGTTCTAGTGAATTTCGAGAAGTAAAAAACATGATAGATTATCTTGTTCTAGTGAATTTTGAGACCTTGATCAAGGTATATGTGAAGGATTTTGGATGAACATCAAATGTGATGACTTTAAAAAAAAGATTGACATTCCTATGCAATTGTACTAGAATACATAACAAGTCATCTATGAATGTTTGTCTTTGGGGTTGAGATTTTATATACGACTCTCTTATTTCATTTTATAGTTATCTGTATTAAACATTATCATAAATTTATATATTTTTAATTATGTTATGTATGTTGACCATTTTATGAATTTTGAATCTATCTTCAATTATATTATGTATACATAGTCACTCGAGAGTACGGACTCTTTCGAGTCGAGTTATGAGTTTTTATTCCCTCTTCGATCCCCTTCCGAGTTACAAGTTTGACAACACTTCCTCACACATCCTCAAATCTTCACAAATCCACTCTCCATTTTCTACTTGTAGAAGAAAAACAACAACAAATTCAAAAAATCAAATCCCATTAGACTAGCCCAGCTACACAGATCACCTATAGCCATTAGGTTTGTCAAAAAGAAAAATTCTTAGGAATATTTATCACCACAAGATCCATTTTAACAATTTTCATCAAATGTCCTCATTTGGTGACACTCTACCCCTCTCCTCAAGGATAAAATCCATGTATTGTAGTCTCCTCACTGTGTCTCCAATGGCCTTCTTTACATTATGTTGTCAAACCACCATAATTGATTTCCTGTCTTCTTGATGTGTTACACTAATATACTCATACAATCATCCAGTATCCAGCAAAGAAAAAGACTAAAACAAAAACTTAGTTAACACTAAATATCCTTAAATCAAACCATCGTCACATAGAAGTGGAACTCAAAGATGAATCAAATGAGTCATAGAAATCAATCAACATATTTCAATAACTACAATCACATATATACTATACAATACCTGTCATCATATATAATATACCCTACAGACCAGGAAGTGAGTTCACTTAACTGCTGTACACCTACAATATCCCTTGAACCGAACCTACCTCATTTAAGAAAAAAAGTCAACTAACTTGGTTTACCAGTCAGTTGCACACTGCACAACTTGCTACTTGTTTGGCAAACTACTAAAATCAATTCCTTTCCTAGTGAGATGTACTCCACTATAAAATCTATGACCGAGAGTAATTCAGACACATCCCCTTTAAATCACATTCTTCAATGACTCAAAATTAATTCCATTCCACTTTAAGACAAGCAGAATCTTAGTTAAATGAGAATCATTGATAGGAAGCATACCAAATAAAAGCAAAACATACTACCTAAAACGACAAAATTCACAAAATAAGGCTATGTTTCAAATCCGGGATCATTATACACAGGCATACACCAATGTCAGTCCAACAAAAATCCATATCCAACTTAGATAAAATTGTAACATACCAGATCCAGCAGCAGTAATAGCTTGCCTATACTTCTTGTCCTGAACGTCCCCAGCAGCAAACACCCCCTCAACACTGGTCTTCGTAGTCCCAGGCTTGGTAGCGACGTAGCCATCAGAATCCAGTTCAAGCTGACCGTCCAAGAACTTGGTCGCCGGCTCGTGTCCAATTGCGAAAAACAACCCAGATACCTTCAATTCAGACACCTCTTGAGTCACCACATTCTTCACCTTCAGTCCCCCAAGCACCCTCTTGTTATCTCCACCCCCATAGGCTTCAACCACCACCGAGTTCCAAATCACCTTGATCTTGCTATTATTCATCACCTTGCTCTGCATAATCTTAGAGGCCCTGAAAGTGTCCCTCCGATGAATTATGTACACCTCGGAACCGTACTTAGTGAGGAAAGTTGCCTCCTCCATGGCCGAGTCCCCGCCACCAATCACCGCCAGCGGCTTGTTCCGGAAAATTGGCGCGGCACCGTCGCAGACGGCGCACGCGGAGATCCCGCGGTTCCAGTAGCCGTCAGGGCCGTCGCCGGAGCCAGTGAACGGAAGGCGCTTGGCGACGGCACCGGTGGCTACGATTACGGAGTCGGCCTCGACGGTGCGGGAATCAGAGAAAACCTTAAAAGGACGGCTCGAGAAATCGACCTTGGAGACGGTCTCGGTGTGGATCTCGGTACCGAAGCGCTGCGACTGCTTCCGGCAGCGCTCCATGAGGTCGCCGCCGAGGATGCCATCGGGGAAGCCAGGGAAGTTCTCAACATCGGTTGTGGTGGTGAGCTGGCCGCCGGGGGCGATGTCGTTGGCCATCCAGCCTTCGAAGAGGATCGGCTTCAGCTCAGCGCGGGCGGCGTACACGGCGGCGGTGTGGGCGGCGGGACCGCTTCCGATGATGCAGAGTTTGGTCTTATGGATCTGAATGTTAGCCATGGTGGCGGAAGCGTACCCAACGCTGATCAAGTTTCGCGCCTTCGTTAGGAGTTTCTTCCAGTTGTGATTATTAGGGCAAGTTCTAAATTTCATTTCCCTCCTTCCCCTTCCTTCTTTAATCTTTAAATTATTATTTCCAAACTGTGGTGTGTTTTTCTTATCCGTCCAGATTTTATCGAGAAATCGCTGCCTTCCATTTTGCCTATAAAACTTCTTTTCTGTTATTATTAATTATCACATTTACATAATTGTCTCATAATTATAGCAAATTTATTTTCAACACTCAACACAAAAAATAAAAGTTAGTATTAAACTAAAACATGAAAGATTTTGGCCGACACAATTTGTTTTAAGACTTTTTATTTATACTTAAATTCTAATTAATATTACTATAAATGTGTATAAAACATTTCAACAACATAGCATATAATATAAAACGTTTTTTAAAATTAGTTAAATTTAAAAGTAACTAAAATATTTTTGTTTGTCTCTATTACAAAATTTAACACAAATATATTCAATATTCAAAATATAGGTTTTCAATAAAAGTCTCCTATTGTAAAATTCATTTTTCATATATATAATGGACTCACATAATTTATTTAAAAGATCATAACACTCACCAAACAATGAAAAAAAAGAGTTTAATATCAAACACAATTAAAAAAAAATATTTAAAGATTATTTTTGTATATTCAAAAGTGGTACTTATGAATAGCATGAACAACATCAAGAGCATGCATGGAGAACATGAAGAGAATAGCATGCATGAATAACATGAATAAGAGCATGCATGAACACCATAAATATAACTTAAGTGTGAATTTTTGTATACACTTAAATTTTTTTTTATTAAATCTTTTATATATTTTATTATACATTCTTATACATTATGTCATGCATCTCATTATCATTAACTATATCTCTCTACAAAACATATATAAGTAAAGAAGAAGAGGAAAATGAAGATGAAGAGGAAGAAGATTATTATTTTGGTGTTCATGCATCCTCTTCCTTTTCCTCTTCTCTTCCTCTTTAAGTGTATAAAAAAAAATCATACTTAAGTTATATTTTTTTTTATCAACAATGAATTAATATAATAAAATGGAACACTTAGAGGTGTCTCAACCCTTATACATAAGTTATTCCTAGTTTAAGCAATCAACAAAGCAAAACAAGATTAAGTGACACAACACTTAACTCAAGAATCTTAAAATATTTAAACAGCCCCTACCCAAACAGAACTGGTTTTGCAAAAACCAGCCAACCAAAAAACTTGATGGCTATCTAGATAGTGGAATTTTAACAATCTAAAAACTTGATGTCTAGTTAGCTCCCTTCCCATTGCAGCAATTCCAAACCTACTATGTACTACATTTTATTGCCAAAGTGAGGCACGACCTTTGCTGCCAGTCTACTTCCAGTAGCTACAAAAATCTCCGCACATCCTCGTCTTTTAAGCACCAAGAGTTGGTCTACCAACCACACAAAACGTGCATCTACAAAAACTGCATAACGCTGACCAACATTGACAGCATTTGGACATGAGCTTACAGGTCAAATTTTGCCTAGCAGACCCCTCAACAAACCTTTGTCCTGCTTGCTGCTGCAAAAGTTTGTTGATCAAGAGTGATCAAAGGCTTTGAAGAATCCAAATCCAAGTGTTTGATGCAAGGCTGGAGTTGCTGTTGTGTTTAGGATAGGATCTGGGTAGTTTATTTGTGTAATCCACTCTTTGTTGAATCTAAAGCTAATGTGTTTTAAAACCTTTTTGACTTTAAAGTGTTTTTCAAACTAAGTGAAAAACAACCTGTTGTTTTGTCAAAACAACCGATTGTTTTGCTCTTAGGTGTTTTTGAAAAGGTTAAAAACTGTTTTGGTTTGTTGACTTGTTGTCAAACCAAAACAATCGATTGTTTCGTGGTTTCAATCAATTGTTTCTTTGAAAATCCTAACAGAATTCTATTTTATTAGTTGAGTGTGCTTTAAATGATTTTCAACGGAATACACTCCTCTATTAAATGTTTTGACCAATCTTTGAAAGCTATAAATAGTTTGTTTATGTTTTATAACAAACAAGAAAAACAAATTTGAGTTTTTCAATTGAGAAAGATTGCTTTCAAGTTTTGAACATTCACATCAAGCTTTGGGTTTTCTCAAGAGAGAGTGGAATAGGATTACATCTGTATTGATTTCAGATTGTTCTGTAAACAAGTGTAATTTGTTTTGAACATTTTGTATATTCTGGTGTTGTTGCCAAGGAGTGTTGTGTGCTCTTAAGGTTGTCAAGATCAACATTTTTGGTGTGTGTTGTGCCAAAGGAAGTGTATTTCTTGAAAGGTTCAAGGTCACTTCTTTGGTGATTTGTGTGTAATCTGTTTTGATTGCTTAGTGGATTGTCAGTGGCTTCTGGGGACTGGATGTAGCTCTTGGTTTAAGAGTGAACCAGTATAAACTATTTGTGTATCTCTTTCTTCCCTTAAACTCATTTAAATTCAGTTGTTATTTCTTTGCTGGTATAAACAACCGATTGTCTTTCTGGTGCTATGTTGTTTTGTGTTTTATATCTTGACTAACTAAATTTCTGATTAAGTTTAATACAAATGATTTTGTTCTAGCTGAAAAAGTTTTCAAAAACCCCCTTTAAACAATTCACCCCCCCCCCCCCCCCCCCCCCCCCCCTC
>Ga0123342_1010129_pt1 | contig 10923 bp, 4 predicted proteins | sample Turbeawhitnodule_FD_89960 | JGI IMG/M metagenome (GOLD analysis project Ga0123342, IMG submission 89960) | Root nodule microbial communities of legume samples collected from Mexico - Turtle bean Mexico white nodule | ecosystem: Host-associated > Plants > Roots > Nodule | place: Mexico: Nepantla... | reverse complement strand
GCCATTGATTCCACTCACTTGTGGGTGCAATGCTAAATAGCATGTTGTTGATGCTCCCTATCATCATGTAAAACACAAAGATAGTAAGAAAAAACTTATATTTAATAGTTAAGAACCTAAAATGATATAATTTAAAAAAATGCATAAATAAAAAATTGGTTTTATATGTAAAGATAGAAGTTTTCAAGTTAATGCATTTTAAGTCTATCAATATTCTTAGATTATTATTGTGGTTTAACTTACTTGCTGCATATTTTTGAGCAGAAATCCCTCTAAGTTATTTAGAAATGGACTTAGCATATCCTTCAAACCTGCGTAAACCATACAAATACAGATATAAAACTCAACATTTATCACTATTGCAAAAATAGTATATATAAAATCTTCCTATAAAAAAAGTTTAACATGATCGTTGTAATTGAACACGCAGTACGGAGAAATTCAAGTTTTAGGTGTGAAAGATTAATTATTACCATAAAAAAGTCATTAGTTTATATTATTAATGAATATTTTTTAAATTGATATCTAATTTGCTATCAATGTTTTAGCTACCAACTTTAGAATCTAAATAATTGGTAGCTAACTATCTACAAATTTAGAAACTATTAATCAATAGAAACTAATTTAGAAACCAATAATTTTTTTAGTCTCTAAAATAATATTTAATTTAGTGAACATAGCAACTGATTATTTTTTTATCTCTAAAATTGATTTTTATTTGATGTTTTTTTAGTAGTGTGTACATGAAAAGGGTATGTGTAGATAGTGGGATTTGTGGGGAGAGAAGAATATTCCTATGGCGATTACAAATGTATGTACTATGTAATTTAGTTGTGAAAAGAATGTTGTGAGAGAATTTAGTTGTTACAAATGCGTACGACTCTGTCGGGTGGAATTTCCTATATGATATGCTGTAGAGGTTGGGATTCCATACTAAATGGATTTTATGGATCAGAAGGTGCATGGAATCCGCTTCGGTTTCTATTTTGGTAAATGGCAACCCAACTGATGAATTTAAATCGATGAGAGGGTTTAGGAAGGGTGATCCCTTAGTGCCTTTCCTTTTTATAATAGTAGTTGAAGGCCTTGTTGGGTTAGTCAGAAAGGCTGGAAAGGCCAAAATGCTATCAGGTATGAAGGTTGGAAGGAATGCGATAGAGTTCTGCATGCTCCGATTTGCTGACGATACACTTTCTCTATGTGAAGACTCCTTTTGTAATCTTGAAGGCTATTCTGAAGGGATATGAACTTGTATCAGATATGAAGATTATTTTCCATAAATCGAAGGTGGCAGACATAAATGTTGAAAGGAATGCTATGGAATACTATGCAAAGACCTTAAATTGTACATAGATGTCGTTGGCATATGGAATTTGCTTGAATAAATCCGTTTTCACAGCCTTACCCCTCTTCTATCTATAATTCTTTAAAGAGCCGGAATCAGTTTGTAAAAGCATCACCAGCATCTCTAAATGAGGTTCTTGTGGGGGTGAAAGAAGGAGGAAAGATCAATATCATAGGTAACATGGGAGGATTTTTGTAGACTTAAAGAGGAAGGTGGGCTGGGTTTTTAAGGATATCAAAAAGTTTAATGAAGCCCTCCTAGCTAAGTGAAGATGGTGGTTCCTAACTAAAGAGAAAAGGAAATGGAGTGCCTACTGGTTTCAAAGTGTGGCTCGGGTGTAGATAGAAATAGTACGCCGGTGAAGTTCCATTCCTGGTGATGGAGAGACCTATCTAACGTCTATCGTGGGGCAAGAGGAGGATGGTTTTAGGAAGCAATAGGCTGGAAAATAGGAGCAAGTGATAAGGTTAGATTTTGGGAGGATGTGTGGGTTGGCAACCTGAATCTCAAAACAGTATTCCTGAGTTTGTATTCTTTATCTCTGAACCAGGGAGAAAAGGTGGGTGAGGTTGTCGTGTGGGAAGAATCAAAATGGTGGTGGAGCTTGAGGTGGAGATGTGCCATGTTTGAGTGAGAATCTCTCATGGAAGAAGACCTTCTAAGGTACATATCTCTAACCAATTTGAATAAGGAGGTGAAGGACCTCCAGGTGTGGAGGATTGAAGAATCAAGGTTGTTCTCTATGAGCTCAGTGTATGTTCACTTAGCTAGTCTCGTAAGAGGTCCTCATAATGACCTCTTCAAGTGCTTATGGAAGGTAAAAGCGCTACCCAATGTGTTGATTGCGGCTTGGAGGGTCTTGCTAGATAGAATTCAAACAGGAATGGCTTTGAGTAGGAGAGGAGTGTCGGTGAATACTCCCATATGTCCTATGTGTCAGGCTAAGGAGGATTCAAGTCAACATTTGTTCTTAGAATGCATATATGCACAGAGGGTTTGATCTTTGTGTTTTAGGTGGATTGGCATTTTATTTGTGAAACACAATGATTTGAAGTGCCATATGAGAATTTTCATCTGGCTCAGGTGAGTAGCTAACGAAACTTGGTGTGGAAAGGTTTTGGGGCAACCATAGTGAGGTGTATCTGGGAACAAAAAGATTGTGTTATATTCAAGGAAGGGGTAGTTGATGCGGAAGAGATTCTTCACATGGCACAACTTAAATCTTGGTTGTGGATGAAATATAGGATTCATTCATTCAATTACTCCTTTGCGGACTTGGTCTTGAATCCCCTTCCATGCATTAGAAGCTATAAGTAAGCGTGAAGGGTTACAGGAAGCAAATATAGAGGGAAGAGGTTGAATTTAGGGGAACTTATAGTACACAAAGGAAGTTCTTTTTTAAAGGGCGTTGAAGTGTCTAGGAGCATTCAGACAGGGGGTAGGATTTGAGTATGAATGAATAGTATGTAGGATGCTGATGTGTGTATATCTGGTGACCACATTTGTCTCTTTGCAGTAGCACAATGCAGATTGAGGATTTGGAAATTGGTTCAGCTAGGTGGAGTGAACATGAACCATTGCAGCTTTGACTAATATCTACCTAGCGCTGTTGTGAATTTTCTAGCAGATTTAATAGGTATGAAGTAATAAGTTGGAGTCTCTGTTAGGTGTAATAGGTGTGTTACATTTGGTTAGGTTGTGTGTTTCTGAAATCTTTGTTTTGTTATGGAATGGTGTGGTGTATAAGTGGAAAAGAAGGAGCAAATTATGGTAGGAGAGGTGTCTGACACAGGGATCAAGTTGTCACCTACAGGGTGTTGCCTCTGCTCTCTTGGTTCTGCTATATCATTCCACGTAACTCTTTAGCATAGTGCCACCAATCCCTGCTTGTTTTTCTGCAGCTATGTGCTATCTATGATGCAGATTAGTAAAGCAGTTGCCATTGTGATACAGGGTTTTTAAGCTGCCAACTTCAGGGTTCATGTGTTGGTTTTTTTCACAATGTTTTCTGCATTTGTACCCTACTTCTAAGGCATTTTGCAGCTATGTGCGAGTGAAGTTTTAAGGAGCTACAGAATTATACAGCAGTTGCAGCAAATCAATATGGAGAATGCATTGGAGGAAGGAAGATGAAGAAGAATGAGCTCTTAGGTAAGCCTTGACAACATAGTTGCTGTCAAGATTTTTCACAATTTGAGGGCAGTTTAGTTTGGTGTATGGTGCAACTATGAATTTCTTTGCATAAGGGACCTAGTTAACTTCTTTTATAGAGCTTGTTTTATGGAAAAGCCTAAGTTTATTATCTGTTGTGTTATAACTGTTAGTTTAAGCTAGCTGACAGGCTTTGATCTTGTTACTTGTAATAGGGTTGGGACCCTCCTGAAGTGTCCCCTCTAATTAATTTATTCTTTGTTGATAAAAAAAAAATAATAACACAGCTGCTAAGAGTATAATTGATTGGATATTTGTGTTGCATAAATGGTGGATGATTGTAATAAGATTTATGCACTTGATAGAACTGTGTTACATCATTCCTTACTATTCAAGAACACAATTATTGATTGGGGACCCAAACATTTAAGGTTATGGATTTGTGGCAGAAGGAGAGATGATATATAAAAAATGTTTGGTATATAAAGTAGTTTCTATTAGTAATAAAAATTTATAAAGTAGTTTCTAAATTGGTATCTAACCATTAGCTACCAAGGTTTTAACTACTAATTACTTTATATTCTAAAAGTCTCTATTAGTTTTTTAAAGACTAATTTAGAATCTAAAATATTAGTAGTTAAAACCTTGGTAGCTAATTTAAACACTAATTTAGAAACCATTTTATAAATTTTTACTAATATTAGAAATCACTTTAGATACCAATAATACTTTAGTCTCTAAAATAATATTTAATTTAGTCAATATAGTGACTAATTATTTTTTTTTTCTAAATTTGGTTGTTATTTAATGATTTTCTTGTAGTGATATATTATGAATGAGAAAATGAAATAATTGAAGAAGAACCTGGAAGTGTGAAATAGAGACAACTTTTGGAACATAATAGAGATACAATAGAGAACACTTCAAAGAAAAAAGTTATTTGGATAAGTTTGATGAGGAAGATAATATAGAACAAAAAGGGTCGAAGGAGAGAATGAAGCTAATGGTAGAATTAAGAAAAATTAGTTGTAGGTATGAATGTTGATCAAACAAAAAGCAAGAGAAAAATGAGTTACTAAAAGAATTCAAACACAAGGTAATTTCCATGCAACTATAAATTAGAGGTGGATTAATAATGGAATAAGATATATTTAAGGAGAAAATTAAAAAAAAAAAAAAAATATATATATATATATATATATAAGGAGAAAAAAGATATAAAAATAAGGCTACAAGATGAATAAAGTATATTAAAATAGTAAATGAAGTCTTGTTGTTGAAATGGAAATGGAGGCTGATGACTAAAAATCTGGATGTGGAGGGAGATTTTGAAATCCAAATGTGGAAATTGGAGGAACATAAAGAAGGACAATAAGACTAAATATGATTCATTGTGGAGGAAGGATTTGGGAAAGGTATGCAAAATAGAAGGAACAACAAAATTTGTTTGATGCAAATGTTATTTGGAAAGTGAATTCTGAGAGCACAGTCAACTTTTGGAGAAATAAATGGCTAGGGAAACTCCGTTCTACATGAAATATCCTAGGTTGTTTTACAATGCAACTCTCAAAGATGCTACAAATACAAATTTAGGTTGTTGGGTAAAGGAGAGTTGAAAATTGGATTTTCAGTGGAGAAGAAGTTGGTATCAATGGAAATTAACTTAGGTCAATTAGTTGATGTAGGAAATAGAAAGTACTAAACTAGTAGTAGCCGGAGGGGATGGTTTCATATGGATGGGTGATGAATATATTGTCAAATTTGCATACGAAATGAAGCAAGAAATATATATGATCAAATCATCTAATATGTATATAACATTGTGGAAAAGTAAAGTTATACCTTCAAGAGTATGTTTAGCATGGAGACGGTTTGAAGTTAGGTTACCAACTAAGATAATTTAGAACATATGGAGATTACATGTGAAGACTAATTTGTCTGTTATGTGCGATGTTGAAGAAGAGACAACAAATAGTATATGGATTTGGTGCTAGAATTGGTTGGGAACACTTGTGGTTTCCCAAAAAAAACTCCAAGGGATCACTTCCTTATGTTTACGATATAAGGTAAGTAAGAAAAGAAACAACATTTGGAGAACAATGTGTCTAGTTGTGATATGACATAGTGTATTTGGAAACACAATAAATTTTATAAACCATTAAATAATATTACAAGAAAAATATTAAATAGAAATCAGTTTTAGAATCTGAATAATTTGTAACTAACTAGATACTAATTTAGAAACTATTTATGGAAACTAATTTAGATATCAATAACTTTTTCAATTTCTAAAATAGTATTTAAGTTAGTCAATATAATAACTAATTTTTTTTTCTAAAATTGATTTGTATTTCATGATTTTTTTTATGGATTGAAATACCGAAAGTATTTTATTTATATAATTTTCTTTTAATGATAAAAAAGTGATATATACATGTGAATTGTGTTTGGAAAGATGTAGTCTATTGTATTTACTAAGTTTGAATTCATTAAATACAACAACGAATTGAACACAATTAGTTTCATTTTCCAACCAATATTAATTGATTATGTATAAAATATAAGATTAAAACATCAAAAGTACATTAATTAAACTTTTGGAAGATAGTTAAAAGTATAACATTATACAGATATAAATTACTTATTTAACAATTTAAATAGGGTTATGATAATTTTCATGTAGACTATTAACTTTATAAATATATTATAATTACCTTTCAAGAATCGATTATGAAGATATATATTTGTGCAAACAACTCCTGGATGAAGAGAATTGGCAGTAATATCTATTCCATCTTCCTGGACAATTGCAATATTAACCAAGTGTTATATTTAATACATCATATTATTTATTAATTTAAAAAATTACATAAGAAACAAGAACAACAACCATTAACTGTTATATGTTTTCATTTATTTTCCTAAGAATACAATTTTTCAAAAATAGAAAATAAAATGTTATTAGGTGATACTTTTATTGCCAAAAATTAAAATAAATATTTTTTGTCAAATAAAATGGCCTCTCCCTCTTAAAGACCAAAATACTAATTATTAGCAATATATACTTTTGCCAAATACTTGTTAATAATTACCTACTGAAAGGATATGCAATTTCAACGTAAGTGACATCAAATTTAATTTAGTTTCAACATGAGATTTGACTTGTCCAATCCTCTAGTAGTCAACTTGTACCATAATTATACAAAGGTTGTTTACGAATAAAAATGACACTCAATTTTAAAACACTAATATATACACTTTTATGTAAATCACTAGCTATTTTACTTGGTAGCGAGATCCTTCACTTTATACAAACCTAAAAGAAATGTTAGGACTAGAATTGACAGAATATTAATTACCACAAAATGGTTAGATGTATAGGAAGTGCATACTCTTTCCAAGACAGAAATAAGATTACAGAAATAAGATACTAATAATATGTTGACAATCCTGCACTATATATATTACAAATTAAAAAGAAAAATAAATTTTTGTTTAAATATGGACCCCACATTTAGAGATTGAATTTTTTTTTAAATTGCAATGTGTCACATCACAATTGTAAACTTATGCATTGTCAAAGTAACATTTTCTATTTGAGATTATTTTCTTATTGTTTTGGTGGACAAAAAACAAGATTAGAGACCTAAGTCTTTTAGGATATTAGATGGTTGGTTAAAAGTAAACAATTTTAAAACTTTTGTAGACACTGAATGGGAAACTCTCTAGCAACAAGGTTCTCTAGGTTTTGTCTTAAAAGAGAAACTAAAGGCTTTGAAAAGGTAAACTAAATAGTGGATTCAATAGCTGTTTGGAAGCATTAATTTTTTTTCTGATCGGCAAAGAATAAAATAAATTAATGTGACGTACTTAAGAGGTGCTTCAACCCTTATACAAAAAATACAAGTTATTAGTCTACAATCAATCCTATAGTCCACAAATAACAAAACAACAACCCAATAATAATAAAATAGTTGTATTACAACCTTTAAAACTGGTCTAAAAGGGAAACCAATTACACATTTCTACTATATGTTTTCATAATACGAAGATACCTACAAGTTAAATCAAATCAGGTGTTTATAAATCACATCAACTTTGTGAAATTAGCTTCTCCTTTTGAAGACAAAGATACACGAAACAATGTATCATATTGTGAGTATTAATGAACGATACTCAAATGTTACGAGAGAAATTACTGAGATAGATAAAAATGGAGGAAGTACAAAGGCTTAGAGTTGAGGAATATGAAATAAAAGAAAATTGTAGGAAAAATTCTAGCAAGTGACTACATATTGTGAGTCTTTGGAACGATTATCATACAAAGAAAATGATGAAGAATAACATGATGATCTAAGAAGAAATTTGTTGTGTGATGATAGTGCTTAGTGCAACGAGGCAATTATTCTTAGGACCTACTATGGTGCGGTATGTAGAATTATATGTTGTATAATGAAAGACTAATTGGTGCAATAGCTGTTGGAAAACAACGAGGAATAAACAGGGTCGTAAAGGTTGTCTTAGTTGCAGCGTACCACCCTACCATAGAATTGGACTTGTTTTTTTCTCGGTTTGTTGGCTTGGTTCACGATCCCTATATATATATCAACATAGAGGTAGAAATAACAATGTTGGATACTGATAAAAAAGGAGTAAAGTGTTATACTTAGGCCAAAGAAATCATGTCTCATAGATGTTGTTGTTTGTAATGTTTTTCTAATGGATCAATTCAAGGGTTGCTTATGGTCTACAAGATTGGATGGGAATATTAGTCTGGGTCTAAGTATTTTTGCTGATTGTGTTTGGTATTAATGATGGAAGGTCCTTGTTGTTTCTTATTAGGATTCTCTGATTTTGTGTTGTAGTTTTTGTATAAGGGTTGAAATATTCATAAAATACCTCTATTTTTTATTTTATTTTTTTGCTGGTTAAAACAAATTGTGAGTCTCTACAGAGGCAAAAGACAAGATTTATGTGGCTTAAAGAAGAGGATATAGAAATAAATCTATGCTTACAGAGTTGTAAATCCAAGGAGGTTGGGAGTAATGATAAGTGCCAAATTTCAGTAATCTTTCATATTAAAATATAGGCACTTATGGATATTAATGTTAAAATAAGTATAAAATAACCCTAAATATATGAAATTATACATTTTTACATATTTTGTGATTTTAATTTAAATAATAACGATTTATTTCCAAAGTTGTGTTAATTTCAGGATTCCAAGAAGAATGGGGATAACTGAGCAAAAAGAGAATATACAAAGCTAAAAAGGGAAAGTTGGAATGCACCAGTATCACCAAAGCTGCCCCAAACTCGCAAAAAGCCAAGACGCCATCAGTGGATCTCGCATGAGTGAGATTGCTCTAGTAACCTTAGGTCTTTTTATGTTTTACTCGCCCAAGTGAGCCCATTAGTGCCCAAGCAAATTAGGTTAAATAGGAGGCTTGAGGCACAACCCTAGTGTGCAAGATTGAGAGGAAAACACCATTGAGTGAATTGTAAACCAATTGGGAGAATAGGAGGTGTGAGAAACATTAGAGGAGGCAGTCGTCAAGGAGAAACATATTGGATCTTCTTTTCATGCTCTCCCTGCTTGTAACAGTCATCATGTGTGGCTATTTCTACCCTTTGGAATTGGAACCAATATGTTCAAACTCTTATGTATTGAGGTGATATCTAAACATAATATTATATTCTTAATTGATGATTGGTATTATCATTTTGTTTGTAATGCTTGGTTTACCATGATCTATAATCTTAAATTTGACTGGAAAGTACTTCTAAGGTTCTGACCTAAATGATAATACTTAACATATTTGAATGTTAGGAATAGATTTGAAATGTTAATTGTTATCAACTTTTGATCTTAATGATAAGTTATTTTAATAAATATGCGAGTAATCGATATTTAGGAAGCATCTTAATAATTTTATATGCGATGAATCAATATAAATGATTTTTATACAGGCATCAATATCAATCAAAGGACACAATATCGTCATGCTAATCAAGATACAAAAAGAGTGAGAAAGATGAAACCCAATCACTATTTTCCAATTGAAGCAACAAACTCTTTTGACTTTTTTTCTAATTAATAATTGTCATCATAACAAATCTCAATAAACTTTTATTATTCTGTTTTATATTTAGTGAATATTTTACTTGATTATTCAATTGTTCCTTGTCACTTCGATATCAATCTTTAGGGACAAATTATTACTTTTGACCACGCGGTGCACTTATCGTAGAAAAGTCATCAAGTAACCAATGGGGATAAAGGATACTTAGAGTGGATTTCTTGTGTATAAATGAGGGTTATAATATAATGCTTTCACAAGTATGTATGAGCTTCAACTGAGAATGTGAATGTGGAGATGAGAGTATGGAGCCTCACAAATTAATTTGAAGTTAGTTTTAAGAAAGTTGTATTGGTTTTAAGATTCACTTTGAGAAATCATGATTTGGTGGAGTGGAATCTTCTTATGTAAATGTTGAGAATATTGAATTTTTATGAGAAATGGATTTTGTGGATTATTAGGTGCCTAAAATCAAACTTAGTACCACAGTGAGATGTGTGGATTTTCTTGTTCCTAGTGAATTGATATGAATGTATACTAAAGTTTGTTAATATTATAGTTGAAACTACTTTAATTTATTGTATGTTTTTAATCTCTTCTTGTTTTTAATAATATTCTTCAATTTATTGTGGTATTAGTTTGTTGTGATGTTCTTGTTTGGTGGATTTAGTGAAAATCCATAACACCTATCATTTTGAAATTTGGTAGCAAGTTAATAGGGTTTCCTTTGCTGGAAGTATATTTTGCATAGTTTTGTCCTGTATCTTTCTTGTGTCTCCGTTTAAATTCCAAAACAATAGTTTGAAAAAACTTCAAATAATTTAAAACAGGTTTTTTTGTGGGGAGCAAAAGAAAGATTCATTGAGTAGTTGGGAGAAAGACTATTGTACAAAAGGAGTGGTGGTATCAGGTGAAGGATCTAACAACTTTTAACGAAATGCTTCTAAGAAATTAATGCAAATGGTTACTACAATTTAGAGGAAAAACCCTACAGTCCAAAATCTCAAATTCTAAGTATGGAGGGTGGAAAAACATGTTAGTTGGTATTTATTTACTTCTAAATTAAACATAACCACTCTTTTTTAGGGATTTTTAGTATGTGCAGATAGAAATTAAATATTTTTTTTCTTTTGATTTTATAAAATGGTTTGGTACTAATTGTGATGTCTATTGTTGATAAAAAAAATATAAACAAAAACATTTTTTCTTCATAGTTAATTTTTTTTATTAATTAATCAATTGAAATAATGAAAAATTTACTATGGTAAAACCTTGAAACGTCTTGCAAGTTCTTTGGCATGTAAAATGTTAGCAAGCTTCGATTGCCCATATGCACGCCAATTGTTG
>Ga0123342_1010128_pt1 | contig 10923 bp, 3 predicted proteins | sample Turbeawhitnodule_FD_89960 | JGI IMG/M metagenome (GOLD analysis project Ga0123342, IMG submission 89960) | Root nodule microbial communities of legume samples collected from Mexico - Turtle bean Mexico white nodule | ecosystem: Host-associated > Plants > Roots > Nodule | place: Mexico: Nepantla... | reverse complement strand
TGAAGGAAGGAACACTTATGGAATGAAGCTTGCTGGATTTGAGACCTTGGAAGTTCAGTCACGCCACTTGGAGCCATGTCCCAAGATAAGTGATGGAATGCCGCCACTTGAAGCTCACCATTGACACACAAGATAAGGCAAAGGAAGAAGAAGATACAAGGCTCACAATTTCTCTCTAAATTTGAGTATAGTCTCTCTACTTTTGAATTCCAAATCTGAATTGTACAAGGGCAGCACCTTTATTTATAGCCTATAAGGTGCTGAAATGCAAAGCCAAATGTGCCTCAAATGAGACTCAAATTCGGCGCCAACTAGTGCATGGAGGAAGTGTGACTTTCCTTCCTAGTTTGGCACCTCCTAACTCCTATCTACACTCCCCCTAGCATCCCTTACTACTTACACACCTATCTATTACATCCGCACCCCTACTCTACAAAAGAAATAAGAAGAGCCATCTTTTGATACTCTTGTCCCAAAGCTCTTGCCATGCTCCTAGTGATTCGTTGGGCTTGGGCCTCTTATTGGAATTGGGCCCCTTGTTGGGCTTGGGCTTCATGGGCTTGAGCATCCTCTACTTGGTTTCCATCACTTTCTCTATTATTGGATTAACATCTGTGTGGTAGAGGTTTTTGTAGAGTTCAACAAGCTATTTCACAACAAACTGGTGCGGTGAGCTTAAAATCAATCATCATGACTCTTACAAAGTATGAGGATGAGAAATTCACTGCATTGAATGATTTTAGATTATAATGGTTGAAGATGTGAGCTTTTATAGTGCAACAAGGCCGCTTTGAAGCTCTAGAAGGTGAATCGAGGCTTGACGTTGCAATGGCAGAGAATGACAAGAAAATGTTATTGGAGAAGCACACAGTCTGATTGTTCTTAGCCTCAGTGACAATGTGTCAAGTCTCGAAAGAGAATACTACAACAGGACTATAGAAAAAACTTGGAAGTTTGTACATTACAAAGAAAGGTCTAATCAAAATGTTTTTTTCAAAGAGACAAAAGAAGGCTAGCAACCTTTGAAAAATTGTCTAGATTTGGTAGACGGTCTAGTTTTGATAGTAAGTCTATATTTTGTGAGGCAACTTTGGTAAAAAAGTTGTAAATCATCAAAATGTTCTCTTGGTGTCAAACAATATTAATGATTGTGAGTGGATAATGGGCTATAGATGCTCATTCCACATAATACTTAATCATCTATGGTTTTAGGAGTTTATAAAACTTAAAGGAGCTTTAGTTCTTCTTAGTAATAACAAGTATTTTAGGATAACTAGAGTTGGAACCATTACGTTTTGTCTAGCAATGGAAATGAGAGATTGCTTGAAGAAGTAGGTTTGTACCAAACATGAAGCATAACTTTATATCCCTTGATGAGGTTGAAAATAAGGGATGTGTGTTTAAAGGTGAACGAAGAATATTGAAGGTGGTGAAGGGATCTATCATATTGATTAATGGTGTAAGAAAGAATGAAAGGTATGCCTTGGAAGATGTCATAGTATTTGACATACGTTTAGTGTTGAGAAGATCATCTTGTCTAAGACTGAGATATGACGTAAAAGGTTAGGTCATATAAGCAAGAAAAACTTAATTAAGTCAAAAAAACAAAGTTTGTTTGGCAGTGATAAGAACAACTAAAATTTTGTGAACATTATGTTAAAGTAAACCTTGTAAACTATGATTTAGTGTAGGACAACAAAGAATGAAATGAAACCTTGATTACATTAGTTTTGAGTTGTAGGTATCATCTTCAACTCCGTCACACTTTAGTGCTAGATATTTCATATCAATAGTAGATGATTAGTTGAAAAATTTAAGGCTCTATCCTCGTAAAACCAAGTACTAAGCCTTTGAGAATTTTATTTTTTTTGAATTTTCTAATGGAGAACCAAATTAGTAAGATGGTGAAGAGGTTCCAAACTAATATTAGTCTTGAATTTTTTTAGAATTTTTACATCTTTTATAAGGAGAATCACATAACGAGCACAAGACCATAATTGAGACTCCTCATGAGAATGACCTAACTTAGAGATTTAATAGGACCATTCAGAAATATTTGAGATTTAAAAGGTTCATTCAATAGGATCATTAATGGAATATGTGAGATTCAATAGATTCATGATATGAGTAAAAAATTATATCTTAATTTTAATTTTTTTTCTCAAGTGGATTAAACAAATATATTTTTTCATTTTTCTCTCATCAACTCACGAGACTTGTAATTGAAATGAGAAGCAAAAATTTTATTTTCACTTATCAACATTTCACCATTTTATTTTCTAGAAAAAATAAGATGAAAATATTTTTACGATGATTTGACTCGTTCTTATCTATTTAAATGACGTAATTGTTAATTCATATATAAGTCATATATATGTAACGTCATTTATATATAAAAGTTTTTTTTTACATTTTTTTATCCAATTATAAATTAATATAATGTTTACAATATTAAAATTTAAAATTATTATTTAAATTTTATTTAGATAGTAATTTGTATTCCGTTGATAATGTAAAATCTTTAGCCAACAACATGTGAAAATTAAGTTTGTAATTTAATACATATGTTTCTTTTATCTAACACTTTTCAAGAAAAATCATTTGTAATGATCTGTCTTTAGAAAAATTGAAGATGATATTAATTCCTAACTTTCATTTCACTCTCATATAGATAGACATGCTTCAAATGATGAAAATATAAAGACATACAAAAAAAATACGTCCTAAAAACATGCATAAATTAATATAAAAAAATATATTAACTACCTATTGTAGTTTTACTTGTAAGACATATTTGATATAACTTGAGAATTGTTTTTTTTTTTATAATGTATTTTTCTTTTTCTTTTCTTTTGTATTTGGATTTTAGTAGTCGATAGAGAATGTACTTGCAAAAAGTTATCCGTTCGAAGGAGTATTCGGTATTTAGTACAATAAATACAGTAATAATAAGGTGCTTATTAATATAATTTATAATAAGCTCTATCAATAAATCATATCTAATATGTATTATTATAGAAATGAAATTACCTTATTCATTGTGTATTCTCTTTTTTACCTTAATGTATTGACATTAGTCGGTCATCGGTGTCGAACGGTCTCTAATACTAGATTTTACATTATCAAGTTTTGACCCGACAATAATATTTATTTATTGATTAAATTACATTGAAACTTTGATGTTTTTAATTACATAGATACCTTTATTTTCTTAAAATTCTTCAAAAACATTTCATTGATTTCTAAAGCATTACATTGTGACTTTTTTTACACTAAACATGTATTCTCTTAAATTTCAAAAAATGTATACTTATACTAGTAATAAAGAAGATAATTATAAGAGTGATATAGTGATATAAATAGCTTTAAATGTTACAACAAACTTAGGGATGAAAAGTGAAGAAAATGTAAGAAAACAGGAGCAATGATATGGTAGAAGGAAACCAACAAATATAGGATGTGGCCACTTTTGGGAAAAGGACAAGTACTCAAACACCTCCAACACAAACCTCCTACACACAACCTGCTCACAAACCACAACACACCAATGCCATCACCCTTCACCAACTTTACCACTAAAACCACAACCAACACCTCCTCTTTCTCTCTCTCTCTCTCTCTCTCTTTCTCTCTCTTTCTCTCTCTCTGCGTTACTCTCCACAACACAAACAAAATCAAACACGTAACAATAACACATTACATGCCACCATTATTCCTCCGCACAAACTCTAACGCTCAATGGCTTCTTCCAATTCTCTTTCTTCTCTCAACGTCGTCGGGTACACGCGCACTACTTCTCCACCACCCAACAACCACCTATCATCGTCATCACACATTACTCTTCTAGCCCTAATGCTCATCCTCCTCGCCGTTACCGTTTCGCTAGCTATTTATGTTCTTCTCCGTTACCGTAACCGTTTCCTCCGTCGTATCTCTCCCTCATCCGCTTCACTATTCTCTTCCGAGAATCCTGTATCGTCGGACACCGCTTCGCCTTCCGTCGTTGACTCTCTCCCGGCGTTCTCCTTCTCTTCCGTGACGCGCCGCGCCGCCGCCGGCGGCGCGGACTGCGCTGTGTGCTTATCGAAGTTTGAGCAGCACGACCTTCTCCGCTTGCTACCTCTCTGCTGCCACGCTTTCCACGCTGAATGCATCGACACGTGGCTCCAATCGAACCTCACGTGTCCGCTCTGCCGATCCGCCGTTGGTGCGTCGGAGTCCGACCTCGCGAAGGTTTTTCGCTCGTCGTCCGCCGGAGGCGGCGAGAGCTTTCGGCTTGAGATAGGGAACATCAGCAGCAGCGGCCGCCACTCCACGGCGGCCGGCGAGGAAATGCGCGGGAGGTCCTATTCCGTTGGTGCGTTTGAGTATTTCATCGACGAGGAGGCTGAGGCTGAGATTGAGGTTGCGTTCGGTTATGCTATCCGGAGAAGCGTATCTGGCGAGAAACACGACGGTGCTACGGTAGAGGCTGCGGCAGATTCTCTGCCGAGCTTGGCTGCTGAGGTAGGGCATGGAGGAAGTAATAACAGTAGTGGCTGGTTGAAGGATTACGTTGACCGTCTTTCGAATACCATGTCGTTTCGGAGTTCCGGAAGGTTCTTCACAGGGAGTAGTCGCCGAACCGACGTCGCTCAGGGTGGAGATTACGATTACGAAGCCAACCGTTTGGGGGATGAAATCGGTGAAATGTTTCGATGGATTTCGGGGATTTGAGATGTAAATAACGGAATAGTTACTGAAGATTCAGAGTTTTATAAAAGTTTCATTTGATTCACTATTACTGGATATATACATTCATCTTGATTGCATGAATAGCATTTCCCGAAGCACATGAAGGTATAAAATCACTGAAATTGCAATTATGTCTTTTTTTTCTTTGTTTTTCGTTGTTTCTATTGCTTTTACTTTACTGCAAAAAAGGAGGGCCCTAACAAATAATTTCCTTTTTTTTTTTCATCCGAGTAAATTCTCTGCTCCTAAAATTTTAACTGGCTTAATTTTTTGTTTTTTTTATGAAATTTTGTTTAACTTCTTTAAAATTTATAATATAATATTAATTCACTACTTATGTATTAAAATAAACGATAAGTAAGATATACCAATATTTTAATATGACGTTGACACATAATATTAAAAAACTTTAAAATCGACAAATAAATTATAGCGTTATATTAGCTTCAACGTTTTTCTTCATAGAACCAATTTTATCCGTTATCGCAATTAGATTGCAGTTCAATTTTGAAATGGAAAAAACTTACATACTCTACCGTATATTATATTAGCTTCAATGTTTTCGTTCAGAGAACCTTTTATAAGCTACCACAATTAGCTTGCAATTAATTTTTAAATAGATAAAACTTAATCTTCTTACTATAACATTTATAATTAGAGTTGAAGTATTTAATAAAATATCAAATATAGAAATAAATTTTAAATTTAATTGAAAAACAAACCATTTGTAACGATAATAGAGTATAGAAGTTTTGTCTTTTTCCCTATTTCAGAAAATTGCATTATCTCCTAGTGTAAAGGAATAGGTGAGCAACTACGAACAAACCTCTCCAGAACATTTTTCATTTCATTTCAATTTCTAAGGTCAAGGTGACTAACAAGTAATATCTAATTTTGAAAATCATGTTATTATAATTATTATGTTAAATAATTAATTTTCAACACCAACAATATATATTTCTTAAAATAAGGAAGTGAATTTATATTTCGCTATATTTCAAAATTATTAAATACTGCACCACACATTATAGTGATCACAACATGATTTTTTTTTTCTTTCAAAATAATTAAACCTCCTCATATCAGGATTTGCTTTTTTTATTTTAATGTATATGAGTGTGTGATATTATTAATTTATAAGTGTGAGATATTAATTTACAAGTGATAATTAAACTTAATCTATGTTTAAGTTTTAATTTATTTATTGATATGTGTAGTGCATGTGTTTTACTTAGATTGTATAGAGAGTAAACAAATTTATGGGCATTGAGTGGATGGGTGGAAAATAGAATAATAAAAACATAAGAGTGAGGGTGTGTATTTAGAAATCGCAGGGTGCCACTAGAAACCTTGAATTTTTCTTCTCAACCAAAACAACCACTTTGCTCTATCTCTCTTCTTCCATCCTTCCTTCATAAGTGTAACTCTCCTTCCTTCTCATTTACGAAATTCTTCCATAAATTGAGTAAAAAAGTTTAAAGCATTAAATCTTAAAGTTTTTGCTTAAAATAAATTATTTTTCTTTCTTCAAGTTTTCTATTCTCTTTGAACTAATGCATTAAAAAAAATGAGGTTTAGCGAGAAAAGATGAAGGTTTGGAATTTTGAACTTGAACCTTGATAATTGATGGCTAGGTTTTGATTTTTGAGTGGCCCATACGTTTTTTTCTTCTTCATTATTTCAACCTTATATATCTTAGAGTATAAAGAATCTCATATATGATAAACTAGCTTTATTCTTAATTGTAATATAGGTTTCATAGATTGTTGGGTATTTTAGTAAATCATTTCTGCAGGTGTAGAATTATGGGAATTGAATTTGTACCTTGCTATATAAATTATTGTGACGAGAATGATGCTGTTTATGAGAAACCTGACTATTTCAAACTTTGAGGCAATACGTAAATGAGAGTTTAGATGATTATTTATGTGTTGAGATAGTATAATTGTATGAGTAAGCCTTGGAGCAAAAATAGAAATTGTTTGAAAAAATTGATATTATAGAACTTTTTTTTATATTAACTTGATGAATAAAATGTTAAATGGTCTATCGAATATGGATTATTTGTAGTAAAAATTGGTTGATAACAACAACATGGTGACCAATGCTCCAACGTTTGAAAGGTAAAAGAAAAAGAAAATTTGGCAAAAAGATAAATAAAATCTGGACTAGGCTTCAAATCATTCTTTTTATAAAAAACTTTCATGTTAGACTTCAAAACATTTATATTAACTAAAGATAAAAAGAAAAAAACTAAGTAATTAAAAGAACTTGAACTTCTTTACTGCGATATGATATTAAACTTAACCATGCACAAAAAGTTCAAATGAGGTCCACAAATTCATGTGCATGAGACCCATTACCTTTGCCATCCATTTTGAAGGTATATAGAGTGTCTTGGTATATAAACCGAGAATGAGGAAACTAAACATTGTGGAATTATTTTACCTTTTGTAATGCCCATTATTCACAACAATCTCCAACATATTGCAAAAGACAAAAGAAAGAAAGAAAGAATACAATCTTAAGTCTCATATGAAATATAATGCATTAGAGTTGGTATAATAAGCTATATAAACAAATCCTAAATAAAGAAACTTAACACTCAAAGTATAGAGTATATGGTATAACAAGCTATATGAACTAAAAACACTAATTAATGTGTGTTAGCGGTTAGTCAATCATAATACACCCTTACAATTCTTATTGTTATCGTTGTGTTCCACTTATTAGGCCATTTGTGTGCCCAATATTCACGAGTACTATAAAAATCTTGCCAAAATCTCATGCAAGCATACCCACTTAACACTTATATAGGTGATTCTATTAAGTGTATGTTGCAAATCAAACACCATCCATAAGGGAAATGAAAATCATTAAAAACTTTGTAAAAATTTAAAAGTCTACATACCTAATAAGTGCCTAATTTCAGTAATATTTCATATTAAAATATAGGAACTTATGAGTATTAATTGCTAAAATATATATAAAATAATCCTTAATTTATGAATTTATACCTTTTTACATATTTTATTATCTTTTTTTGAATAAGAGTATTTTATTCCCAAATTTGGTGTTAACTAATTTCAGGTTTTTAGAGAAGAATGAAGGTGATTGGGCTAAAGAGAATAAAATAAGCTAAAAGGAGAAAGCTGGAAGGCCCAAAACCCACAAAAAGAGCAAAAAAGTCAAACTCAGCAACGAAGTTTTTCGCTCAAGCGAGCTCATTCTCGCTTGAGCAAGAATGCTCCAGTGAAGTTTTTGGAAATCAACGCCTTTCTCGCTTGAGCAAGAATGCGTCAGACAAATTGGACCATTTTATGTTTTTATTATTAAGCCCATCGGCGCAATTCAAGAAGTCACATAACCCTAGTAAATTAGGTTAAATAGAGGGCTAGAGGCCCAACCCTAGTGTGCCAGATTGAGAGGAAAACACCATTGAGTGAATTGTAACCAATTGGGAGAATGGAAGGTGTCAGAAGTATGCATGGATAATTCTACCATTTGTGATTGAGAGTAATCTGTTTGAACTCTTATGTATTAAGGTGATATTTAAATATGATATAGTATTATGTTATTGGTTGATTATTGATATTATTGTTTTGCTTCTAAATAGTTGTGACATGTTTGAGAATCTTAAATCTGACTAAGAGGTATTTTTAGGGTTCTGACCTAAACAACAATACTTAACATATTTGAGTGCTAGAGATAGACTTGAAATATTAATTGTTATTAACGTCTGAGCAAGATTCTAAGTTGTTTTTATAAGCATGCGAGAGATCGATATTTAAGAAACATTCTTAATAATTTTATATGCGAGAGATCAATATAAAAGAATTTTATATGGACATCAATTTTAATCAAAGAACTTAATATTAACATGCTAATCAAAATACATGAGAGTGAGAGAGATGAAACCTAATTCCTATTTTTACAACTTGAAGCAACTAATTCTTTGTCTGTTTTCTTATAGATCATTGCCAACACAAGCACTTTCAACACATTTTTAATTGTCCTGTTTTATATTTAGCGAATATTGTACTTGATAATTCAACTGTTCCTTGTGGGATCGATATCCGTCCTTGGGACAAATTATTACTTTTGACAACGCGGTTGCCGTAGAAAGTCATCAATACCACATAGAATTTAGTTACAAAGTTTATTCTTTCAATGACGCAATATTTAGCACTTTGATACACTATAGGAATATACAAAGTTGATTTTAAATTAAAGGTTTGATTTCATCACTTTTTGGTTCGCAATTGGATCAAGTCTCATTCCCTTTTGATGTTTGTAATTTGATGTTTGTAAAATCACGTTTCTCCCTAGGGAGTTGCATCAAAGGATTTGCTAGATTTCGTTGTTATTTAACATAATCAATGACAAATATTCCACTCTTTAACATTTGCTTTATCAAATTATCTCTAACTGTATACGTCTATTTTCTCCATTGTAAGTTTTGTTTTTAGTTATAGCTATTCAATTGCAATTTAGAGTTCTCAATCTTAAAACTTTGCTTAAAGTAAATTATTTTTCTTTCTTCAATTTTTCTATTCTATTTGAGCTAATGCATTAAAAAATGGGGTTTAGTGAAAAAAAAAGGAGATTTGAAATTTCAACTTGAACCCTTTTAATTAATGGTTAGGTTTGATTTTTTAGTGATCAAGAATATCTTTTAGTATTTTTGGCTTCACTATCCTTTTTAACCTTACATATCTTAGAATATAAATAATAAGGGGCGTGAAAAACTAGTTTTATTTTTAATTTTAATATAAGTTTAATAGATAATTGTTTTTGTTAGTAATTCTTCCTTGGAAGTGTGGAATCAAGAAGTGATATTATAAACTTAATTGAAAATCAACTAATTTTTTACGTGAACTTATTATTGTTGTGCATGTTGATTAGTCTTCTTTGAGTGCAACTTCTATAGATCACCTTATTGACGCAAAATGAGAGCGTGTTATTTTTGTAAATCTTTCACTTTTGTGAAACTATGTCAAGTGGTGTTTGGATTTATATACTCTCTTTGAGAGTTATCATTATAATACTTAAGTGACATCTATAATTAAGAATGACAAATATAAAATACTCGTGAATATAAGAAGTGACTTAATGTCAAAGTATACTTGTATTGTTTATTTCATGGAGAAATAAAGGAAATAACCAGAAGTAACTCCATGCATTTGTTGTAATTCAAAAGCAACATTTAGAATACTTGTGCACCACTATATAATACACTTTCAATGACGACCTTTGAAATTAGTTTTTTGACAACCTATGTAGAAATATGTACGATGGAAAACTTGTAATATCTTGGTTGTATTTTTAACCATGTCTTTTAGTTGATGATTATCATATTTAATTAACATCTAACATTTGGTGATACAAACATGTGGTGGGAAAATGTTTCCTACCAAAATTCCTCATAAGTAAAAAAGTTACATAATCCTCATAAAAAAAAAAAGTTATGTAGTGTAAATTTAGTCATTTTACTAATTTAGTAATTTTCATGGAACCTTTAATGAATATATTTGAGTCTTTATCTTATCAAAACTGATTCAGATCACAATAAAACAGTTTTATTTTAAAAATCATAAATTATTTGAAAATGATGTTCCTTTTAAGTTTTAGATCGAAATTGTTAAGAAGTGGGCTTTAAGCCTAACTTAACCCCATAAAATCGGCTCATGAGGTGAGTGATAGTTATCGTTTTGTTGTCAAATTAATATGATTCTAGCGTACACTTGTCTAATACTAGAGAGATGATAGTATAATTGTGGACAAATGTCCCCAAGTCGTCTCCCAACGAATTCAATAATAAAATCAGTAAATAAGTGTTTAGAATCTATCTGCAAGCAATAAAAGTTAGCAATAACAGTAAAGATAAAAAGGGGGTTTGAGATAGTTGTGCAGAAAATACAAAAGAGATTGAAAGAGAAAATAAAAAGCGGTTGATCCCCAAATCTTTCACCATTGAATTCTTCACAGGTTCTCTAAAGATTAATCCTTTCTCAATCCTCTAACCGAGCTAAACCAGATTGAACATGTGTCGATCTGATTCAACTAAAACTCACCAGTAAAACATGCGTCTACTGGTTTAATCAATACCCACTTTGTTCCATGCGTATACTCCATGGGAATGCTTATCTCCTCTCTCTTGAATCATGCGCCCAAGAAATTAATTAGAAC
>Ga0123342_1010127_pt1 | contig 10925 bp, 3 predicted proteins | sample Turbeawhitnodule_FD_89960 | JGI IMG/M metagenome (GOLD analysis project Ga0123342, IMG submission 89960) | Root nodule microbial communities of legume samples collected from Mexico - Turtle bean Mexico white nodule | ecosystem: Host-associated > Plants > Roots > Nodule | place: Mexico: Nepantla... | reverse complement strand
ATACTCTCTATTTCTTCTCTTGGGTGTAAGTGTTTAACCCATATAGAGAGAATTTGTTTTGGGGCTATTTATCTATTAGCCTGAGAGGAATTCATTGTACTCCCAGTACCATTATAGTGGAAGCTTTGGCTCTCTCGCCGGTGGTTTTTTACCTCTATTTAAAGGGGTTTTCCACCTAAAAATTCTAGTATCATTCTCACTTTACTTGTTACTTTAATTTCTCATAATCTTTGGTTGAAATTATCACGCTTCCGCACACGATATCCCTATATATATATATATATATATAAAATAAAGTTAGGAGTGGCAATATGGAACCGTCCTGTATTGGCCTGTCTTGCATTCACATGTCCCACTTAAGTAGTGCGGGTTCAATCCATTAGCCCGTCCCATATAAGGATGACTCGCGAACCAATCCGCATAAAATATTAAAATTTTATTGAAAATAAAAAAAAATATTAATTCACTTGTAATATATATAAAAAAAATAAAAAGTAGAAAAGACATTTTTTTTATTAAGATGTTTTTTCTGCATCCCATTAAATTTCTTCCTGCACCTCGTCAATTTTGAAATTTAATTTTCATAACATAAAAGGTCAAATTCGGAAATGAAAATTTAGAAGAGAAAAAAAAATCCAAAATATTTCCCAAACAACTATTTTACCTTTCAAAATCTAGAACAACTATTTTAACTTTCAAAATTCGATTTATGAAATTAATGGGGTGCATAATTAAATGTATTTTTAATTGTCATACAAAAATTTATATACCAAATAAAACTAGGAGTGGTAATGCGGGCTGACTCATCCCACATTGGCACGCAAAATACAGGTCGAGTTGGTTCTCCCTGCATGAGGGATGACTCGAGGACCTACGGAATAAACCGCATAAAAAATTTAAAAAATGAATTAATTTACTTGTAATATATATTGAAAATAAAAGTTGTAGGAGACCATTTTTATTTTTTATTGAGGTGATCCTTTTTGCACCCCATCAAATTTCTTCATGCACCTCATCAATTTCGAAATTTAATTTTCATAATATAAAAATCAATTTCGGAAATGAAAATTTAGTAGAGAAAAAAATATTCTGAAATAACCTTTTCAGAACAACTATTTTATCTTTCGAAATCTATTACAACTATTTTAACTTTTGAAATTCGATTTTAAAATTGATGGGGTGCAGGAAGAAATTTGAGGAGGGTGTAAATAATGACTTGCTCCATCTCATCCTTCTCTCACTAATTATAAATTATGTGGAACAGGTTTAAACCGACCAAGAGACTAAAATAGTGAGTCTCACATCTTTTAAAGCATATTACATGGAGATGCTTACAACTCGTACACATTTACACCTCTAAATAAAGTCTTCATATATGATGTGATTACCTTTTCCAGCCATTTCAAAATCAGTTGAATAGGACGAAAAAGCCATTTTATAGTTTCACAATTTGTGCAAGCAACATATGATCTTGCAAGTACAACTAAAATAACCATTTTGTATATGTCTTCCCAGTACCCACCCCATAGGAGTCGTAGCTGACCCTAGAACTTCATTTATTCATTTTGACTATGATTGAAACTGTCAACCCCTTATGTGTTTCATTATGGATCAGAAACTGTTTTTAATTAGCTTATTACTGTAACAAACTCCCAACACGTCCAAAATCTTGCTATCTTTATTTTCTAAAGCATTTTCATTCTCTCCTCTTTAAAAGCATACTATTTTTCAACTCAGCTACGTAAGTCAATTTTAATCCTATAAATGTAATGCAACCTAGTTGCAGGAAGATGTAAGAACTTTGAAGATTTTGTATTGAATGCAGACCTGGAAGTTTACCCTTTGGGTGGAGATCCTAAAGTTCATGTTGCTTTGTAAATGTTTTTTTGTCTCAATCCAAAACTCCCATCCCTGCTTACCAAGAAGGAAAATTTACTTTTGACATCACTGTTCAAATAATACAATTATCCTATCACTGTTTTTTAAAATAAAATATTATATTATAATAAAATAATAATTTATTTAAATATCAAGTGAATGAAATGTTATGTAAGAATATAGCTTATTAGTGTTCAAAAAATTTATAAAAAAAATAAGAGGTTTATAGCTGGAATAGAAGGTAAATAAAAAATTTACTCCTCAAGAATCAGCGAGCGATGTCAAATATTCTTATAAAGAAGGTTTAACTTTAGTGAAATATTATCACCAGTGATTAATGATGAAAGTTGTTTTGGTTGTGTTTCCTTTAGCATTCATCTTTAACAACTTGATGTAAATAAAATTCTCCATATACAACACTCAGTTCAAATAACTATAAATAAATTCGAGGGGAAAAGTTTATTAGTTTGTTGTTAATTATATGTGGATAACATATGGATTAAATTCAATAAAAGATGCAATTGGCTATGTATGTATATATAAAATATTTGCGACTAACAAACATGATTTTAAAATGTAAATTCATCGAGATGGAAAAGGTAAAAAAAAATTGATTTTCCAAAGAAATTATTCCAAAAAATCTTACTTTGCTTCAACACAAAAAGAAGACTGTAATGTCAATTTCTAGTCCACTTCATATCAATTCTAAGTTATTGTTAAATATATACTTAAAAAAATTATTAAATAACAGCTAAATTTAGAAAAAAAAATTATTAATCATTATATTAAATAATTAAATATTATTATAAAAATTAAATAAATATTAGTATATAAAATACTTTTTATTATTAATAAAGATTTATAAAATATTTTTTAAATTGATATCTAAATTAGCTATCAAGATTTTAATTATTAATATATTAGATTCTAAATTAATCTCTAAAAGATTAATACAGACAATCTCGAATATAAAGTAGTTAGTAGTTAATGATTAGATATCAATTAAGTAAATATTTTATAAAAAAAATAATAAAAATTACTTTTGTTTATATAAGCTTTATTATTAAACATAGTAATAATAAAAACTAATTTAAATATTAATATTTTTTTTATAAAATAGTTTTTAATTTAATTAATATGGTGATTATTTTACTCTATAAAATTGATTTTTATTTAATTAATAATTTTGTAATGTGATAAATAAAAAGAAAGAAGTAAAGAGAAAAAAATTATTTCAAATAAGGTATACAACTATGATAATGATAAGGTGAGTTGACATCGAAAAAAATTATACGATCGATGATATCTTATGGCCTATGAAAAACATAAAAGGTATGAAATGACAAGGTAGAAAGAGGCATATGAAAATACTATTAATTCAATCAAAATCTTAAATAGAAGAGTATTAAAAGCACATGAGGCCTCAATTCTTATTTATATATTTATAAAGGAGCTTAATGGATCCTTTTAAAATCATTAGTTTTTCATTTAAAAATATTTAAGTAGCTGTATTTTCTTATTTCGAAAAGAGTATGTTATTGTTCTTTTATATTTAAAGTAAAATTTTAATTTCTTCCAATTAGTGAAACTGTCCTCTTTTTTTGTTTATTATCAATTTTTTTTTTCTTTTTTTATCTCTTATTTCAACTAAGAATCTATTTTTTTACTTATTTTCTTAACAATATACTAATCTAACATTATCAGATTAAATATAGCAGCATGTCTTCAAGCAATAAAGGAAAAAAGTAGTTAAGTATTTAGTTTTATTACACTATATAATCTCGTCAACATATCTAATAATAAAATTCCCTGTGCTACGGCAAAAATACGTGGATCTCATTGATTGGGAAGAAGAAAAATAAATAGGTTGCTTCGTCATGCATTGAATAGGATCAGCAACAGAACACAAGGCAAAAATATTCATATGTTATTCTGTATAGTTTTTATGAATTGCACAATGGATTTAAATTTTATTTTCATTTTCATTTTCAATTAAGTATCCTCTTTATTAAAACAAATATGTTTTAAGTTTAGTGGGATATTAGATGTGAATGCATACTATATAGTCATGTAGAATTAAAATTATTTACTACATAGTTAAGGAAAGTTAAAGTTTTTTGCTTCTGGGTTGAATTGTTTGTGCTTTATTGACAAGTCTTAGATGCAGTGCCTTGGAAACTGTACTGCCAGATTATTAACACAGAAAATGTGGAGAGGTCTACCACTCCAAGAAAGTAAAAGAAAATAGTCTCAGAACATATTATCTGTAATTATTCTTAATGTCTCAGTCTATACAATAAGACTTAGCTTAAGGAAATACAGTTCCTAGTGCTTGGTTTATACAGAAAAGAATTAAGATGGCATGTGAAAAAGCCAAAACTTTTTTCTGATTAAATAGTAGGATTCTAGATTGAAGAGAAAATGTATATATAGTTCCATATATCTGCATAACATGGTGAACTAGCATTCATGGAAAATTAGGAATGAACCATGCTGCTGGTTCTAGCTACTGCATACACAGTGCATGAAGTTGAAAGAAACTATATGAAGCCAGTAGAATAGAGAATGAGAATCTGAGAATTGAAATACCTATAAATCTTGAAATAGGGAATCCTTTGAGAAGCAGAACATATATAGTTCTGAAAGCTAATCCTTCCTTGGTTAACATTCTTGGCTACAGACATCTCAGATCCTTACAGTTACTGGGACAAGTTAAGGTCAGTGCTTGAGTTGAGGGTCTTACAACTTTAGGCTCCAAATCAAATACTATATGAGAGGTATCTGCATAAAACAACAATAAGCTCTTGAGAAATTATATATACCACTCTTATAAAGGAAAGAGAGAGATTAGGAGAAAAGAAAGAAAAGTTTTGATAGAAAGAAAATGAACACTGTAAGTTTAACAATGGATAGATAGTTAAGTTCTTTTGAATATATTTTTATCTTGTTGGACTTCTCTGTGAATAGAAAATACTTTAATGAAGGAAACAAAATTCATGTCTCCAGAAGAATTACTATAAAAGTATCATGCTAACAAAAAAAATGGACAGAAATGCTGTTATAAAAAGTATTAAATATTAATAATTAATATAACTGAAAAAATGTCTTCTTAGCCTTACAATAGTTTTATAACATTAAGTTTAGAAATACACCTAATCTCTTTCACTCTTCCAAAACCCAAGAAATAGTTATGTCAATTAAGTTTTGTACCTGAATTAATTGTAAGAACGAATTAAATTTATATATTTTTTACTATAGTTACTTTTAAACTAATAATTTCTTATCATGGAAAAACAAGTTATCAAGGTTTAACTTAGTTTTTTGAGACATAAAAGTGTATATAATAATAATAATAATAAAATAAAATAAAATAAAAAATAGACCAAGAGCCAGAAAACATATATTTCATGAGAAATTTGACAAGTTCCTGATGGAAGTACATATTTTGTTCTGATGCTATATATAGTTCCAATATGAAATTTATGAAGGAGATTAATTTAGACGCATATGTCTGAATAGATTAAAATTAATATTTTTTAATATTAAAACAAATGAAATGAAGTTCGCACCTACTTATATATTATGAAAGACTCTAATATCTGTTAATGTGGAATCTTCAACACCATCCTCACGCTGAAACTGTGAACTCGTGCGTGAGAATATATATTATGGGTGGTCCGATAACGGATGGCACGATAGGTCCAACACAAACACTCGTTAGAGAAATGACTCTGATACAATATTAAGAAGTTGACTTTAAGTCTAACTCAACCTCATAAAACCGACACCCACAGTATACTTTATTATAAATGGGCAACAAGTTTTAAGTGAGAGATGTATGGAATAACAATCACTCAAAAAAAAAAAATCCATTACTGTATAATTTTAATAATTTGAAAATTATTGTAAAAAATGTTTATACAAGTCAACAAACTTCTACACGGATTTCTTATTAGACATTTAATATTTCAATTTTATTTTATTATAAAAAAAAAAAAAACTTGTCTGGTCAACCCTAACAACTTAAAAAAGATTAAGATATTTGAACATTTTTTATGATGGTATAATTACCTTTCCTATAAAGATAGAAAAATAATAATAATCCAATGACATTAATTTGGGGGTTATAATTAGCTTAAAACAAATAATTACATTTCCACTAGCCAAAATGGAAGTCGAGTTAATAGACAAAACATTGGGTTACGAGCCCTTTCTTTTGCATCACTTACTTTCTTTATCTCTTATCTTCTCCACCTTATAGCAACATGCTGAGATGTTTTTCTCATGCTTTTTGACTTTTGCGGCAAACTCGGTGATAATGGAGCTTTACAAACTGTATAGAAAAGTGAGAAAGCATAAATCTCAGACTTGGTAATTGAAATCAGATCATTTTTATTCTTTCAATATATCTCTCCTACTGGGACAATCCAATAATCTTATGTGTTTAGCAACAATCATTAGCTTCTAATAATTTCTGTTTACCCCATGGGATTTGAGCTTGCTAGGGTTTAAAGTGCCTTCTGTTTTGGACTTCACATACTTTTGCATTGTTAGCTAGCTTCACCTCACAAACTTCACCTTCATTCCTTCCTTTTATTTTTTGCATGTCCCTTTTGTATACCCTTCTTCAATTATGATCATTGCCTATCTTTCTTATGCCTATCATTTTGTGATGAAACTTATATATGAGAAAAAGTTGTATAAAGAATATTTTCTAATAACTAAATAAACTTAAGTTTAACTCAACCTTATAAAATTTGCGGCCTATCAACTAAAATCAACAATTTTTTTAAGATAAATTATAAATAATTCTGATAATATATTAGAAAGTAAATTTTAAGTATAACTCCACCTTATAAGATTAGCTTATGTGATGAGGTTTGCATCCATTTATATACAATAAAATGTCTTAATCTTTAATTGATATGATTTTCTGCACTAATTTTTTTATCAGCAAATAATAAATTAAAATTAATGGAAAACTTCATAAGTGTCTCAACCCTTATACAAGAACCATCAACCACGTGTAGCTATGAACCACATGTGGATCAAGGTAACCAAAATAGAAGATATATTCAGAAAAATGAGCATGTAAGAATTTTCTGCACTAATTAAATTTATGAATTAACATATATAGATTTTTATTCTTATTTCATAAATAAAGTATTGAGATTAAGTGTGATGCATAAAAAAAATCAATGAAAATATATAATTAGATTGTTCATTAGGAGAAAAATTATATATGTCAAGGAACCAACCAAGCTAGAGTTACACTTTCGTCAAATGTGTTCCCAGATTTTTTATATATTAAATAAAAATCTTTAAATTATTATAAAAAAAAATATTATTTATACTTAGGCAGGAATGTGAGTAGCTTAAATGTGTAAGAAAAACAATAAGTTTTGATAGTTGAAAGGAGTCGATTCCGAAGTATATAATCAATTGAGATTTAAAAAAAAAACACTAAAACTTTAAATAAAAAATCTTGAAAATAACTAACAATGTGAAAATTCAAACATATTTAAAAAATAAACATTAAAGTGATGATGAAAATATATGTGAGAAGAGATTAGACCATATAATACATTGTTTATCAAATTACAATTCTTCATCAAATTCTTGTTTTTTTTGTGTACTTGAAAACAAAATTCCTATATGCTTTGGTCATCATCTATTTTCTTATTTATTTCTTTTGTAAGTTAGTCCTGGTAACTTTGACAAGTTCGGTCACTTCCAAGTTATAAACCCAAGATAGAAAAAGCTACCCAAACTAGTAAATTATTATAAATGAACAAGAATTATTGTAACATATTCGATTACCTTTTAAGTTGTGGTACCAACTTGTTGGTTTTCTTTACTCAGAGTGTAAATATTTATAAAAAATAGTTGATTAATTTATGATAATTAAAACAAACGATAGCATATAAAATATGCTAACACTTAATACGTAGAACTAAGATTTTCACTGCAAATAAATGAAGATCCCATTAGGTAGGATGTTAATTGTTATTTTGTTAGTATAAGAGAATAATTGTTCATATTGAAAGCATGTCTCTATCTCAATTGGGATACACTTAACATTGAATCATACGGAAAGTAATTAATGAAAATTCTCTATTCATAAAATTCACATCCCATAATCCTTAACTAGTCTTTTTAAACTTTTTTTCTTCGTCTTCTTATTTATCTCTTCAAAAGACTTTTTCCAATAATAGAGAACTTAATAGTGTATTTCTATATTCCTGAAGATGTTTCGATTTCAAAAACTTATATTATTTTATTGAGCTCTTACAACATTTTTCGTAGGAAAAGATCTACTTTAGATGAAAATACCAAACTCATTTCTATCAAAATATCACATATAAAGAAATTTGTCTAGTTCTTTATGATAGAGCAATGTTTTTTTACCACTACTTCGGAAGAACAATATGATACCATCGATATCCCTAAAGAACTCATCAAACACTAACAACTAGAAGGATTCTTTCATGTTTTATGGAGCAACCAAATTGGTTTTCTCTCTTCGTGAAAGAAGAGGTCTTCTCATTTTTACAAGAGTCTTTCTACTAGACACTAGTTATCTTCACTATGAGAATGTTATGATAGGATTCGTTTTAACCATGCTACATGCTAGGAGAGTAATTCTCACCATCTTTCCTCACTACAATGTTAGCCTAAGAGATCACACTATGATGGTGTTGGCTCCATTTTTGAATTGGTTCCTTGGAGAATTGAGATGTGGATTAGCGGAAGCTAATGGTTGGAACGAACAAGGATGGCTCCAATGGAGCTATGATTTCCTTGAAGGTGCATGAGAGGTATGGAGAGTGATTGGTTGGGTCATATCACTTGGAGAAGGTGAAGAAGAGGATTAAGGTGTCTATCCTAGAGAGGCTAGACAAGAGAGTGAGAAAGCATGCAATCTTGGCAGCAATTCACTCATATATTAATCTTGAATTTCCATGAGCCAAACACCTCTTTATATAGCCTAGAGGTCCGGCCATTCAATACAAAAATAAGTGGGAAAATTCAAATGTAATGGGTTTGAAAATGGCGCCTAAATGTAGTCAGATTGCAAGCATGACCTAGGTGTGCTTCATGTGACTAATTTAGGTCTAAGAAGTAAAATTCCTATTCTACTTTTGACAAGAAAATAAATTTCACTCTACAATTCTACACTAGATTTATGGCAATTTTAAACATGTATAGGAGGGTTTCTCTGCCATCAGTAGTAGCAGAGTCTCAGTCTTCTTGTATCTTTCTTGCCATGGACCTAGTAGATGGGCCTGATCTTGACCTTCTTCCATCACACTATCTCTCAAAGGCTAAAAGTCTAGGTTCAGATAATTTGAGCACATCAAGTAGTTGAAGTTTTGTCTGCCATATTCCATCACTTATTTACAAACTCCAAGATCATGCCATTAATCTCTCTATACCAACCACCAATGATGGAACATTATTTTCTCAAGCCAACCACCAATGATGAAAAATTATTTGCTCTAGCCAACCACCAAGAAGAAACTCTTTCAATTGTTCAATTTCCACTACAAGTAAATCATGAAACAGAAACCAATTTTAGAGACCAAAAATAATTAGTTGCTATAATGACTAAATTAGATATCATTTTAGAGACTAAAACACAAATTGGTTTCTAAATTAGTTTCTATTATTGTTAAATGGTTTCTAAATTGAAAAAAAAAATAGAATAACAAACTCATTATTTCCACTCATTTCTCACCTACTTTATTTCATTTTTGAAGAAAAAAAAATAACTTGTTCTTAACTCTCTTGATAATGAAATATTAGTTTCATATGATAATATAATATTTTTTATACATGAGTCAATATGTCACCCTTTTAATGTCTTTCTCTATAGTTTAGAAAAACAAAAACACTATATTAATACTAAAATTGTTTCAAACAAAATTAATAAAACAAAAAATTTCTAAAAAATGTAATATCTAACGTATTTCTTATGATCCCGAACTGTCATTATTGAGATTCCATGCTAGCATTCAACTAAATTGAGCTAAGTAAGATTACTATAAACAACAAAGTTAATTCACCAAAAAAATAAACAACAAAGTTATTTCTATAAATTTTTACCTTTAATAATTAAGTTAAAATAACTTGTGCAAATTAATTTGCATGGTCAATGGCGGGATATAACTGGATAGCTTTTATTTCTTTATTTGATAAAGCAATATCTTTTTCTAATTATAGTTATAAAATATGAAAAGAGCATATTTTTGGCAAATAATCTAGATTTAGACTTTTTTTTATAAAAGCTTTCATGTTAGACATCATTATACGATTTGACATATATGATATGCTGACACCTCAAGTAACAATAATCATTTGTCATCACATGAAAAAAAAGTATTATTAAAAAGAAAAAAGAAAAAAAATATGGGGTGACTAGACCAAAATTCATATGTTAACAAAAACGATACATATGTAGACTATACCTATTCATAAAGAATTCTAAGAACATACCAGATGGAAGCCTATTATACGAATAAATCCTAAATTAGCCAATTTATCAGCACACGCATTCCCTTCACGAAAAAATATGAGTACCATAAACCTGATTTTCCCACGGTAATTAAGACAAGTATTTCATCGATTACGAAACATTCACAAAACATTAGTCCTAGCAATAAACGCAACACAAACCAAGACAGACACTAGTAAGCCCCATTTTGAGCTTCTCCATAGCATGTATAACTTCATAAAACTTGGCAATCATAACAGTCTGAACTTCAAGAAACACAGAGAAACACCAATAAACTCCCCCATACTTCCATGGAAAATACCTCCATGAGTAGTGTTGAACCAAGTGGAGTTCAATGTTTTGAAGAATCCAAATCCTTTGAAGGATGATGAAGCCTCTGCTTTGCTTGATGCTGCTGTGCTGGTTTCAACCTTGTTCTGGGGTAGTTCAATGTTGTAATCAACACTTAGATTAAATCTCAAAGCAATTAGCATCTCAATTTTAACAAAGCAAAATGATTTTCAAACTAAGTTGAAACAACCGATTGTTTTGT
>Ga0123342_1010125_pt1 | contig 10926 bp, 5 predicted proteins | sample Turbeawhitnodule_FD_89960 | JGI IMG/M metagenome (GOLD analysis project Ga0123342, IMG submission 89960) | Root nodule microbial communities of legume samples collected from Mexico - Turtle bean Mexico white nodule | ecosystem: Host-associated > Plants > Roots > Nodule | place: Mexico: Nepantla... | reverse complement strand
TAACCTTACTGTCATTTTTGAAATGTCATTGGCCTCTTCAATTGCGGCAACAACATGTTCAAATCTGGGAGTTAAAGATCTCAAAATCTTCTCCACCTTTGCCTGCTTCGAATGTGTTTCACCTTTGGTCTTCATTTGATTTGTCAATGCAAGAACTTTATTTATATAGACATCAATAGTCTCTGTGGTTTCCATCTGCAACAATTTATATTGGCATCTTAGGGTTTGAAGACGCACCCTCTTGATTTGTCATCATCACCTTTATAATTAGTTGACAAAATGATCCAAGCCTCACTTGTAGTTGTTGCTCCTTGTATCTGCTCAAATGTCTCGTCATTCATCCCTTGATGAATGAGATACAAAACCTTATTGTCCTTCTTCTTCTGATCACGATGCGTTACTCATTGTGCCTGAACTGCATTAGCAGCTAATGCAGACACTTCACTCTCAACGACATCCCATAACTCATGATAATCAAACAAAACTCTCATTTGCACACACCACCGATTGTAATTTTTTCCATCAAGGATAAAAACTGATAATTGGATAGAGTTCATAATAACAGACTGATACGCCCGTTGTAGGAACTAATTGAAGGAAATAAGACAAGGCAAAAGGTTGTAGAAACTGATTGAAGGTAATTGCACAAGATTGCAAAACTGTTGAGCTGATCTAATATTTTGATTTACTTTAATAATATATATAATAAAATTACAATTACTGGAAGCTATAAAATAGGAATACTAACATGCCTGGTAATAAAATCATAATTAATAATAATAAAATCTGAATTAATAACCAACACAAACTAAAAACTGGTTGAAATTTAACTTTTCTGACATGATTTTTCTTTTTTTTTTAAATTAGAGAACAAAGATTTTAAAACATAATTAATAAAAAATAAAATAAAAGATTTATATTTATGTTTCATTATTGGATTTTTAAATAATAAATAAAATGAAATTAATTTAAATACTAAAATAAAAACAATTTAATACAAATGAATATTAATTGGTGTTGTTTAATTTTATTTTTAATATAAATTATTAATATTAATAATGTCTTAATTTTTGGTATTATTAAATTATAATTTTATTATATTTCCTTAATAATTTATTCTATTATGTTGAAATGTGTATTTTTCTTTCTATCATGCACTTATCTTGGCTCTTAATTTCTTTATCCATCTTAAAACAATCATATTTTACATCTCCAACGACAAGCTTTGACGAGGTATGTTCCTATCTCTCTTTTTTATTTTTTATATTACCTTCCGATTTTTCTTCTGCTTACAACAAATTATCTTCTTACTTTGTTTCATTCTAAATTTGTGTTTTTTGTTGTTGTTATTTGTTGGCATGTTTTTTTTAACAAATTATAAAGATTAAATATTTTAATTTTTTATTAAAATGAAAATTGCATATTCACGAAATGATAAGAAGAAAAATGGATTTAAGCTAACAAACTATATATAAACCATCTAAAATAATTTCATACTATTTTACAATAATTCTTTAAGAAGTTCTATTAACCTTGTTTGTAATTAAATAATAGTGTACATGAATATTAAACTAATATAATTAAGTTATTATTATAATTAGTTAAGTATTTTAGCTTATTTTATTACCAAATTTTTTCATTTTTTAGCATTTTACCAATCTGCTAAATTTTTGGCGAGTAATAATATGTGTAAAAAACAATTTATAAAAACCAAAACAAGACAGTCTTGATACCAATTTTTGTAAGGTGTCATTGTTTTCAATTCATTTTAATATTTTTATCATACTATTTTATTTTATTGAGTTTCAATTCAATTGTTGTAATAATTTTTAATATTTTACATATTAATTCATATATAATATTAAATCTAATACATTTTTAATATATATATATATATATAATTTACTTAAATTTGAATTATTATTTGAGAAATTTAAATATAAAATTAAAAAAATTGAAGTTAGAGAAAACAAATGATATTATAAGTACATGAAAAATCATTAAAATTTCATCATGTCCCTAAAATATATAAAATTAAAAAAATGTTTAAAATTTTTTAGAATAAAATTCATTGACAATTAGAGTAATAAAAGTGTGTAATTAAAAAAGTCTATTAACATATGATGGAGAAATAGGTCGATAGCATTTCAATTGAAAAAAAAATAAAAATGTAAAACCCTAAACCCTACCTTTTCCAAATCCCAAACCCCCCTCCTTTCAACCCTCTGTGCACGCACACTTCCATTGCCACCCCATCAACAATGCCTCAACCCAGAGCAACGCGGTTCCTCTTCCTCCTCTCCCGCCGCACCCCAACACGGAACCGTCCTCCTCCTCCTCCTAACCACCAGCGCCACCACCTCCGAACCATCTTTGATGGCACATTCAAGCCCGTCCGCGACCGCGGCCTGGATCACGCGGTGGAGCGCGAGAAAAACCTCAAACCCTTGCTCTCCCTCAAAACCCTCATCAAACGCGAACCATCCAAATCTGTCCCACTCTCACTCATCAAAAGCACCCTCCATTTCCCCTTCCGCCCCATCGAATTCATCCGCAAGTACCCCTCTGTCTTCGAAGAGTTCCTTCCCACTCCCAACCTCCTTCACCCCCACATCCGCCTCACATCTGGAACCCTCCGCCTCGACGCCGAGGAGCAGCTCGTCTACCAATCTCACCAGTTCAAACACCAATCAGCTGACAAGCTTTTGAAACTCTTGATGATTGCAAGGATCCACAAAATCCCGCTGCCACTCATTGAGCTCTTGCAGTGGGACCTTGGCCTACCGGATGACTACACCGAGACAGTTGTACCGGAGTTTCCCGACTACTTTCGAATTGCAGACGGGTTCCTGGAACTCGTCTGCTGGAGCCACGAGCAGGCGGTTTCGGTTCTCCAGAACCGAAAACAGAAAGAGGATTTTGATGGCCAATTGGTGTTTCCTGTGCAGTTTTCTACTGGTTTTGAGATGGATAAGAAGTATGAGAAGTGGTTGAGGGAGTGGCAGAGGTTGCCTTATGTGTCTCCTTATGAGAATGTGTCTCATTTGTCACCCACTAGTGATGAGTCTGATAGGTGGGTTGTGGGTGTGTTGCATGAGATTCTTCATGTTTTTGTTGGGAAGAGAATTGAGAAGGATAATTTGTTTGAGTTTGGAGAGTGGTTGGGGTTGAGGTCGAGGTTTAAGAGGGCGTTGTCGCAGCATCCGGGGATTTTCTATGTGTCTAGTAAGGTTGAGACCTATACTGTTGTTTTGAGAGAGGGGTACAAGAGGGGTGCGCTGATTGAGGATCATCCGGTGATGAATTTGAGGAACCAGTATGTTCATCTGATGAATAGTGTTAGTGAAGAGGGGAAAGTGGGTAAGGTGGTGCAAGGAAAGGGTGGTGTGGATGAGGCAGAGGCTAAAGGCGTTGAAGGGGGTGAAGGAGAGAGAGAGGATGAAGGGGAGAGTGTGGGGGAGCATGAAGAAGAGGCGTCTGAAGCTGAGGATGCCAGTGAAACCGAAGTTGAGGATGCCAGTGAAACCGATGTTGATGATGATAATGATGAAAGGAGGTCTTGGAGAGGTAGTCAGAAAATTGCTCCTGGTAGAAGGGACAGGGGCTCTGGGAAAGTGAAGTTAGATGTTGACAAGCCTTTCAGGGATTCTAGGAGGGAAAGATCGCCTCTTAGAGATTCTGGGAGGGAACGATCGCCTTTGAGAGATTCTGGGAGGGAAAGATCGCCCTTGAGAGATTCTGGGAGGGAAAGATCGTCTTTCAGAGATTCTGGGAGGGAAAGATCGCCTTTCAGAGATTCTGGGAGGGAAAGATCGCCTTTCAGAGATACTCGAATGGAACGATCACCTTTGAGAAATTCTGGAAAGGAAAGGAGGTCGTCTCTGAGCGATTCTCGAAGGGAAAGATCACCTTTTAGAGATTCTGGGAGGGAAGGGTTGCATGTGAGCAATTCTCGAAGGGAAAGATCACCTTTGAGAAATTCTGGAAGGGAAAGGTCGCCTCTGAGTGATTCTCGAAGGGAAAGATCACCTTTGAGAGATTGTGGGAGGGAAGGGTCGCCTGTCAGCAACTCTAGAAGGGAAAGATCACCTCCGAGAGATTCTCGGAGGGAAGGGTCGCCTGTGAGAAATTCTCAAAGGGAAAGATCACCTTTGAGAGATTCTGGGATTGAAAGGTCGCCTTTGAGAGATTCTCGAAGGGAAAGATCAACTGGGGAGCATACACAGAAAACCGGGGAGAAGAATTCGTTAGAAGTTTCTAAAAGAAGACCAGTGCGAGGTGCGCATGAAAAGAAGTTGAGAACACACAAGAGGGATCAACTATAAAAGCAGCAGAAGGTCATTGACCAGCAGGCTTGTTTTCTAAAGATTCAATTTTGTTTGTGGCAACTATCACATATTCTGGTATGTACTTCCTGTTCTTGGTCCTTCCCTGTTATTAGTTTGAAACTTAAAGTTACACTTTTTTGAATGTTTTGTTATTGTTGCTCTTTCTCTATGCAATATAATGTTAGGACCTATAGTTTAGTGATGGTCACAGTACTGGTCGTGCCATAGGTTCTTGGGCTAAATATGTGACTAGCCTTAGTGGTTTTTTGTAACAACAATGAGACTAATGTTATATTGCAAATATGTTATCTAGGCTACATTTTTTTGGCGTAATTTTTATTTTCGAGGAGGTTTCGTGGTTAATTGCTTGTATTTGGTGTACATTGTCCTTTTTAAAGGGGTTTCCAAACAGATGTGCATAGATGTTTCGTAGGTTGTTAAAATGTAATGTTATTTTGATTTTTATTAATTATTCCTTTGTGTTAGGGTTTAGGGTTTTAGGCAAGTGCCTTCTCTCATCTTTGTATCCTATTATATATACATCAATAAAAGCCCAACACTGTAAGTTGAATACAGTCTTTCAGTCATCTTATTTGTTCAACTGAAGTAAGTATGGCATTTTCACTTTTGTTGTTTTATTTTCCTTTTTATTTGTTCTGCAGACTCCCTTCTAAGCTAAACTAGTTTTGTTCTTATGTTTTATTTCTTATAGGGAGAAAGATGTTTACCAGAGAAATTACAGAAAAGGTACAGTAAATTTTGCTTCAGTATGTAAGCAATTAAACATTCAACTGTTTCAGGATGTTCAGTGTGTTACAAAGGGATAATCTCTTCATTTTAATGGTCAATTGTTCTTGAGGTGCAAATATCCTTTATTGACAATTCTATTCTGTTCTTTTACACCCCCTACCAATTTTTTTTACACTGGTTATAACTACCATCAAGAAAAAAATGTACATGCAAGAGTTTTGGAGGATTCCATTCAATAGAATTTGCATCCTCATTCACTGTGATAGGGAAAAAAATTCTTTCATTAACAATTATTTTATGTTTCCATAGTGAAATGAGAAGAGAGGTGATATGCTGATCTTCAAGTTGATTAGGTGTTTTACTATTAGGAGGGAGGTATGTTATGAAATGATCCTTGAAGGTTCTTTTAGAAATCTCGTGGGGATTGGTATAATTTTTACTGTGATGATGCGGCACTCATTCACATGTGAAGTAAGTCTAATTTTGGATTTAGTTTTTCAACGTGTTCTAGTTTAGCCAATTAGTCAAATCTGTGACAAATTATGTTATGCTTTTAATGTGATAATCATTATTTGAGGAAAAGGACATCAATTTCTCAAACTCAACAAATAATCAGCTATTGCCTTCTCACTAATAACCTATTTTTAGTAAAACTAGGTAGCAAAAAAATTCCTTCTTCTCCTTCTCTAACCAATTATAAGCTTTTTTTATGAAATCTGCTTGGGTGTCGTGTGCTTTTAATAGAAAAAGAAAATATGAAGTATTTCCTATGAGAAGACCAATGTTATAGATGTTAGAAACGTAAAATATTCGCAGACAAAAAAATATACACACATAAACCCTAAATCCAATAACAATACCACCACTTGGTTTTTTTTTTTTATTGTTTTCTTTTCTTCTTGTATAAACTATTGGCTCAGCAATACTTGAAATTTTATAAACAATGCCAAATTTAGAGTGGGATGATATAAAAAGACCAACTCATTCTCCATCTTCATCATCTCTGTGTACCAATGACTCATTGCACTCATGAATGTCATTGTGTACAATAGGATCAAATTTCATGTTTAATATTGTATTGTATATTTGAACAAGTTGTTGGCCTTGCTTGATTTAAACCAAATCATGTAGTTTGTTGTGGTCAAGCCTATTTTTTTTTAATAAATCTACATTACAGATAAATAAAGTAATAATTAGTTTCTTCCTACATTGTAAGAATATAACAATGAGGAGATCAGGTATGAACAATAATTAGTACTTATTCCAATACACTCCAATTGTGTTCACATCATCCATATGTGCTATTTGTCTAGCTTAAAGTCTTAATTACTAGTCTTTGTAGATTTTGGAGTTGCGTGAGTTTTATTCTTTCACCATTGAGCTATAAAAACAGATAAACTAACTTAAAATTTATGAATTATAACTTAAATTAATTTAGAATTGTTTAATTATCCAATTGTGGTATTTTTTGTTCCTTTGACAAAGTCATCCTCAAATAGTCTTCTTCCACAAAGAGACAACTCAATTAAAATATTTTGTTGTATGTATTCACTTGACACCAACCTCTTATGCAAGCATACGACTAATTAGTTACCTCTAAATCGTATTCCATGTTGGAATTAGAGTAATCAAATTTTGGATTCAAAAAGTAACCAACTACACGGAAGGGACGATGAAGTTAGAAAGTCCATCTATTATGAATTATTGTACATACATCATTGTATTTACTTTCATTATTATATAATAAAAGATATCATTGTATTTCCTTTCATTATTATTGAAAGACTTTATTATGGTTTCTTTTGCCTTCTCCATTGCTTCGTAGATATATATCCCATTGTTGTTGTTTTTCCTTCTTCATCTACAAGATGAATTACACTAACAAGACTAACAAGAGGAGCCATGACTTTCTAAGTAATACCCACACGGTTTCAAAATGAAGGCATAAGAACAACTTTTGAAACTTCCCTCTTATTTTCCTTAGACAACTTGTTTTTTTCCATTAATCAGAATTGAATTTCTCCAATTTTCTTTTTTCTGGAAGAAGCCTTTCTAATGATAAATAATATTACCAAAATCTTGTAATGGTGTTTCTAATTTTCTCTTGTGTGTGAATTGTATCAACAAACTCAAGGTACTATAATGACTATATATAGAACTAAAACTTCCCTTTGAATTATTTTCCTCATTAAGGAAATTTTTCTAATATCTTTAAGCATTATGTCTATGCAATGAACATCATAAGGAGTCAAATATAGATTGTCTGTTCTCCTCCAACTTCTTAGCTAATATAAAATTGCTTCCATTATCTGTGATGACGTGAGCAACATCCTCTTCTACAATATCGTCCATAGGGGTATCTAACATCTTAAACAGTTTCTCACATGTCTTCACAAATTTATTCGATATTGATAACAGTGTTACCTACACAAGTGTGTGATCTCATTTACATGGATTTTATTGGAGGGTTACCCAAGTTAAAAGGGAAGAATACTATTTTTGTTGTTGTGGACAAATTCTCAAAATATGCTTATTGCATTAAGTCATCCATTTACAAGTGATGTAACCGCTATGTTCGTTAATGAAATTTTTTGTTTGCATGGTTTTCCTTTATCAATTGTGACTAATAGGGACTAAATTTTTGAGCAAGTTTTGGAAGCATTTGATGAGTAAAGCAGGTACCAAATTAAAAGTTAGTACACCTACAAATAGATAGCCAAACAAAGGTCATTAGTCATTGTTTGGAAACTTATTTGTGTTGTCTTTAGGAACTTAACCACGAAGGTAGTATGAATGTCTTATAATGTTGCTTTTAAAAGGACTCCTTTCAAAGAACTTCGGCAAAGACCCTCCTTTATTGTTCAAAGGAACCAAGGTTCCTTCCACTATGGAAGAGATTAATCAACTTACTCAACAATGAGATGAGTTGTTAGTAGATTTGAAAGCTAATCACTGAAGGCTCAAGATTGTATCTGAACTCAGGCCAATAAACACATAGAAGAAATGAGAAATTGTGTATGTTTTTATGGGCCATCTAGAAAGGAGAAGAGCTCACACACAAGTAGATACACAAACAAAAGTCCTACCGTCAAACTTCACGAGATTTTTATTAGGGTAAGAACATTTAAAGAGTATTTTTCTTGGAAGAATAGTTTGTCAATCATTATTTATAGAAGGCAGTTCCTAATTTATAGGAACTGGCACTTAGGGTTTAAACTAACTACCACACAACTCATAACATTCTTCTACATTCGTTCACTCAACATCCAACTTGCGAGTCTGTACTGAGTCCACCAAAGTCGTTTGAGTTTAGTCTAAGTTCGCTAAAAAACGAGACTACACATAAGTTCACTCATAACCCATCAATACCCATCACTGAACTCGTAAACTCGGAAGGGTTTACGGGTTAACCTTGAGAATTTGGTAACCATGGATATTTTTGTTTCATTAGTAGAGAAGACACATAATAAGAGACATTTGTTTTGGCAACCAACTCTAGCCCATGATCCCCCATCAAGAACTTGTTCACTAGTACTAATGAGGTCATAAATATGTGTTGGAGTAATAAGCCTACACTTGCATTCAATTCACTCTGAAGCTAGCAAAATATTTGATGCTTTTAGTCTACCCACGAGCAGCACAATCGATGCGGAGAGAGTTAAGGCAACATGCTACATCAACTCCTATAATTTGAAGGCTCTTGAATCCATGTCAATGCCATAAAGTTTTGTCCCAGTCATTCTATTCAGAGTTCAAAAACTAAAGATGACAAATAGTTAAGCTGAATATAAATTCAAAAGCTCTTAAAAAATTGCATTTTCACCAACAAATATGGACATGAGTTATGACTATTGCACACACAAGATACATATATAATCCATCTTGTTCTTTTAGTAGCAAGGATGTCAAGCATTATAGAAGAATGTTAACCAGTGTCCTAGGCATTGCTGATTCAATTGCCAATCTATAGGTTATTTAACCAAGAATAAGGGAATTCTGGGTCCTAAACCAGGGCATCTTGACAAGAATACAGTCCCTAAACACCTTGATAATGTTAAATCTCAATTTCGATCCATAAGAACGTTGATTATGGTGTTTATGAATGAATGAAAGGCCAAGGGCTTTTGTTACTTTTGTGAGGAACCATACCCAGTGGAATATAGTCTCACACATAATAAGAAACTCTAGGTTCATATGATGGAAATTCAAGAAACAGAAGAAGAACAAAACTTTATGCCTATTGAGCCAACTACTCCAACTAATCATTATCCTCAAATTTTAGTTAGCGCACTTACGTGAATTCCTAATTTCCAGACTGAGATTGATGTGTTATTTCAACAAATATGCACTACATATTTTGTTGGATGCAGGAAGTATGCATAACTTCTTGGACATTGAAGTTGCCAAGAAGTTTGAGTGCCGAACAACGTGACCCGTTGATGGTCATGGTTGCTGATGGAAACAAGATCACTATCTCTTCCATGGTTAAATTTTGTGTGTGGAAAAGTGTACAACATTTACATCTGATGTATTCTTAATTCCCTTGGGTTTATGTGGCTTGGTGCTTGGAGTGTAATGGTTGGTGACTTTAGGATACACCACTTGGAATTTTGATAAGCTTACCATGGACTTTAAGGTATAAGGCAACGTGTTAAGGGGGCAACAACACGACCAATAAAGACTCTGAAGAAACAACATTTGGTTAAAGCTATACAAGAGGGAGTCCATTTCTCTATGATATAAGTGGGTCATAGAAATGATGGATTCGTGCAGGTAATCAGACAGAGCAACCACATATCCCACGACAAATATAGGAGATGTTGTAAGAGTTTGATGATGTGTTTCGAGTTACCTCTTTTCAAACTAGGGTTTGATCATAAAGTTCCATATAGGTATTCAAAGTCTTGTACCTGTATAGGTTGAGGGGCCCAGATAGTTGGATGTACAATTATTGATGTGCCGGTGATCTCCAAATTTCTTCAAGTCTCATTCCTTCAATGTTGATGCTTGGTCGGTTGGGAGATACCTGCGAATTGTACTTCGACGCTCTAGTCAGTTCTCTAGTTTAGGTGTGTTATGGTAAAATATGAAAAACATACCTTACTCCTTCACAAAGGACTCTATATATAGTATTAACTTATGAGCCTTGATCTTGATGGGTTGACATCAGTTATTAACTGATGCATAGTAGTCCTTTGATATTAAGAACGTGTATCTTTCAGTTAATAAGTTATTCATGCATATTTCGGGATATTCATTGACTCATTCAATGCTACTAGTAAATGTTGCTACTTAGTGTATTTCTTATGTTCTTTGACTCGGACGTTCGGTCACTGGCACCGAGACTGGCTTGGCCGGTACCGACCGACATACTTGCCTCCCAAGCTCGAAGAAGCACCAGTACAAAAAGGTAGATTAACGACGGTTAAAATCGACATTTAAAGACGGTTCCAGAACCGTCGTTATTACCGACGTCATTAAAAGGTATGGTTTTTTCACGACGGTTCCCATAACCGTCGTTAAAACTCCAACTTATAACGACGGTTCCTACAACCGTCGTTAAAGAAGGGTTACGATTTTTAAATTTAAAAAATTTAAGGCACTTTTAAGGAAGGTTCCCAGAGGAACCGTCGTTATAAGTATGATTTTTAAAGACGGTTCCAAGAGGAACCGTAGTTATATGTTTTGATTAAATTTTTTTTTTTAAAAATCTCAAATAACTTGTTTAAAGTTTTCAATTCCAGAAAATAAAAACATTTCAAATCATAATTTAAATATAAAAATTAAATACAACAAATTATAACATTATACAAAAAAAGTTTGGTAATATATGAAAAAATTTGTCATT
>Ga0123342_1010124_pt1 | contig 10927 bp, 7 predicted proteins | sample Turbeawhitnodule_FD_89960 | JGI IMG/M metagenome (GOLD analysis project Ga0123342, IMG submission 89960) | Root nodule microbial communities of legume samples collected from Mexico - Turtle bean Mexico white nodule | ecosystem: Host-associated > Plants > Roots > Nodule | place: Mexico: Nepantla... | reverse complement strand
TTAAGATAAATATCAAATATCACTATTCTTCCACTTCCAAAACATTAAAAATACTTAATTCCAAAACATTAAACATAAACATAAACATTAATTCAAAAACATTAAACATAAACATTATTGACACAATTCTGTTGTGTTTATTTCTTTGAAATTGTGTAAAAACATAATTGTGTTGTCTTACTACGGCTAAGTGCCAATTTTTTTTTTCTTGCGGGTTAGTGGGTCAGCTCGCCCCGCCCCGCACTTTTTACCAGCAGGTCGCGGGTTGACCCGCACGGCCCGCCCGCTTTACCATCCCTACTTAAAAGTTTAAAAAATATAATTAGTTGTTGTTAAGAAGTCTCAAGATATCGATGCTCATATATAAATATATTATAAGACTTCTAAACCTATGTTTAATACCAATGTTCATCTTAAACCTATGCTAAACCGCCTCAGACCCTAGAAAATGTCTATCTTAAAATAATTTTAAAATAAAAAAGAGAAACATATGCATAATATTTAAAACCTAATAATGTAAACAATAAAACATAAAGTATATGTATATATATATCCAAAGAAAATTGTGGTATCATTTGGACTTCATTTGTTTCAGTGATGATTTATTAACACTATTGACAGGATAAGTTCTCATTATACGTAAGATTCGATCACTCATAATTATTATTTAACAGGTGAATCTGGATGATGTAATTAAGTTATCTTTAAAAAAATCTTAAATAATAAGATATAATTAATAATTAATACAGCGAATAGAGAGTTAATTTAGAAGTTGATAGGATCATTATAGGAAAAAAAGGACTGAAAGGAATAAAAGGAGAGAAAAAAAACAGACCGACTGCTCTAATTAAAAAGCATATAGAGACCTTCTAGTTTGAACAAAATAATGTTATTTTAAAATAAGTGAAAAAATGGTATAATATTCAGATTTCGGACCTTGTAAAGTATATTTTGTTAATAAGTGATATAATGTTTACATATCTCAATAAATGATTATGTGAAGAAGATTTTTGTTACTAGTCTAAAATCTGGATTGGCCTCATCTGCATCTACACTGGTTTATTCTGTTTAAGGTAAGAGCAAGGATAGATTAATACTTTAAGTGACTTTCACATCCACTTGATAATTAAATATATTATTATATTATATTTTTAAAATTATATTAATTTTTATTAAGAAAATATAATATTTTATTATTAAAAACTGTTGTAAAGAATGGAAGTATGAGAAAAAATTAATATCAAATAAACTTTTTCAAATGATTGAGGATGTGGATATGAATAAATAAAAATAAAATAATAATATATTTGATTATGAAGTGAAGATGAATGGTACCGGATTTGAGCCTATCATGCTCAGTGTAAACGGTAACTCTAGTTTTGGTGGAAAAGCGCTTTAACAGCTGCTGTTCTCAGCATAATCAGGTAGGTAAGAAATTGTCCTCATCCCCAGTTCTATGAATCAATCCAAGTCTGTAAAATGTTGGCAAATGGCATGATCCTTCAACTAGCCACCCATGTGTGGGGCCATAAGTTTGAATATTATGAAACAGAAAAAAACACATGCAGCAGCCACTACCATTTTAAGTCTTCAAATAAGAAAATTCTCATTCTTAACTACCAAATTAGTGTTCATTCTCTTATTTTAAGTCTCAGTTCAAAACTTATCCAATTCAATCCAAGGCTTCGTTTCCACGAAACTCACTTCGTATAGGTGTTGCTGGACCTATAAAATACAACTCCTTCCCTCTCGATCTAACATATCATTCAGAACTTTGATTCCCTTAGACTTCTGCAACCTCCAAAATTCACCATGGGAATCACAACCTACACACAGGAATACTCCTCCTCTGTTGCCCCATCACGCATGTTCAAGGCCTTGATCGTAGACTCAAAGAATTTGCTTCCCAAGCTCTTACCTCAGTTTGTAAAAGATGTGAACGTAATCCAAGGTGATGGGGAAGCTGGAAGCATTGAACAAGTAAACTTCAATGAAGGTTGGCAATCAAATTAACATAGACACGCTAATTTGAAAGAGGATTACTTCTCCATGTTTTTCTTAATTAACCTGTTATGCATTTCTTTATGCAGCTAGCCCCTTCAAATATCTGAAACACAGGATTGATGTGCTTGATAAGGAGAACTTGGTTTGCAAGTACACTATGATTGAAGGGGATCCTTTAGGGGACAGACTTGAGTCTATAAGTTATGAGGTAAAGTTTGAGGCCACTAGTGATGGAGCTTGCCTCTGCAAAATGACAAGCAATTACAATACCATTGGGGAGTTTGATGTTAAAGAGGAAGAAGTAAAGGAAGGAAGGGAAAGCACTATTGCAATTTACAAAGTTGTGGAGTCATACCTGTTGGAGAATCCACAAGTATATGCTTAATTGTTTATTTGTTAGTTTATTTATTGTTTCATGTTTCATAAGATATACAAATTGATTCAAATTTTTAATAACAGTGTGCAACTATAGGGTTGTTTAGAATGGTTGGTTGCACAGACTTGAATTCCTTAATAAGCCCCTGCTGTATTAATAGCCAAAAAGGGCCAGTGGTTTGGCAAAAATACTTGTACTTTGGTAGTAACAGAGGTGAAGAATGTTTTGTTTTACCTTTACATGAATTCCAATGTACTTAAATAAGCAACAATTCACTTCTGTGTAGTAAACACGTGACTATATGAACCATATAATGCTCTAATGGTATTAACATCTTGGACGTACCAGGTAAGGATCCAAGAATTTCCGTTTGCTAAGTTCGCAGTGACCACGTAAGTCACCCAAATCAAATAAAAATGTTATTCTCGAAGATTATAACATTTATTTTATATAAGTAAGTGAATCCAAATTTATAAGTCTTTTATAAAATTGAGTTAAACTTAAAATTTGTTTTAATATCTTTAAGAATGGAGGGTGAATGTCACTTGACCCGCCCTGTAAGCTAATGTTTCATTTTTATTCATTATATGCTGTTCACTTGGTAAAGTAGCTGTCATGCTCACTGCGGAAAGAGTATAAATGGTAATCAGTCCTAACTGTTAAAGCAACCACCATTTTATAAAAGGGGATTTATAGAAAGGACTACAAAGTTTTTAATTAAAGACGTCCAGAGCTTTATACTTAGTTTATATTATAAATTATGCAAAATATTTTAAGGCTACACAACTTTAGTGTGGACAATATTCTTACGGTGAACTGCACTTGACATTCTCTGGGTGAAGCTTTATTGATTCATCCTTGTGCGAGTTTTCTTCCTTGATAAAACCTTAATATAGGAACTCACCAATGTCCTGAGATGTTATACAAATGGATTTACAAAAGCCAATGAGCACCAAAACATTGTATTTCTGATGGTCTACCCTTAAGTTCTAGGTTTGTGCCTACAAAGGGTGATGCATTGCTTAAGTCACAAACCATATATGATTGCCTTCTTTGGTAAATAAAACTTATGTGACGTTTAACATATTATCTGTGATGAAAGCATAATTCCCCAACCTTCACCCGACCTACAGTTTAAGGTTTTAGACCGTGTCGGTATCAGATATGTCCCAAGCCTCAGACATCTTCCGCGTCACTCAATTAAGGATAACAATGATATTGGCATCACAGTTTACAAATGTCCACAAAGAACCTCTGAATTCTTTCCTGAATCATCACCCCTCTTCCATGGACCAATCATACAATGATACCATTTTTCTGTCTCTTCCACAAAGCATCACAATGATTCCTTGCATTTCCCACTTCTCTTGCCTTTAGCATATTCCTTGCCCGTGCATGGCATGTATAGACAGATTCTGTGCACAGGTTCTCCTTCCATAATCCACTTCCTTAAAACATAAACACATCCCATTGTTTCTCATATTTTACAGCTCCATGGCTCGGGAGGAGTCACAGGTAATATCCAAGAATGTGTGTTGGTTAACGTGTCAATTCAATCTTTTGTTATATATAATTTTATCTTCGATAAATTTAAACAAATGGCAAGCACTCTCTTCAAGAGCGGCTAATCCGTCAAATGCAGGCACCTCGCGTCACACAGATACAGGTCCGAGTAGACTGCAAGGGTTGCGTGCAGAAGATCAAAAAGGCACTAAATGGCATTCATGGTAGGTATATATATACACGCGATTTCCCTGGCATATGAGGTACTTACACCATCAATTTGTTTTATCTTCTCCCTTTGCAGGTATACATGATCTTCGTGTTGACTTAAATCGACAAAAGCTCACGATTGTTGGGTGGGCAGATCCAGAACAAGTTGTCAAAGCAATCAAGAAGACGAAGAAGAATGCCACAATTTGTTCTAGTATTGAATTAACACCTCCATCTAAACCATCAGAACCAAAACCAAAAGGAAATGCACCAGCCCCTAATGCAGCAGCACAACCACGGCCACAAGCTCCACCACCTCAAGCAAGCCACCCATTAGAACTACCACCATGGCAGTCACCACCAGAAGCAACACCGTCATCATCCGTACCTACCCCAGCACAGCACAACGCAGGCCGGCAGTGGCAGAACAACACAAGAACAGAAGAACTAGAACAGGTTCATGTGACACACCATCAACTGTCTAACTGCGCAAACAGATTCGATTCTGGTCACAACCATGCCGAGCACTGGCACAGATACGATAATGGCCCTGTATTTCTGCAAGAGCCATCACCATCCATGTATGTGACACACAGCTACAATACGCACGTGCCTTCGTCATATGTCACTGAATACGAATACGTTAGATCACCATCAATGCACACACATTACAATTGCATAGAACACTACAGTGGCGATTACCAAAACGGCAATGTAAACGTTGCTTCAATGTTCAGCGATGATAATCCGAATGCATGTTGCATTGTCTAGTTAGAATGTTAAGAGATGATTATGAAAACTAAAGAGAAAGTCTCCTGTGCTTTCATATGTCTTGATAAGTGTGTTCTGGAAGAGAAATCACAAAACAATATAAAAAGAAGACGGAAAAGTAAGAATAACTTTAGTTTGCGTGTGATCCGAGAACAGAGAATGTTCCTAACTTCTGGGTGCTAGAAAATTATAATCTGCATTCGTTTCGTGAGAACGAAAAATACAGGTTCGGGTAGATAGCTATATATTCAAAGATGTTCTAGATCCAGATGGTACAAACTCCTAGTCGTTATATGCAGAGCATGTCTTCAAACGTTCTTTAAACATGTAGTTATTAGCATATTAAAATAAAAGAAAATAAGATTTTCCTTTCTCTCTCTTAATCTTTTCTGTTATAGTGTTTTTCTCTCATGTGGTTTCTTATTGTGCTTTATGTTGATCAAATGGACCGGATGATTAGACATGAGGGCTTAATTATTATGTTAATAAATTTCTTAATATTTATTAAGAGATTTTTTTATTTGTAATAAAATTATAACAAATAAAATAAAAAATTAATTAGTTTTCCGTGGACATGATAGATTGACGACGAACGTAATTTTTTTTTTCTACAATTCATTCGTGATTCGTGATTAAGTTGATTGGTGATCGAGTTGTTTTCGCGTACGTTTATTCCATCATTTTGATTAATCTCTATGTTTTTTTAGTCTTTTTGCTTTCAAGGGTAGCTTCTATAAATGCTCCCTTTATATTTAGTTTAAAATGAAGATAATAAAGTATATTCCATATGTTTCTCCAAGATGGTATCTTGAACCTTCCATTCCTTGATGAATTTTTTTAATGGCTCCCGTCAATCCACCTCTTCCGTACCCACCGCTTCTTTTCTTCCCTCGGTTGCAGAAAAACTTGAAGACTCCAAGTATCTTCATTGGCGTCAACAAGTTGAGCCTTTTATTAAATCGCATCACCTTCAGCATTTTATTGTTAACCCTACTATTCCTCATAGATAGCTCTTTAACCAGGATCGTGATGTTGGTAGTGTGAATCCGGCGTATAAATCTTGAGAAGTTCAAGATCAAATGCTTTCGACCTGGCTTCAATCAACGTTGTCAAAGTCCATTCTCTTCTATCAAGTTTGGATCGTATTTTCATCTTCAGACAAAAGCGCGCGCTCATAATCTTTGTACTGGTCTTCGTTCTGTATCTCTTGACATTAAGACGATGCGAAAGTTTTTGACTCATTAAAACAATTGTTGATGAACTTGCGGGCGCAGGTAACCATGTTCCGCTTGAAGAGCATGTTGATGTCATCCTTGAAGGTTTACCACCTGAATATGCTTCAGTCCTCTCTGTCACGGAAAGAAAATTTCATACTCCTCCAGTTGCTGAAGTAGAGGCACTTTTTCTTGTTCGTGATTCTCAAGCTCTCCAATTTAATCAGAAAACATTTTCTCCTACTCTTCACTATACACGGACCTCTCTTAATCCTGGCTGGTTCTACTGATGGCTTTGTTCGTACTAGTAACAGTTGTGGCGGAAGAGGTCGTGTAAACATCTTTTCTAGCATCATGGTACTGATCGAGGTCGTAATGGACGCTTTGCAAATTTTCAGTACCAAATTTGTTTGAAGTATGGTCACACTGCAAAAATTTGCTTCTATAAGACTGATGCCATTTATCAACTACCTGAGTCTCTTCTTCTCTATGATCCTTCCACACTGCAACCTATCAAGTTCACTTCTTCACAGTCAAACATTAAAACTCCTAACATTTGAGTGAATCCTCATTTACATCAAGATACTCCCAGCACTATGCTTGCCAACACGTCTTCTCAAGGTGGAGTCAATTCCACATGGATTCCTGATTCTAGTGCTTCCTTTAATGTTACGGGTGAGCCACAGAATATACATCAACTTGGTAATTTTGAGGGACCGGATAAATTTTTTATTGGAAATGGACAAAGTTTGTAGGTTCATGAATCTGGTTCTTCCTCCTTTTTGTCTCCCTTTAACTCAGATATTTGTTTTAGATTAAATCATCTTTTTCATGTTCTCTATAGTACCAAAAAGTTCATAAGTGTTAGAACCTTTGCTCGAGACAATTATGTATTCTTTCAATTTCATCCTCATTATTGTCTCAAATCTCAGGAAACTAAAAATGTTTTACTCAAGGGCGTTGTTGGTCCTGATGGTCTTTACTCCTTCCCAAATCTTCAGCTTCAAAGATCTTCTGTTTTGCTGTCTTGTGAAACATATTCTCCTTCATATATAGATGATATTTCTAGAGGTGCTTTGAATTCCAGTTTGTCATAGTCCTTGGCATGCTATGCATGGTCATCCTAGCTCTCATGTTCTTAAACTCATATTTATTCGACGTAATATCCCTCTAATAAATAAAAATATTCCTAACTTTTGTTCTTCTTGTTGCGTTGAAAAATCCCTTAAACTTCCTTTTTCTGCTTCTGAAACTGTTTTTATACAACTCCTTTGGAAGTTATTTTTATTGATCTTTAAGGACCCTCACATGTTACCTCACATTCTGGGTACAGTTATGAGGTCTCCTTTGTTGATGTGGATTCTAAGTTCACATGGATTTATTTTTTAAAATCTAAATCTGAAACTCAGATTTAAAGTTTAAGGAATTTATTTTTCAGTTTTTAAACAATTTGATTGGAGTGGCGAGTTCAGACCCTTCTGATTGTTTATCTAGTCATGCTATCATGTATAGACTAATTTGACTCCACATACACCACCATAACCACCAAGGTGGTGGTGGTGTTGAAAGAAAACACAAACATATTGTTAACACGTCTTACTATTCTTCACCATGGTTCTTTGCCTTTGGTCTTTTGGGATTATGCTTTCACCAGTGTAACGTATCTCATTAATAGATTACATATTGCTTTCATCACATTGACTTTGGTCTTTTCGAATTCATCAACCAAATTTCCTCCAAAATATTCAATGCATATTAACAATATCAGTTGTTACCTCAATTTCCAAGAAATATCTGAGTTTGTCAAGATCTTTGGTTTGAAAGTGTTGACAAAGGTGTTGTTTTACTTGTGAGATGCCATGGTAATCACTACCTATTCTCATCAACATATACTACAAGATAGATGCACCCAACACTCGAGTGATGATGAAAAACTAAATGATTTGTTTCACTGCGAGTCATCCCAAACTGTTGAACAACATTGCTAAATTTTTCAAACTAAGTCCTAGGAGACTGGTTAAGGTCATATAAGGATTTGCAAACACGACATACCAATCAAGAAGAACAAAACCGAGAGGTTAAATATAAATTTCTTCCTATAAATCCCCATTAAGAAAGGTATTTTTGACATTCAGTTGATAAAGAGGTCATGGTTAAAGAGCAGTCATGGCTATGAACAAGCGAACAGAAGTCATCTTTGTCACTGGAGAAAAAGTATCACCATAGTTTAAACCAAAAATTTGGGTATAACCCTTAGCCACAAGACAAGCTTTAAGACGATCAATAGTACCATCAGGACCAATAGCAAAAATTCACCTGCCACCAACAACAGATTTCCTAGATGGTAAAGGAACAAGTTCCCAAGTTTCATTATTCTGAAGCGCATTCATTTCATCAAGCATGGCTTGATGCCAACCAGGATGAGCTAAGGCATCACCTATAGATTTTGGAATGGATACAGAAGAAATAGATGAAAGACATGTATAAAAGGATTGAGATAGTTTATGGTAATTCAAAGCAGTATAATGTGGAGAATGATTACGGGTAGAATGTATACCTTTACGAATAGCAATAGGAAGATCAGGTTTAACTGTCGGAGGTCCAACTATCGGAGTTGGAGGGGGATGAGATGTTGGCACTAGAAGAGAGTCATCGAATGGATGATGAAACGTTTGATGACGACTATACACCTGAAAAGTTGGTGACGGTGGTGAATCTTTAGGTGCACTAGGCACAACAAGAGGAATATTAACTAGATTAATGAAGACATAGAAGGAGGAGGACAAGACTTAAAGTAAAGGGAAGATTCACTGAAGGTGACATCTGCTGAAATAAAATAACGATTTAGAAAAGGTGAGAAATATTTATATCCTTCTTGTGATCTAATGAATCCTAAAAAAGACACATTTGTGTGACTTAGGAGATAATTTATCAAGACCATGACTAAAATTATGAACAAAGCATGTAGACCCAAAAACTTTGGGAGGTAAAAAGTGGAGAGGGTCATGTGAAAATAAAATAGAATGAGAAATTTTGTCATCTAAAACTGAAAATGGCATGTGATTAATGAGATAACATGCACTAAGAACATCATCACCCCAAAAACGCTGAGGAACATCACCATGGATTAAATTAGTACGAGTTGTTTCAACAAGATGTTTATTCTTGCGTTCAACTACCTCATTTTGTTGAGGTGTATAAGCACATGAAATTTGATGAAGAATACCATGAAAAGCCAAAAAAAATTTAAAAGAATGAGAAAGATACTCACGTCCTTTATCACTGCGCAAAACTCGAATGGAAATTTCAAATTAATTTTTAATTTTATTGTAAAATATTTGAAATATAGAAAACAACTCAGAACGGTTTTTCAATAAAAACACCCAAGTACATATTGAATAATCATCAATAAAAGTAACAAAATACTGAAATTCTAAATTAGACTTAATACGACTTGGGAATGTCAAAGTGAACTAAAGCAAAAGTAGATGAAGCACGTTGTGAAACACTAGTAGGAAAACTACGAATGTGTTTTCCTAACTGACACGACTCACACAATAAACTAGATATATTATACAAACATGGAACAAGTTGTTGCATCTTGGCAAGACTACGATGACCCAAACGAGCATGAATGAGAGATGGAGAATCCATAATCGCGCCAACATGTAGCTGATGAAGTCCATGACACTCACATACGGTGCCAATCATCCGTCCCGAGCTCTGGTCCTGTAAAGAAACAAAATCTTTGATAGAAGAAATAACACAATCAAGGAAACGAGTGAGACGACTAATGGATAATAAGTTAAATGGAGACCCAGGGACAAAATTATCAATAGATAAAGAAGGAAAAAGACTAATAGTACCAACACCATGTGATGGTACCCTATATCCATTGGCCATGGTAACTGAAGGTAAATAACCCGTAGTAGATAGAGAAGAAAAAAAAAAATTTATTACCAGTAATGTGATCTGTGACACCTGTATCTAGAACTCAGGGGCCAAGGGAAATAGAGTGAGTGATGCCAACAAAAGATGTACCTGAATGTGCAACAGAAGCAGTGAAACCAGGGTTCTGACGATCCTCATACCATTTAAGAAATTCATTGAAAATAACAGGCTGACTTGGGGTATCAAATGAAGTACGGTCCACGGTAGAAGGTTGCATAGGAGCAATTTGGGCAACCACAGATTTAGAAGGACGGCCATGTAAGACATAACATCTGTCAATTTTGTGGCCAAGTTTGCCACAATGGTCACACTTGTGACGCCCTTTGCCCAGCTTGTGAGGGTGAGTACGATCATTATGCTGAGAGACTAAAGCAGAAGAGTCATCAACATGAAGCGTTATTGTTGAATCAAGTGTATTCAAGCTTTGAAGAATCCAAATCTTAAGCCTTTGATGGAAGGCTGGAGTTGCTTGAAGTTGTTGGTGTGCTTTAGAATAGAATCTGGGGTAGATTATATTTGTAATCCACTCTTTGTTGAATCTAAAGCTTAAGTATTTTCAAATCTTTTAAGTTTAAAGTGTTTTTCAAACTAAGTGAAAAACAACCTGTTGTTTTTTCGAAACAACCGATTGTTTTATACTTAGGTGTTTTTGAAAAAGTTTGAAAATTGTTTTGGATGGTTGACTTGTTGTCAAACCAAAACAACCGATTGATTCGCTATTTCAACTGATTGTTTATTTGAAATCCTAACATAAACAGTTTTTGTTAGTTAAATAAGCTTTAATTGATTTCATAACTGAATACGCTCCTGCTTTAAATGCTTTGACCAAGATTTGAATACTATAAATAGTTTGTTAATGTTTTATAACAAATAACAAGAAAGAAAAACATATTTGAGT
>Ga0123342_1010123_pt1 | contig 10927 bp, 3 predicted proteins | sample Turbeawhitnodule_FD_89960 | JGI IMG/M metagenome (GOLD analysis project Ga0123342, IMG submission 89960) | Root nodule microbial communities of legume samples collected from Mexico - Turtle bean Mexico white nodule | ecosystem: Host-associated > Plants > Roots > Nodule | place: Mexico: Nepantla... | reverse complement strand
CGCGTATTCCTTATTTTTCGGAGTTGTATTTTAACTACCTTAGTTTTGTCATGCGCCCTCACATTTATTATGAGTTCGGTCGGTCGGTCGGCCACGTGTGTTCGTCCGGTGCCTGCCGGTACAAGAATATTATTAACAAACAGATAAAATAGGTTAAGAAGAAAATAGATAAATATAAAGGGGCATATATAGTTGCCAAGTAAATTTTAAGGGAGAAGAAATATCGTTTCTATTTAAAATTAATTTATGACAAAATATAGTATTTTACGAATAAAAAAGCTTTTGACAAGATTTTGGAAAGTTAGAACTTAAGAAGGAAATATAGTTGATCATATGGAATATTATTGAAAAACAATAAATAATTATATTTTTAATTAAGGTGTAGTTGAATGGAAAAATATTATAGATGACATTAAGTTTGGTTTGAGGGTACAAAACAATTACATAATATTATACTCTTAAAATTGAATCAAAATCTTGGTTATAAAGAATGTGTCAAATAGGTTAAAGATTTCACAAACCTGTTAATATTGACACTACTAGTCATGGTTATATAATATTTATATTTCTTATTAATATAAATATAATATACTATTGATGGATTTGTTTTATATATACCATGCATATTATGTTTTGCCGACGGATAAATGAATTAGAAAAAAAACTTTGTATTTTAAGAAAAAAGGGTCTCTCGGCATACGTAATAAAAAACTATTAAATACATGTATATGTAAAAGTACTTAACTTGCAGAAAAAATAAAATTACATGAATATTACATATGTGCGCTACTCTTTTATAAATATTACTTTGAGAAAGGTTTTAAATAATTTTTAAACGAAAATTTTGATAGATAAATATCATCTTAAGGGTTTCAGGTATAAGTAGTTTACTATAAAGGATTTTTTTTTTTATCTTTAATAGTCTTTTTTTGAAAAAAATTATTTGATTTCTAGTCTACCACTTTAAGGTTAATTTTTAGTGATTATTTTTTAATAAATTAATCTTTAGGATTGACTTATAGATAGTGAGTGATATATCAAATTCTTTGAACGCATTTTGAGGAGTCTCATCAAGATTTTATGTGATTTTTGAAAATTGTTTTTTCAATTCTCTGTGAGAAGTCTTTTTCTCCTATAAAGAGGAAAAACTTAATAAAATAAATGATTGAAATTTATTTAGACTTTTGCTTTCAATGAGAAAGAGCAATCCTTTAAACATCATTAACAAAAAAACTTTTGTGGGTTATAATTATAATTTTTATTTTTAAATAATATTAGAAGGTTTTAGTGTCATCATGGAGATTTTATTTTCTCTACAATAAGTCTGCTATCATATGAAGGTTGATTTTTAGTGATTTTTTTTAATAAATTAATCTCTAGGATTGACTTATAGGATAGTGATATATCAAGTTCCTTGAACGTATTTTGAGGAGTCTCATCAAAATTCTATGTGATTTTTTGAAATTGTTCTTTCAATTCTCCAGATGTAAGAAGTCTTTTATCCTATAAAGAGAAAAAACTTAATAAAATAAATGATTGAAATTTATTTGAATGCTCGCTTTCAAAGAGAAAGATCAATCCTCTATATTTGTTTTCATGAGGGAGGAGGGAGGGGTATTTTTTTGTGTTTGCTTCAAGGGTTTTGAGAGTAAGGGAGTGGGTGGATGATTTTTTTCACTCTTCACAAAATAAAGAGATTTGTGAGAATTATGTAGGATTATTGTATTTTACCTAAATATCTTTGTGCATGCATTTTATTACAATATACAAAATTAAATATTACATAAATTTATTTACTATTTATAATTTTAAAAATATTTAATTATACTATTAATAACAACATATAATTATAAATAATGAAAATAATAAAATAAAAAATAAAATTATAATATCAACTATATATATAGTTATATAAAGTAACAAATGAATATAATAATAAATATTGTTTTCATAAATTTTAATGTATTTAATAAATTTATTTCAGTTTAACACAAAAATGTTTTATATTATATTTTTTAATTTTTTCTTAAAAAATATAAATAATTATGGATATTATATATCAAAAAAATTTAATTAATTCAAACCTAAAAAAAAAAATCATAATTCATTATTCAAATATTTTTTAATAACAAAGATAAATTTGTAAACTTACAATAAATCATCCTCACAAATTCACTCTATCATCTCTCAATCCAAACAACCTAAGTTTGAGGGGATTAGTTAGAAAAAGTAAAATATTATAAAAATTTACAATCAATTCATTCAATTTTTCCCTTTTTCAAAGATAAATTAAATATTTAAATTATAAATTAGATATATGAATACCTTATTCTATCTATCTAGAAATCTTGGTTCAAATCTTTGATGGTTTAAATCTATCTTTTTCTACTTAACAAATCCTCTCACTTACATTTTAAAACTTTTTTGCCTTTTTTAGCGATTTTTTTTCTATAAAAAAAAATAAAACATCTTGTAAAAATATATACAAAGAATTGTTCATATACTTATTTTTCTTTAAGCATACTTTCGTCCATTATGTCAGGTATCAAGAATTTTAAGAATACTCCTCTTTTGATAAATAAATGAAAATACTATTTTTTATATTTATAACAACAATGTTATTTTTATATTTGAATTGGACGAGAAACAATCTATATAAATAATTTATCTCACTATTCCTTTCACTTTCTAAGCTATTTTTTAAGTATTCCACAAAATTTTTGAGTAGTAGGAAGTGAAATGTCGCAAAAGTTCATTTCTAATCAAAATTGTTATAAAAAAATTTGATAGAATAATTCCCATTATTCCTCTAATGAGATCATTGGCTAAAAGAAAATTTGAAGAATAAATATCTTTATTTGAAGTTTTCTTAATTTTCATTGTATTTTTTATTTGAATTAAATGTTATCTTTGTGAATGTAATGCCTCTAACTAGGTTATGATGATACTGAATTGTGAAGAATAATTTGTGAGATTTTAGATTAATTTTTTATTTAATATGGAGATGTTGGTTGAGTTTTAGATTAATGAGTCTCAATGGATTTGATTATTAACCTTTGTTAGTTTTCGAAATTTTACTCAATTTCATAAAATTTAAACACGGTGGCACTTTGTATAAGTTGCAAAGTAATTTTACAAGAGGAACGGTATTTTATCATCCAATAAATTTATATCATCCGTTGATATATTTTTTTCTCTTTTTTCTTCATGATTACAGTTTTTTTAATAACCATATCATCCTTAAAAACAAGTTATCCAAGTGATGGTTTCATTGTTGCGTGACTGTAGCTTGTCTCATCGAGTGTGGCATCACCTTCGTTTAGATTGTAGCAACAACTTCTACACTGCAGACAACTTATATTGGATGATTGAAAATTCTCAAGGCCATTCTGGCATGTTGTCTTTGTGGTCTGTTGGATACTGTGGAATGCAAGAAAGAAAGCCATATTTGAAGATATGGCAAGTAATAAATATGATCCCAATTCTACACTCTGACAATTCAACCAGCTTTAGCTGAACCTCTCAACCACGTCACCACCTTGAACAAGGCTGGGAACCACCCAAGCAAAATATGATCAAACTCAACTCTGATTCGAGGTCCTTTGGAGGGACTATACGAGACCATTGTGGAAATTGTCTCGCATGCTTTGCTGGAAGTTGCGGGTTTACAAGGAGTCTTAGAGCAGAGCTTCTTGCCATATATCATGGTCTCCAACAAGCGCGGAATCATGGGTTTCATTTTGTCATCTATGAAACTGTCTAAAGCTTAGCAGAACTCATCAGCCAATCACATGGAGATTTCCATCCATATTTTCCTTTGGTTTGTCTTATTCAACAGCTTTATTAGCAGGGATTCAGAGTGTTCCATTCAAGCAAATTCTTAGAGAAGAAAATGCGTGTGATGGTTGGTTAGCTGAATTTGAAGCCACTCATAGGACTCCCTTTTAGTCCGGAATCATTGTCCTGCCCCAGATTGCTCGCTTTTTGCTTGGAGACAAAATGGGAGTCATGTATATTAGGGATAAGGCCTCTTATACTTTTATTTGTTTATAAATTCTGATGCATGAAAAGATAGACCTCACTTATTTTCTCTTTGGGGTGTCACTTCAATAACACTAACACCTGAACATCCATCTCCTCCATTGTCTCTCATCATATTCCTCACCCTTGCTACATCATCCCACCTCCCAACACTAGCATAAAGATTCGATATTAAAACATAAAATCCACCGTTTTTGTAATTTAACAGAAACAATTTTTTTGAAAAGCATTCCCCAAGCTTTACTTCATGTTGAATGCAACAAGCACTTAACAGTGCTCCCCAGACAGCAGAATCAGGCCGAATTTCCATGTTGTTAATAACTTCCATTGCTTCCTTGAACAACCCTGCACGACCCAGGAGACCAACTATGCATGCGTAATGCTGCAAAGTTGGCCTCAAACCATACTCTTCTGTCATGCTACGGAAGTATTCAATTCCTGCGTAGACAAGTCCGCCATGGGTGCATGCTGCTAAAACTCCCAAGAAGGTGATTTTGTCTGGTTCTAGCCCTTGTTCAAGCAGTTTAGAAAAACAATTGAAAGCATTGTGTTCATGTCCATATAAACTATAACCCGATATGATGGAGTTCCATGTTGCTAAACATGGATCATTGATGCTATAAAATACCTTTTCAGCATAATCTAATTTTCCACACTTTGAATACATATCTATAAGAGCAGTTCCTGTAAAATCTTCCACTTTCACATTGTGTCTAAGGATATATCCATGCAGTGTCTCTCCAATCCGCAGGTACCCAAGTTGGCAGCATCCTGATAGTAGACTAGCGATAGTAATGGCATCTGGTTTTTGTCCACACGCGTTCATTTGGCAGAATAACTCCATAGCATCACTTGATTTTGCAGCCTGAACGCAACCAGATATCACAGAATTCCAAGTGGCCAGTGGTTTTTCACTCCTGTCAAAAAACAAAGATAATGCAGCTTCTATCTCATCAAATCTTGAATACATGCTTATTAGCCCATTTGCAACCAAGCAATCATTAGTCAGCCCATTCTTCAACCCATATCCATGGAAAGCACATCCAGTGGAAAAATGAGAAGGATTAGTAATTCCATGTAGGACACCAATTAATGCAACTGCATCTGGTCTTATGTCTAGTAGCAGAGTTTGGGTAAAACACTCTACCGCAGACTCTACATCTCCTTTTTCCGAATAGCTAGAGATTATCGCAGTTAACGAAATCAGGTCCTTTGTGGGATAACGCTTGTAAAGCAATTTTGCCATATCTGCGAGCCCTTGCTTTGCATATAGACAAACTAGGGAGGTTACAACAGAAGCGTCACTGGTAAAGCCACATTTGACAATATAACAATGGACAGTTTCCGGAACCGCATTAGCTGACGTAAGGTTCATCATTGTCACAGGACTGGGTTCCAAACCTTCCTTCAGCATATCTTTAAAGCACAAAACCGCCTTGTCCGGAAAACCATTTTGGCTGTAGGCACCAATCATGGTATTCCAAGAGACAACGTTCTTCTCACCCATTTCTACAAACAAGAGTAGGGATGCTTCCAAGTCATCACATTTAGCATACATCGAGGTAAGGGCATTATTCAACTGAGGATCCAAACCAAAGCCAGCTTTGATCCCAAACCCATGAATGGATCCACCTTGAAGAATAAATTCGCGACGACCACATGAGGGCAACAAACTAGCAATTGTTGTTTGGTTAGGCCTAAAACTCTCTCTCAGCATGTGCACAAAGAGTTGAAAAGCATCACGAGGGAGCCCATTTTGTGAATATCCACAAATCAACACGTTCCATGAAACAACATCTTTAAAAGGCATATCTTCGAACAGTTGGCGTGCGTGGGTGGTGAACCCAAGTTTCATGTAAAAGTCAATGAGAGCGGTGTTTACATACAGAAACTGGTAAGTGGCCCGCTTCAACAAGTGGGTTTGAATCTGGTTGGCTTGTAGGGCCGTAGAGGGTGAAGCGCGAGAAAAAGAATGGGAGGAAAGGCACGCTTTGATGAGTAACGAAAAGGTAACATCGTTGGGGGTGGCATTGGCCTGTAACAGTTGTCGGAAGATAAGGATTGGACAACTTGCATCTTGGAAGAGAGAGTGAAAGAGAGAAAGATTGAGTTTAGAAGGCAATTTCATTTCATTATCCTTCTACACTACATCGATCAGTGAAGAGTAATTTAAAAGATAAAGTCTCAAATTTTGTTGGTCTTCCTAACCAAGATGATCGAGATTCTCAAAGAGAGTCAAGTGATCGACATATATAACTATTAATGCTTAAATCAAGGTCAGTAAAGCTAAATTACCATTGAGAATTAGCTAATGTAACCCTATATAGTATAGACACTGACACAAATACAAATACTGATACGGACATAGAAATACGTATAATCTCTAAAATGTAGGACACGGTCTATATATTGTATAATTATGAATTATATAAATTGACAATAAAGATTTATGTACACAAGTATGTTTTAGGTATTTTTTTTGAGCAAAATGATGTTTTTCATGATTGGTTCAAAATGATTTGTTTCTTATTTTTATAATCATAATAAAAATTTATACAATAAGTTTAAGTTTTAGAAAATTAATGTATTTTTCTTTTTTAAAATCGTGCTATAATTGTCATAAATTCAACAAATATTTTTTGAATTGGACATTTCATGGATACGTGTGTCCTACGAGAGTGTCGGTGTCCGATACATGTATCCGACACGTCATTTAAGAGAAGTGTCTGAGCTTCATAAATGTAACCATAAGTGTGATCCATTCCACTAATCAAGCCCGATAAAGTAAATCCATTAAAATAATATAAATATAAATAACACACATTCTAAGAAATAAGGTACGTCATTATTACTGTACACATATCCGAGTGTCGAACACCCTCTTTACTTACTTGAGCGTCAGAATGCCTTCTACGTGTACCTCCCCCATTTGGCATTCATCCGAGACTGAGAGCCAAAGGAGTAGCGTGACGACCGGAAGGATCACAGTAGAGCCCTATCAGCTCAAGAGAAGAAGGAAGATCAAACTTTCAATAGTTCTATAGGTCTCATCTCCTTATCAGGAACACATGGATTATGGATTATTGAAGTGAAATTAAAGAAAGGGAATATTTGATGTATTGACATATTGAATAATAAAATATATTTCCTTCTCTTTAAAAGTACTATTTTAATCTTATTGAATTATGTGGGGTAATTATTTTTTATAATTTAGTATGATGCGGTTGTGGTAATTATTTTTTTTATGATGATAAAAAATTTTATAAACAAAGATGTAAGCGTTTTTACTAATAATTAATAATAAATTTTTGAGACAATAAGTCCTAGTTAATTATAACTATAAAAAATATTTCTAAAAAAATCAGAAACCACAGTGAGTGGATATGGGGAGTGCGTGTCTTCTCCTCATTCGAGGTTTGATTTGCAGAGAGAGATATGGCAAAAGCGCGCTTGTTTGGACAGTTCCTCTGTGTCTCTCTTTCTGGTAATTCACTCTTTCTCCTTCCTTCATCCCTTCTCTTATCCACTGATCAAAATCAAATCTTATCCCTTCCTCTCTCATTTTCCTATCGTTTTTCTTTCTGATTCATTTCCAGTGCTTCATACCATTTATTTCTTTCCTTTGCCTCAATTTTTGCTTCATTGATTTCGTTTATTTATAATTCAACTTCAAAATTAGAATTATAATGAATACTTAGTTTAAAAAATGCTTCAATTGCACTCAATGGTAGGTGCTATTATTATTTACAATATATTTATATAACATGTTGTTGTTCTTACTTTGGAATGGAATGATCTTCCTTTTGCTGTCAAAAGCAGGGCTGAGTGGATGTGCAATGTCATAGGGATTTGATTTCTGATATCTGCTCTCTGGCTTCCTGTTTGAAATTCTCACACTATCATGGCTATGTCTAATCTTTGTGTTTTTATGTAAACATCCGTGTCCATTGTATCACAACCATTTATAATCATTTTTCCACTTCCCAAATAGTTCACTATTTAGAGATTTTTTTCTGTAACCACTATAACTTGGGAAAGTCACTTTCGTTATCGATTATTTTATCCTTTCACTTTATGATGCTTGTGTACAGTATTGATACCTTATCCCTTATCTCATACAAGTACCTGGGAAGTGCATGAATCAATTGAAACTCAGCATCCTTTTGTATGAGGCAGCATTGCTTACCAGCTAACTTGTCAAAAAATTCTATTCCAAACTCTTGGTTACGAGCATTGTAAGATTTTGCATACGAAAGATGCCGCAGGTTTTCATTTCCGGGCAGATTAGCAAGTCCTTTGCCAGTGTTAGACTAGAGATACAGAAATCAGTTAAGTGTAGAATTTCCAATGTTGTTTTCAGCTTATTTGCTAGAGACAGTCATAGCAAACTATGTCTTGGTCAGACAAAAGTTGAACCTCTAGTGAAAATCAGGCACACATTCTGGTCTAGTAGGATAAGAGTTGCTGAAGAATATCAAGAAGGGTTGTCTGATGAAGACGAAGATCTCTGTCCCGTTGAATGTGTAAGAGAATTCACCTGTGATGAAGAGTTCAGCAAAATTTTGGAGAAGGCTAAAGAAAGGGGATCTTTGGTAGTGGTAGATTTCTTCCGCACTTCTTGTGGAAGCTGCAAGTATATAGAGCAGGGTTTTGCAAAGTTGTGCAAGAAATCTGGCAATCATGAAGCTCCCGTAATCTTTCTAAAGCATAATGTAAGTATCTGTTTTCTCTTAGTTACAGACAAATATTTATGTTCCTATCTCCTGTACAACAGTTTTTTTAGATTAATTCCCACATATATGGCAAAGATTTTTAGATTATTAATTAATCAAAAGTTGTTAATGTTTGATTTTTAATGTAATTATTATAAAAAGACAAGTTTATACACCCGGTTGTACGTAATTGGAGGTCAGTGTCATTAACCTTTAAACTATGAGTGTATTTTTTTTGTTTCAGGTCCTTTTCAGATTTTATTTTTGAGTAAACAATGTATGTGACCATTTGAATGATCTCTATATTGTCGCCCAATCAGAAACGGTTATGAAATTTTTACTTAGTTTATAGCGTTATGGAAAATTCTGTACAGCAAAAAGTGCATAAAATTTACAAACTTCCCTACGGTTTCTGGAAAAGAAATTCAGAAAAACTAATATTTACTTTTAAACAGTCTCCACACAAAAATTCATCATCATTTTAGGATAAAAAACTAAATAAAATATATCAATGTTATCCTATATAATCTATTTATAGATTTTCTAAAATTTGATTTCTAATTTATACATAAACTAATTCTAATTTACAAAGAAATTGATTTTTTTTCTTTACAGAGGTTTTATTTGATTTATAATTAGATTAAACATGTCAAAGGTTCATGCATAAAGACTCTTATACGCTATTGCTTGCAGGTAATGGATGAGTATGATGAGCAATCCGAGGTTGCTGATCGACTTAGAATCAGGGTATTTCTCTTTTATTGATTACTGATTATCAAATGGAACTTAATCTTTATAAACTGAGACAGCTAAGCATCAACCATGGGTTTAATCTAAACGTTTGTTGTCCAACTTCTCTTCAATGTTTTGTGGTTAGCCTCCATTTGCATGATTTCTCTAGTTTACTCTATTTAGCTGGTGCACCATGTCATTTTCGTTTTGGTCTTGTCTTTCTTCACCACTTTTATGGTTAATTCAATCTTCTTCCAATCGGCAATAGATATGTTGTGCATCATTTGTGCTACTGATGAATTTGAAAAGGAAACAAACTGATGCAGGCCGTGCCTCTTTTCCACTTCTACAAAGATGGGGTGCTGTTGGAAGCATTCCCAACCAGGGACAAAGAAAGGATTATTGCAGCCATTCTCAAGTACTCAACTCTTGAAGCTGAAGATATCTTAGCTTAACTTGGAAAGGGATGGGATCATTGTACCCTCTGGGATGGTTGTGCACTGCAGGGAAATTAGTCAATTTTGTGTACGAGACAAAGTTCATTAAACAGCATGCTGTATACTCAACAAAACACCTCAGTCCTATCCTATCTGCCCTAATTCACTTTGTTGGGATGATATTGCTTGCAAAGTATCTACTCAAGAGTTTATTGTCCACTATGATACACCCTTTACTTTCCGTAGAGGCTATAAATAAAATTTTACTTATCTAGCTTTCGTTATAATAATTAAATCTTAAAACTGCATTACAATATTGAAATACAGTATTAGTTTTATAAATTACTAATATACACTGGTTATAAATTCTAACTATATTAAACTTAAAATGATTTATACTCATTAACAATAATTGATAATTGAGTGGGGGAAAATTACGCTGTTACGTCTTTCAAGATAAAAAAATGTAACTAAATCTTTTATTAGTATGAAAATAAAATAAATAATAGAAAAAAAGGTAATTAAGACATATTCTTATGCAAACCTATTAATGTAGCAGCGATTCACGTGACAGTTTTTATACAAGATTTGATCGGTATATAAATAGTAGTTTTTAATAGTTCTTAAGAATTAAGAGATCATTCTTACATGGATAAAAAAAAAGGAACTATGAGATAATTGAAGATTAGAGATTTTTCATTAGAGAGAAAAAAAATTGATTAAGTTATTAAGGCAGCATTATAGAATTTATTAAACAAGAGTTGAACTTTTCTATAATGATTAGAGATGTTCTAGAATGTTGTCCGTTATTTACAAGTTAATTGAAAATAAGTTGTTAATGGACAAAAATAGTGGTGGGGGGGGGGGGGTTAGGTGTTTGTAAAAAAAGAAGAGATTTTTAAAAAAATCATTCATGTCAATTTGGGGATTTTCCCCGGACTATTGCATAATTCATCTATCAAAAATTACAAAAAAAAAAAAAAAAAACCATTTGGCATTGACGGG
>Ga0123342_1010121_pt1 | contig 10928 bp, 7 predicted proteins | sample Turbeawhitnodule_FD_89960 | JGI IMG/M metagenome (GOLD analysis project Ga0123342, IMG submission 89960) | Root nodule microbial communities of legume samples collected from Mexico - Turtle bean Mexico white nodule | ecosystem: Host-associated > Plants > Roots > Nodule | place: Mexico: Nepantla... | reverse complement strand
TGCTTCTTGTAATCCTTTGAGGTGGACTTTGACCTCCATGGGCGTCTTCTATTTGTGCCTCCACCTCCTCTTGATCTTGTTGATTGGCCTCCATGTCCTCTTGGGCTTGATCTCCATCACCTGCTGAACGCAAGGTCGGTTCGTCCTCAGCGTGTCTAAACACTTGGGAAAAAGTTGCACTTTGGTGCCCACGCCCGAGGAGAGGCTTGCTAAAGGACTGCCGTAACGTCCTCGTGGTGTCTAAACACCAAGGCAACTAGCCCTTATCTCTGCGCACTTGGTGCCCACGCCCGAGGAGAGGCTGCCCGAAAGCAGCGCCGTTTCGTCCTCGGAGTGTCTGAAAACACAAAGGCAATCAGTGTTCTTGGTGCCGACGCCCGAGGAGAGGCATGCTGACAGCAGTGTCGTATCGTCCCCGGTGTGTCTAAACACCAAGATGACCAGGGACTTTGGTGATTACGCCCAAAGAGAAGGTTTCCCGAAGGATGGCGCTTCTCCTACATGGCGTGTATCTGCACCAAGTCACCTGGCTCTCCACTGCTCCAAACTTCCTCACTACCTGATGCCCACACTCGAAGGAAACGCCCCCCGCCACTTCCTTGCAAGGTGTCTAGGCATCAGACACCGGGGCTAGCCGTTCTTACCCGGGGAGGGAGCGTCCCAAAGGAATCTGTTAACCCCTGCCCAGGGACTAAACGCCCGGATTTTAACTATTCTATGCGTACCTTTCAACTTTGACGCCCACGCCCGAAGAGTGTGCTCCCGCCACTTCCTTTGGGGTGTCTTCGCGTCCAAGGTGACGGGTTCATTTCTTAATGAACCGCGCCCTTTTCTTTTAACGTTTCTTTACATTGTGAGAAAGGTAAATTTAAGACAATGTATGCTTAAACTGCTTTTTACTTGAGTGACCTCATTGAAAAACCCCCGAGAGGGAAAAAGAGTGTCCCCTTTTAAACTGTGTTCTACATAGAGTTTTTAACTAAAGTCAAAATTCAAATTAGTTGTGTTCCATGTGCGTGGAATGGGGCCTCCCTCCAAAGTTTCGACACTGTAAGAACCGTTCCCTTTAGCCTCGGTCACTCTAAAGGGCCCGGTCCATTTGGGCGACAACTTGTTCTCTAACTCATACGGATGAGCCTTGCGCATGACGAGATCCGCCACCTGGAACTGGCGAGGCCTCACCTTGGAGTTGTACTGGCGCTCCACCCTTCTCTTCACTGCCTCAGCCTTTATTCTCGCCTCCTCCCTGGCCTCGTCCAACAGGTCCAAATTCACCCTCATTTCCTCGTTGGACTCTTCTGCCACAAAGTTCTGGAAACGTGGTGAGCTCTCGTGAATCTCCACCGGGATCATCGCGTCTGATCCGTACACGAGGCTGAAAGGCGTCTCCATGGTGGAGGTCTGGGGCGTGGTGTGATAAGACCACACTATCCTTGGTACCTCCTCTGCCCAGAGTCCCATAGCTTTCTCAAGCCTCCTCTTCAATCCTCTCAACAAGATTTTATTTGCGGATTCCACCTATCCGTTCGTCTGGGGGTGCTCAAATGATGCGAACACTTGTTTGATGCCTAACTCTGCACATAACTTCCCTAGTTGCTGGCTCGCGGACTGAGTACCGTTATCCAGACCAGATGCCTCGGCACCCCGAACCGGCACACAATGTTTTTCCAAACAAAGTGTTGTACCTTATGTGCAGTAATCTGTGCGACTGGTTCTGCTTCTATCCACTTTGTGAAGTACTCAATGGCTACGATCAAGTACTTCATCTGCCTTATCGCCAAAGGGAAGGGCCCCAGAATGTCAATTCCCCATGTGTGGAAAGGCCAGGGGCTATAAATTGACCTCAGCTCTTCTTGGGGCGCCTTGTGCTAGTCAGCGTGCATTTGGCACTACTTGCATCGTTGGGCGTACCTCACACAATCATCCCTTACTTTCGGCCAGTAGAACCCTGCACGGATCACCTTGGATGCCAACGACCTCCCCTCTACATGGCTTCTGCAGATCCCTTCGTGGAGCTCAGACATTATCTTAGTGCACTCGTCTCCGCTCACACATGTTAGGATCGGGTGCGTGAACCCGTGCCTGAATAGTGCTCCATCCACGAGAGTGTACTTCGCGGAGTTCTTCTTTATTCTCTTGCCCTTTCCAAGCTCTGCTGGGAGGATCCCATCTACGATGTAGCGCCTATAGGGCGTCATCCATATGTCCCCTTCTTCTAAGATGTACACCTGCATAGGATCCTCTTCTTCGGGCGAAGCCGGATAAACACTGATGCTGGCAACCCTCGCCGTGTCCTGAATCAAAGATTGATGGCTCTTTGGCTTTCCCCTAGTCGTGCTGACATGGAGGACATCCACCCTATTGTTTGCTACAAACTTTCGCGACATCTTGAGGGTCTCCTGGATGACTGTCCTCTGCCTTCCCCCCTTGCCTGAGCTGGCCAGTTTGGCGAGCAGGTCAACACGGGCATTTTGCTCTCTCGGGACATGCACCAACTCAAACGCAATGAAAGCTCCCTTCAGCACTTGGACGTACCTCAAATACCTGCCCCTTGATGGACCCCCTGGGCTCATATTGGATATCGAACTCAGATAACTCTACCGACCAGCGAACCATTCTTCCTGCGACGTCTGGCTTCTGCAACACCTTCTGGATAGGGAGGTCCGTCATTACCACCACCGTAAAGCTTTGGAAATAGTAGAGAAGCCTCCTAGCCAAGAACACCACTGCCAGCGTCGCCTTCTCCAACGATTGATACCTCGTTTCCGGCCCCTGCAAGACCTTGTTGACGAAGTATATAGGCCTCTGCACCTGATCCTGCTCTTGAACCAGCACAGAGCTGATGGCCCACTCCATTACTGCGAAATACAAACGGAGGGTCTCGCCTGCCCGCGGCTTGCACAACACAGGAGGCGTCGCCAGATACTCCTTCAGCCCGAGAAAAGCTGTCTCACACTCTGTTGTCCACACAAAGCGTTTGTTCCTCTTCAAGCATTGGAAATATGGGTGGCCCTTATCCCCACCAGCTGATACGAACCTTGACAGGGTCGCCATGCGCCCTGTCAATTGCTTCACTTCTTTCACTGAGCCTGGGCTCTGCATGGCGATGATTGCTGCACACTTATCGTGGTTCGCCTCTATTCCCCGCTCAGTGAGCATGAACCCCAAAAACTTTCCCGCCTCCACCCCAAAGACGCCTTTCTCTGGGTTCAGCTTGAGGCGATACTTAGCTATCGTGGCGAACAGCTCTTCCAGATCAGTTGTGTGTCGCCCTCTTTCTTGAGAGGTCACCACCATGTCGTCGACGTAGGCTTGCACATTCCTTCCCAGCATAGGTGCAAGGATCCTATCCATTAACCTCTGGTAGGTGGTTCCTGCATTCTTCAGCCCGAACAACATGACCTTGTAGCAGTAACTACACGTCTCGGTCATGAACGTCGTTTTGCTCTCATCGCGTGGATGCATCTTGATCTGATTGTACCCCGAGAATGCATCCAATAAACTTAACATTTTACAACCCGAGGCGCTGTCTACCAACGCGTCGATGCTGGGCAGAGGATACGAGTCCTTGGGGCACGCCTTGTTCAGGTCTGTGAAGTCTACGCACATCCTCCACTTCCCATTCGCCTTCTTCACTAAGACCACATTAGCCAGCCACTCAGGGTACTGAATTTCCCTAATGTGTTTGGCGCTCAGCAGCTTCTTTGTTTCTTCCTGCTCGACGAGGCGCCTCTCCTCATTGAACTTCCTCCTCCTTTGACGCACCAGGCGGACCTTGGAGTCCATAGTGAGATGGTGGCACAGAAAATCTGGGTCGATGCCTGGCATGTCCGAGGCGGACCATGCAAATGTGCCCAGGTGGCGCGAGATTACCGCCGCCACCTCATCTTGCTCCTTTTGACTCAACAGTCGCCCCAACTTGAAGATCTTACCCCCAATTTGCTTCTCCACCACGTTTTCTAGCGGCTCGAGTCGTCTGTCCCGAGCACTCTCAGCGCGAGACTCACTTCCACGGCCTTCTCTTCTAAACGTCGCCTCTGCGGGCGAGGCATCCTCGGATACTCCTTCTAAGGGTGCGGCCCCCCTGGGCGCTTCCTCCGCAGGCACGGCCTCGGCAGGCGTCGCCTCCACGGGTCCCGCCTCCTCAAAGGCTCCACCCTCATAGACGTATTCGTAATGGGCGGGCGTTCCATCACCATAACCACGCCTCTTTTTGTTTTTAAGTTATTCTCATAGCTCTTCCGGGCGTCCTCCTGATCTGACTTGATCACGATCACCCGACCACTAAGATCTGGCAACTTCATCTTCATGTGGCGTGTGGAAGCCACTGCCCTTAGCCTATTCAATGGAGGCCTTCCCAACAAAATGTTGTAGGCTGAATTGGCGTTCACAACTAGGTATCGAATGCTCTCGGTACGTGATGCCGTTCCATCTGTAAACGTTGTCCTCAACTCCAGGTAGCCACGTACCTCCACTTGGTCCCCTGCGAACCCATACAAACATCCCGTGTATGGCCTCAGCAAATCAGGGGACAGCTGCAGCTTGTTGAATGTGGACCAGAACATGACGTCTGCGGAGCTGCCCTGGTCCATGAGGACTCGGTGTACCCTTCTCCCAGCAGTGACGACCGAAATGACTACAGGGTCATTATCATGGGGGACGAAGTCGCATAGGTCAGCCTTTGTAAAGACAAGGTCTGACTCCCACGGGTCATCCAGTCCTTCCTCAGCTATTGAATTAACCAATTGCACGTACCTCTTGCGCTGAGAGGCAATGCATCCTCCTCTTGAGAAACCACTAGAGATGGTGTGCACTTCTCCATGGATCGGCATCTCATGTGCCTGATCCTCTTCTGGTACCGCCAAGGCCGCGGCCGTAGAAGACCCGACCAGGTAGTCTTTCAGGAATCCACTCTTCACCAACTCGTCCAACTGATGGCCGAGCGCCAAGCAGTTGTTGATGTGATGCCCGAACGCTTGGTGGAACTCGCACCACGCGTCCTTGTGAGGTCTCAGCACTTTGTCAGTCTTCACTTGGGGCCTCAGCCTATCTGCTATGTTAGGCACGGCAATTAGATCTTTCAACTCTACCACAAAATTATGCCTCAACGGCCTATTCCCCTCCCTCACCGGCCTATTCCCCTCCGTTCTCCCTCTCGCCTAGGGCCGCCTCGCCTCATACGGGCGCTTCCTCTCTTGACCCTTCCTTCCAGTTGCGGCCTCGTACGCTTCTCACACACCTCGCCCTCTCTTGCGATGTGCTCCACCGCGCGACGCCTTATTTCTGCAAAGGTCCGGGGGCGGCTTCGGATGATTGATTCACAGAAAGGTCCAGGGCACATCCCCTTCCTGAACGCGTAAACAATCATGGGTTCCTCCGTGGTGCCAACCTTCACCACCTGCGCCCCGAAGTGGTTGATGTACTCTTTCAAGGTCTCGCCTTGATACTGCTTCACGTCGAATAAATCATACGATACCGGTGGAGGAGCCCGGTTCGCTATGTACTGTTCGCGGAACAGTTGTGAGAGCTGCGCGAAGGAAGTGATGTGGCCGTTTGGAAGGCTGATAAACCAGTCCATGGCCATTCCAGTTAACGTGCTCATGAAGAGCTTGCACCTCACAGCGTCGGAGGGAGGTTTAGGGTTTAAAGATATCTAGAGTTTTAACTATGCACTCCTGGCTAAATGGAAATAGCGGATGGAGTGTGAAAAAAAAAGTCTAATGGAAAGATATTTTGGAATCAAAGTATGCAAAAAAGTGTCTGGCCAATCATATATTCAATCTAAATATCAGTCATGGTGGTGGAAGGACCTATCTAAAGTATGTGATGATGGAGATATGGATGATTGGTTCCAAAGAGCAAAAGGGTTATGTTCCTGCCGGTTGACCAGAATGTGCTTCGTGCGTAGCTGTGACTCGCGTATCAAGGACACCTTCTTCTTGGTTCCAGATCTTCACCCTACACCGCCATGAGTACCTGAAACAGAGAGAACAAAGGGTGCCCTCGCGGCCGTTTGCAATCCGACGATCAAGTCAGTAGGCAGGAAACATTATGCACCTCCGTATCGGAACACCGTAACTGCGATGTTCTGAAGGCGCGTAACTAAACTCTAACGAACTTCTCTTTAGTGCTCAAATCACTCGTGCGTACAGTGTGTAAGCTTGCAAATGATTAGAACGTAAAAACGTACCTCACTAAGCGTCCAGAAAAGCTTATATACCTTGGGTTTCAGTGCTTACTGCCACGTGGCTTCTCTGATTTAAGCGCAACTCCACGTGGAAGGCCTTACGACGCTGTAACCCAACTTAGGGAAATCCCAGCGCGGTCTTCCTTCCTCGAAGTGCATCCAGCGCAAGGGGTGACTACCTGGGTGCCAACTCATGCGCCCCATCCTCAAGTTGCTCGCCCTAGGTGTGTATCAGCCTTCCTCTCGTACCATGCACGTGGATTACCCTTAGGGCGTGGCCCTCTCCCGGGTCGTATCTGTCCCAGGGATTCGCCAAAGGTGGTGCGGGTAGCCTCGTCCTACACCTCATGCATGAGTACTTCACGAGTCAGGTTACTCCCTACTGGTACTGGGAATATGGCCTTGAAGCCACCTTTCTCTTCTCTTTATTACTGTTCTGAGGTACCGGGGCCCGAGGCCTCCTCGCTCGTACCTTGGCCTCTTATCGTGCCGCCCCCTCCACGGTCTTCCCTACCCGTGGGTATCGGGGGGTGGCACCATCTGGGCCAAAGCACGCTCTTAGGACAACGAGTCACGCCTTGAAGGTGAGAGACGCTCAAGCTTGGCGACGCCCATTCCTAGCGAAGCCCGAAGCGGTCAATACACTAACTTTCCTCCTTGGAGCCCCTTGGTGGGTCCCACCGTATGTTTTACTTTGGTCAACACCTGAGGCCGGGTCAGTACAGGTTCCAAAGAGCAATTGGATGGAAAATTGGTGTAGGGGACAAAGCTAGATTCTGGTAGGATAAATGGGTTAACAATGTTAGTCTGAAATCAACTTATCCTAGAATATTCTCAATATCTTTTGATCAGGTGCTAAGGGTGGGAGAGGTTGGCGTGTGGGAAGAATCAGGGTGGAAATAGAGGTTAAATTGGAGACACAACAAATTTGAATGGGAAGTGGCATAACAAGAGGAACTATTAAGGTCTTTATCCTTATAAAGTTGAATAGGGAGGTGAAAGACATAATACTCTGGGAGAGTGAAGAGATCTCTGTGAGACATTCTTACACAAGTGTGTCTAATATTCGTTGTGGTACTAGTGCTAGTTTTAAGCAGTTATGGCTTTCTAAAGCACTACCAAATGTGTTTACTTTAGCTTAGAGGGTGGTTTTGGATAGATTACCAACAAGAGAGAATTTCCACTTGGGTTTTTTCAGTCTTAAGAAAAATAAAGTGTGGAAATTTATTTAGGCGGCCATATTTTGGAGCATATGGGACCAGAGGAATCGAGTCATTTTCAAGCCAGGAAAAGTTGACACAGAATAAATCTTTCAAAAGTTAAATCTTGGTTGTGTTTGAAATATAAGATGAAATCCTTTAACTTCTCCTTTTTATACTGGATTATGAATCCCATTTTGTGTATTAAAAGTTGTTCTTAATTTGGTTAAGTTGTGGAACACTTAATAGAGGTTTTGGAGTAGTTATGGGGGTGGTCTAACATAGATTATTAAGTAGGCTCCTAAATGTTTGTTGTCTTACTTTTAGTTGTTTAAGTATGGGGTGGAATTCAAAATTGTTAGTTATGTAGGGGTGTGCTGGTTGATTTTGTTCTGGTTTTGTTAGGAAGTCTATTACAATATGTGATCTTTCTTTTGGGTGTATTAAAAGGCTTCCCTAATTACAACCAAGCCTCTTAGGATTTAAGGTTTAGAATTTAGGGCTTGGAAGGGTTGTGTTCTAGTTTTTTGGTTTGAAGAGCTTAAAGGGTGAAAAGGAGTGGTTCGAAATTGTTGGAGGAAGGATCAACATAGTTAAGGAGTGTTGTAGAGTGATCTTTATGCACACGCTCTACGAGGAAGCAATTCAACATTTGTGGCATTGCAGGTTATTGTGGCAAATTAATATAATTAAATCAAACGAAAGAAACCTTCACCACTTGAAAATGAAGAAGAAGACATCACACTCTCCACCATTCTCAAAAATGTATTGTTGAAATAAAAAAAAAGTAAAAAAAAAAAGTAGAGAGGTGCAAGGAAAAGGTATAAAGGTTTAGGGAAAATTTGCCTAAATATATAGTCTTACGCACAACTCGGCAGTCTCTGGGTGAGGAAGGTCTATTGGATCACCCATAAATGTCAATCTTGAGATGAAGGAGGTGTGTTGGAAATCCCACGTCGATTAGAGACAAAACATTTCATAATATATAAACGAGTGCAAACCTCACCTTATAAACTGATTTTATAAAGTTAAGTTAGATCTAGTTCTTAATAGATACTCCATTCTTGTAGACTGAGAAGAACAAGAAACCAACAAATTTAAGAAACTGATAAATTATTGAAACACAAAGAATCTAAGAACTTTGCAAAGGAGAAACTTGTCCCTACAAATACTATAAACGGGTGCTTATTTTAAATTAGTTCATTCTTACAGTATATTTATAAATAGTTATAAGTATACTTGATACGATAAAAGATATATACTATTATAAGTAATATGAAGAATATATTAGATATATATTCTTTTAACAAGTGTTTGTATTAAGTGTTAAATGGTAAGTTACATTTAAAGTGTACACTTATGTCATAGGGGCACTGGTACAGAAAAGCAAAACAAGTGCGGCTATTTTAGATTTATAAGGGCGGCTATATAACTGCATTTGATGAGCACGTATTTGTAAATGGAAGAGATAAGAAGGCGACTATATATAGCCGCATTCGTAAATTCAATTTATAAATGCATTTATTTACATAGCCGCATTTATAAATCGCATTTACGAGAGGCGTTTAGGGTTTCTTTTCTTTTTCGCTGTTGATTGGGTTTCTAATCAATGTTCTCAACTTTTATCTTTTATGAAGAACATGGTCATTATTTTATAATCTTTTGAACTCTTGCTACATCCATATTATACATCTTCGTATTTCATCCCAATGGAAGTCCAAAAAATGCAAAAAAAAATCCAAATAAAAATCTCCAATGAACGCAAATATATGACGGAGCAAGGCGGCAACAGCGACAAGGAAGGCACAACAGAAAACAAAAACAAAAGTCTTCCCAAGCTTGACCTTAGCAATGACAAAAATAAAACATAAGAGAAACGCAAAACATACAAAAATCAATGCTGAAGAAGAAGAGAGGAAGACAATGCTTACCGATGAAGAGAGGAAAAAAAGAGGAAGCACAGTTAATGGAGGAAGCACATAAGAGAAACGAAGCGCGAGAGAAATGAGAGTATCAAAATGTAAGTGGCACACTTTAGAATTAGGGTTAAAAAGGTTTTAAGAAGGTGGCTATTTATAAAGCCACATTCGTAAATCAAGCGTTTTGATTTACAAGGGCGACTATACAAATAGCTGCCCTTGTAAATCAAGTGTTTTGATTTACGAAGGCGGCTATACAAATAGCTGCCCTTGTAAATCAAACGTTTTGATTTACGAGGGCGGCTATATAAATAGCCACCCTTGTAAATCAAGCGTTTTGATTTACAAGGACGGTTGTACAAATAGCCGAATTTGTAAATGAACTTAATTACAAAAATACCATCATATTTTTTATAAAGCATTTGAACCAAAACCGCACTAAATAAATCGCACTTATTTATACATTTTGAAGTGGGCATAACAAGAAAAAACTCTTTCTAATATCATTATCTGTTTGATTTGAGGACACAATTTTGTATATTTAATATAAAAAACTTATATAAATAGATAGATTTTTACAAATATTTATTTATTTAAAATTTTAATACTAAGAGCATATACATCATCATATTTATTTCTTAGGATTTATTATTTTAAAATATTAAAGTTTATTCGATAAATTGATCTAGTTTTTAAACACTATTACAGCCAGGATACTGTAACAGAAATTTTGCTTTCAATCTCTACTAGTTGAAAAAACCGTTAATTCATCAACAACTGTATTACTACTGCAAACGAAATTAGTCGCACACAATAGATTATAAAATACTTTTCAAGAAAAAGTCCAAAGATATTAACGGGCCTCATTAAACCCATTATGAGACGTTAATATTTGACACGACACTTTTAATATAAATTTTTCAAAAACGTTCTATTTTATTAAAACCTAATTGCTAGATTTCTACATTTTAATTAAAAACAATTCAGTTTAAACTTTTGTAGGTGGATGAAATGTTGATAACATGATATGATTGATGCATGTGTATAATTATATACATTGTGTTATTGAATTTTTATACAACCGGATATTTGAGAGAGCGGAGAAACTGCGTACTTATCCGGTGTCTCGATATATCAGCACACCTCGCATTTACTTTTTCAATAACACATAAGGTCTAAAAATGCCATTAACATATAACTACAGGCTAAATACACCACTTATTATAGTTAAAAAGTAATTGAACTGAATTGGATTCAACTTAATCATTTCTACGGTTGGACGGTTAGAGGTCCAAAGTCATTATCGTAACTTCCCTAAATTTTCCCATATTTATAACCATAATCTGTATGAAATATTAAAATAAATATATAAACATAATACAAATATATCTAAAATTTCATTATTATAATGTTTCAAATTATCTCTCTCTTCCTAAGACTTGAAACATTTACATAAAATTTAAAACACAATTTCAAAAGAAAAAAAATAAACATTTTCCGTCATCCATCTTCTCACCGAGAAACTTTATCACCGGTAACATCATCTGCTCCCGTGTAAAATACACGATCATCACAGATCAAAGAAAAACAACCACAAAACAAAACAAAGGGTAAGCTAGGTAT
>Ga0123342_1010120_pt1 | contig 10930 bp, 7 predicted proteins | sample Turbeawhitnodule_FD_89960 | JGI IMG/M metagenome (GOLD analysis project Ga0123342, IMG submission 89960) | Root nodule microbial communities of legume samples collected from Mexico - Turtle bean Mexico white nodule | ecosystem: Host-associated > Plants > Roots > Nodule | place: Mexico: Nepantla... | reverse complement strand
TTTTTTTTTTTTTTTTTTTTTTTTTTTATATATATTTATATATATATATATATATATATATATAAATATATATATATTTTTTTTTTTTTTTTTTTATTTTATTTTTTTTACATTGATACTTTTTATTGTAAATTTTGTACATTTACTTTAAAGCATTATTAAAAATAATTATATACATCCAATAAAAGAATCATTATATATGGTTATAAATAATAGAATTAAAACTGTTTGTACATAAAAAATAATAATTAAAATATCACTTACCATTTAACACACTGTAAATTAACACATTGTATCGTTAAGTTACATAAATGTGACACACCTAAAGCTGCAATTTAACATTTCGTACTATTATTATCAAAATTGATACATACTCTTGAAAAACGAGTCTAAGTTTCAAAATATAGAAAAAATTGTTATTCATTACTATTATATTATTAAAGGCTTTTATTACAGAAAAATAAAAACAGTATACTTTACTTATCCAAAACAAATATCAAATGTAACGTCTAGATAATTATTAATTAATATAATTATTTAAAATGTTGGTATGCTTAAGATTTTGAAAATATAATGCAAATCCATAAAAATATACACAGCTCAACAATATTAAGAATTATAAAATATATATTAAAGAATTTGATTATTATTATTAAAATTGATACATACTCTTAAAAAATAATACATACTCCAAATATAGAAAAATTAATTATTTTTATATAAATAAAATTATTATTCATATTATTATTATTATTATTATTATTATTATAGCGTGATTACTATTATATTATTAAAAGATAATATTAAAAATAACATTATACTATAATTTATTAACAAAAACAAATCTAAAATTTCATATCCAATTAAATATTATTAAATTAATTAGTATAATTAATTTAAGATGTTGGTAGTATAATTCAAATTTTAAAACTTATCTATGACCTAGTATATAACAAGAGTATGTTTCATTTAATTTCTCAACTTAATACTTATCATATAAATAACACATAGAACCACTTGCACAACATATAATTAATTGTTATCAATAAAATGCACCATATCTTGTAATTAAATAACCTCTCAACTTTTATTTATATATATATATCTATATATATATAATACTTCTTAACTTCTAAACATATTAATTTCATTATATAAAAATTATTTGAACAAAATTTATCACTAAAAATAACATATTTTCGTTAGAATATCTTACTTGAACTAGAATATTTCATTAGAGAACAATATCATTTAAGCAAGACTTGAGAGGAAAAATATTAAAGAAAATGACGAATTTTTATTGTCTCACTTTTGCTTACACGAGAATTTTCTGTTTAAACAAAAATATATATAAAAAAGACAGCATAAACAACCAACAACTTACCTCAAACTTATTCTATCATCTTAAACATTCATAACAACCTTAAAATATCATTTATCATATATACTCTAGTTCAAAATGACTATCTCAAAACTAAGAACATCATAATATCATCTTAATCTAAAACAACTTTATCATATAAAAATTCAAATCAATCATTAACATTATCATTTATAAAAAACAATTAATGGATTTTCATATTCTTAAATCATCCCACACAACTAAATTTATTGTGTATTTAGATTATTTTTAATTCTTCACAAATAAGTTACTTAAAAACTCTAAATTTAACATTATACAATCTCGATTATCTTTAAACTCTTAATGTCAATTTAGATATAATTTTATATCAAAATTAAGTAAAATAACTCTAAACTTAACATTATAAAATCTCGATTATATTTAAACACTTAATGTCAACTGAGATCTAATTTTATACCAAAATTAAGTAAAATCAAAATAAGTTTATATGTGCTAAATTCATGTATGTCTACAAACTACATCAACCTCAGGGTAGAATACAAAAGAAAAAAAAAAAAAACTACTCTTAAAATCTTAAATCACCAAGATACACATCCAAAAATATCAAAACATAAAAAAATTAAAGGTTAATTTTAATGAAACATTTCATTTTCATCTTCAAAAATTCAACCTAACCTAAAAAAATACTAGTAAATAAATTATAGGATAAAAATATTCCTACCCTATCACCTTCTCACTAGCTAGTGGTATCTGATTGAAAAAAAAAAGATAAAAACTAATTTTAAACTCTTAGAGAAAATTCAAAGGAGATTTAGAAAAAGAAAATTAGAAAGTTGATGGAATTTAAAAAAAAATACATAAATAAATAATTAAAATTTTAATTTATACACTCAACATACAAATATAATTTAAATTTTTAAAAGAAACATACCAACTAATTAAAATGGATCTCAGATTATCAAAATATTTTATAATTTCAAATTTTTAACTTGATTAATTAATATTATGTTTTACATTTATAAATAAAAAATTTCAACGATAAATTAATATTTTAGTAATATTATTTCAATTGATTGTTTAATTAATATGATATTAACTAATATTTTTTATATTAATATTACTAAAAATTAATAGGAAAAATAACATTATGCTTTATTAATGAATAATATTCTCAACACATTAATATGGTTAATAATTAAAAAAAATAATAATATCTCCCTTAATTATTGTAATAATAAGATGCAAACTTTATTATATTTTAATATTTATCACAGCATTGATTCGAAAAATTATGTTATATATTAAATGATTAATTTATCTAATTTAATTCATTCATATTTACTCATTAAAAATAATAATAATAATTATCAGTAATATCTTAATATTAGTAATGTTTTAGCAATTTGTTAAAAAAATTGACCTATTTTCATCCTGACAATTTATTTTCTAAAAAGCATATTGATACAAAAATATAACCAAGTATTCAATTGTCTAATTAATAATATTACATAATTTTATTTATTTAATAATATCATTAATAATTAAAAATAATAGAAATAGCGTTCTATCAACGAATTTTATAAATTAATTGAAGATATATAGGGAATTGTTTTAGTTATATTGCTACTATTACTTACCAATTAAACTAATTATAAATAAGGTATATTATTATTATTATAATCTATCATTTTTATGAAAATCACAATCCATCAATTCTTTTTTTCTTTAGTATAATATGTTTTCAATTTAAAAAATACAATCCATAAGATTTTTATTAATTCACCTTCCATAATTTTACTCATTAATAATTATTATTACTAATACTTTTATTGCTAATGTAATGTTCTCAAAACATATTATACTATTTCATAATATTTATATAATAATAATAATAATAATAATATAGTTATTTATAATTATATTCTATATTTCTAACTCTAAATACAACTTTTGCATAAATTCAATCCAATAATGCATATCATACCTATGATTCAATACTTAACTAAAAGAATGCAACTTAATTAATTCACCATATATGTAATTAGTGTGCCTATACTAGTAAAAAAAGAATTTTAGACTATCTTGATCTATTAAATGCTACATCTTCAAGAATATCATCTGTTTAAAGAATTAATAATTCAGAAAGTGAGAGAGAGTTTAGAAAGAAATAAAATTCTAACAAAATAAAATTTCTAATGAAATAAAAAAATGAAATATTAGAACTTATGTACCGTTTTTTATTCTTTATTTATTTAAAATTATATCTCTAAAGAAGTTTAATTAAGTTCTTACAACTAATAATATTCTAATTCATCTTTCTATTAATCTAAATTCATTCAACATTTTCTTCTAAAGGATAGTATTTATAAAATAATATATGTATAATATTTTTATTGTTCTAATTAATAATACAACACAACGTTTTTTAACGATAAAAATAATAAGAATCATTCATAAAAACAATACGCCCATCAATAATTATTATTATAAATTAATTTAAAATATAAAAGATTGAGATTTTTTTACTTATTTTGTTAAAAGTTTTATATTATATAACTAAGTATTTATAAATTAGACAAGTAGAAGAAGAACACGATGAAGTCTTTTACAAAAGTCACAACCCACCTTTTGTTTATAAATTAGGTTAGTAGAATAAGAATATCTAGCTTCTTACCTAATGCATGAAAAACAGTTTGTAACTTATAGCACAAATAATTTGCTCCAATTTTGTTTGAAAGTTAGAACTTATTAGCTGGTTGTTACTGAATAGTTGAAAACTACTTTCCAAAAATAACATACCTATAACTTGTGAAGCTCAGACACTTCTCTTAAATGGCATGTCGGTGTCGGATACTCATATCGGACACCGACACTCGTATGATACTTGTAGGACGCGTATTCATGAAGTGTCCAATTCAAAAAGTATTTGTTGGATTTCTGACAATTCTAGTATGGTTCTAACGCAATTTTAAAAAAGAAAAATTCATTAATTTTCTAAAAACTCAAAATTATTGTATAAATTTTTATTATGATTATAAAAATAAGAAACCAATTCTTTTGAACCAGTCATGAAAAACATTTGTCTGCTCCAAAAAATAATCTGGAACATACTTGGGCACATAAATCTTTATTGTCAATTTATATAATTCATAATTATATAATATATAGATCCGTGTTCCCGTATCCTACATTTTAGATATTATATGTATTTTCGTGTCCGTGTCCGTGTCGTATCAGTATCTGTGCTAAATCGCCTATAACAAAAGAGAAAAAAAAAAGACAAAAAATGTTGATGTTGTTATAAAAAAAAGTGAGTTATATTGTCCATTTTTTTGGCAGCATGTACATAACCTCCAAAGTTTGTTAAAATCCTTTTCTTAGGAACCAAAAGTGAGGAAAATGATCTTAAATAAGGTCTCCAACGTTTGAGCTCTTCAAAGGAGGCAACACCTTACACGTATGTATGGGGCGAAGTATACTCCTCTCCATGTGTACCTCATAAGAGGCCATTTTCGCCAACCTATGCTTTTCTTTTCCCCATAATTTCATTAATCACCATCCTAAACAAAATCAAACCTTTTCACAGATCAAAAATTCTTTTGTGGGACATTATTTTTATGTGTCACATCTTCATCATCGACCTTTTACTTCAATGGGTTGAAAGTGCATGATTGCTACCTAGGACAAACATGTTGCAAAGGGCAGCAAGCAATGCATATTCATGGTGGTGGGCCAGCCACATCAGGACAAAGCAGTCAAAATGGCTGGATCAGAGCCTCCATGGTACGTTTCTCAGGATGCATTTGGATGATTCAACCTCAATAAACAATCTCATTTTCATTTTCTTTTTTAAAATTCTCTAGTAACATCAAATCATATAATAATAATAATAATAATAATCAATCTCAGGCGATTTTAGAATGACCAACATTCTCATTTTCTCTTCATTTTGATTGAGATGGCTGGCAAGGCAACCCACATGCATAAAAATGAAGCTTTTCGTTTCAATGATAGTAGCTGCATTTTTTTAATGCACCCTTTTTCTCAGGGCTACATGCATACCTTAACAAGAGATGGTGTAGAATTAAGAGATGATTTTAGAGAAAGGAAGGGAAAATGGTAGGATAGGAACATATGAAAATGAATTAATGACATTAAGAATGCAATAGGATAATGACATAGTTGTATCAGTTTGATGATGAGAACAGAAGTTGTGATGTTGGTTATAGTTATGCTTTAACTTTCTGGAATAAAATTGAGTGAATGATGACAGATATGGAGGAGAAGGTGGCTGAAACCCTCGCTGTGCTGCGAGATGAGGGGGACTCGTTTGCTAAGAGGGCAGAAATGTATTACAAGAAGAGGCCAGAGTTGGTAAATTTTGTGGAAGAAACCTTTCGAGCATATAAAGCCTTAGCAGACAGATATGATCATTTATCAAAGGAACTTCAAAGTGCCAACCGCACTATAGCCAGTGTCTTCCCAGACCAAGTCCCATGTCATATTGAAGAAGATGAAGAAGAAGAAAGTGACACAGGAACTAATACATTATCATCAGACCCCAACAACAATCAAACACATGATAAACCATCCATTCCTAAAGTTCCAAAAACCCCAAAGAAGGAATTTAGAAATCCCTCCATGTTGATCTCCAGAAAGGGCACACTTAAGAGGACTGCTAGCTCTGCAAAATATATTCCAACCATTTCATGTTCAGGTCTGACCAAGGTTGAAGCCTTGGCAGAAATTGACAAGCTTCAGAAAGAAATATTGTCACAGCAAACTGAGAAAGAGTTCGTGAGGAGTTTGTATGAACGCGCCTATGGAAAGTACTGGGAGATTGAAGACCAGATCGCAGCAACACAGAAAAGAGTTTGCAGCTTGCAAGATGAGTTTGGTGTTGGGACAGTGATAGAAGACAATGATGCTAGAGCTTTGATGGCAGCCACGGCTCTGAAATCATGCCAAGAGACCCTGGACAAGTTGAAAGAGATTCAAGCTCAATCATCCAAAGAAGCTAAAGAGGAGTATCAAAGGGTTAAGAAAGCTCACGAGATGTTTGAGACCCTTAGAGACCAATTCATTTCTAAATATATGACGGGTCAACTAGACCATGATGATGGGGAGAAGTGCACGAGTGAAAGAACAGATAGAAAATGCATAGATGAAGAGATGGATCGGTTGGAGCAAGAGGCGAGTGATGTGGGGCAATTGAGAGAGAAGATTAAACGAAAGTTGGAGGAAGATCCAAGGAACTCCTTCACTGTGACTGAAATGGCTGAGTGCATTGATGAGCTTGTAAATAAGGTTTGTACCTTGGAAACCGCGGTTTCATCTCAGACTGGTTTGGTAAAGAGACTAAGATCAGACACAGATGGACTTCAGACAAACATAAGAAAGTTGGAAGAAGACAAGGAAATGCTCATAGAAGGCTCAGAAGCTACGAATAAGAAGCTAAAGGAATTAGAGAGAGAGTTGTGGAGAGTTAAAATGCTCAACCGAAGTGTCCGAAGTCAAGACAACACCCTCCAAACGCACTTTACTGAAGCAAGCTGTAACCTTGAGCACCTTTCTGGAAAATTGATTTACATGAAGCCAGATGAGGAGGAGGAGAACTTGGTACTTTACAGGAAGAACAGAACCGCTTCTGATGGTAAACCAGAGAAACCGTCTGCAAAACATGGTGTTGACTTCTCTGTTGGTAACTCAGATGTCAAGACTATAAACGAAGACGATGGTGCAAATGCTGATAAGAACAAGTATAATTCGGTTGGCAGTAGTTTTGTTAATGAAAGGATTCAGAAGCTGCCACTCCATGAAAATGACTATTTATCAGATACAGTGAGCAATATTGACAATGAATCACAGGATTTGGCCACTAGTGAGGGAGATCAACCTAACTGGAGGCAGATGTTTATGAGTGGATTAGATGACAGAGAAAAGATTCTGCTGGAGGAGTACACATCAGTTTTACTCAACTATAAGGAGCTCAGGGGGAAGCTCAATGAGGTGGAAAAGAAAAACCGTGACAGCATTTTTGAGTTGACACTTCAGGTAAGAGATTTTCTGTTTACTTAATTGTATAATTATTTTAACAACTCTGATATATAATTGTTCTTACTAATGTAGAATTTTGCGTGCAGCTAAGGGAGATGAAGAATGCTCTTATCGCAAAGGATAAAGAGATACAGTCTTTACATCAGAAGCTAAACTTTCCAGATACAAATCCTGATGAAAGTCCCTACAGTAACACCACAGAATACAAATATACACCCAATGAAGCACTATTTCGAAAAGTAAGTCAAAGAGCATATGGGTCAGACTCAGAAGTTCTACGTTTAAATACAGATCCAAATGCAGTCACAACCCCTTTCTCAGAATATCAGGGTGAAACTGAAAGCACGAGAAATATGTACGTATCATCTTTGAAAATGACACTTCAGAAGCTCATGGAACATCAGGATAAGCGCCATGACCTTTCAAACTTGGAACAGAAATTCCGTTCGGACATCGACGACTTAATGGAAGAGAACTTGGAGTTCTGGTTGAGGTTTAGCACTTCAGTTCATCAGATTCAAAAGTTCCAAAACTCTATTCAGGACTTAAAAGCTGAGTTGAAAACAATAAGGGAAAGAAACAACAAGTCTGAAGGGTATTCACATCATAAACAACAGCCTATACAATCTGAACTCAGGCCAATATTCAGACACCTTAGAGAAATAAGAACTGAGTTATCACTGTGGGTGGAACACAATGCAGTGCTTCAGGATGAACTGCAAGGAAGGTACTCATCTTTGAGCAACATCCAAGATGAGATAGCAAGAGCGGGGAACGCCGAATCCGGCGCCGACCAGGCTGAGCTAATTAGCAAGTACCAAGGTGCAAAGTTTCAAGGTGAGATTCTGAACATGAAGCAAGAGAACAGCAAGGTTGCAAGTGAACTACAAGCCGGTCTTAGCCTTGTGAAGGGGATGAAAGTTGATGTTGAGAAGACCCTTGATGAGCTAGATGAAGCTATTGGTGTTAATACTAGTCCTGATAAGAATGCCAGCGAGATGAAAAAATCCACTACTCGTGCTCGAATACCCTTGAGGTCTTTCTTGTTTGGAGTCAAGTTAAAGAACAAAAAGAATCATCCTTCACTGTTTGCATGTGTCAACCCAGCATTGCAAAGACAACACAGTTTCAATGAAGCACCAGCTCCATTGTAGATCACCTTCCACCACTTATCAAGTACTTGGATTAAACTCTAAATTATGTTACAGTCTGATTCTGATAATATATACACAAGCTGTGAGTCATGGTGCTTTTTTAATTTCAAGATTGCTTTTGCTTCTAATTGCAAGATTGACGTACAGTGCTTTCTTAAAATGCGTGAGTTCATGTGTATAAAAGCAAACGAATTTTTCTCTTTATTTCAGGTTAACAACTTGTAGCCTTTTGCATGTTTAAATATAAAATTGTTTATCTTTAAAAATGATTTGGTGTTTATGGCAGAAGCTTCCCCTTGCCAAGCAGTGATTCAGAATAGAAGACGAGTTTTGAAAAAATTAGGAGTTTATTTCAAAGATTGTCAATGCTTTTAATAGCTAGTGTGGCCTCTGAAACAATTATGAATACATTAGAAATTGTTATGTGATTCTTGACTCCAGTTACTCTATTGACGGTATTTACCAATTAAAAGGTATGGCAGCTTGAAAGGCAGTTTTTTGCAGGTCTCATTTCTGATGTATCGCATCTCCATCGTGTTATATTACTAATACTTTACTGAAGGTTTCATTTTGTGAAGTTCATCTCATGTGGCTTTTATCGAACTAATTCTTATTGAAATATTATGTGGGCAAATAACTTATTGATTCACTCACACACAATTGGATATTTTCTACAGTAAAGGCATTGTATTCATGAAGATGAGTATCATACTTTTTCATCCGTGTTATAACCATGAGACAAATTAAGGATCAAGTCCTAAACTAAGAATATCAATATTGACTTTAGAGATTGTATGTAATTTCCTAGAATGAAAAAAAATCACAATCACAGTGAAAGGATAATTTCACATTATAAATTGTTCATCAAGTGGACAGATAAAATTGAGTGATGAGTTGTCAGCTGTTCAGTGGTAGGTTGTGATATCAATTGATGTCGCCTTCTCTCTTTCGTAATGTGCTCCACCTCTGAAAGTATTTGAATTATCATTGACAATATCCAGCATGAACTATAAATAACTAGGTACAACAGCTAAGTTATAATTTCTAAAAATAATCAGCAAAAGAAAAGTACTTCTAAACATTACATTTGTATGCAATCTGCAGTTGATAATATAACAGTAAAAGTTACATTTGTATGCAATCCCATCATTCATCCCATTCCAACAAAGCATGAATTGCTAGAATTGCCCACTTAGAACAGAATGACATTTACTCTTGTTGTTTTGATTAAAAAATATCTAAGTATTGATAATTAATAATTAATAATGGTCCACACGTTTAGAGTTGAAAAAATACCTTAGATAACTGTGAGGTGCTCCTGTTGATAGGAAAGTCGTCTCTTCTAATCATACTTGCCCAATTACCTTCACCCCACCTCTGAACAGCATCTCGTAATTGCATGTCCTCTTGCTCTGACCATGGTTCTCTTTTCTTTTTAATGGATGTGTTGCCACTAACTGAACCACTGGCTTCCACAACTCTTGTTGATGATGCATTTGGAAGTGTCTTTCTCTTGACTGTTACTGGAAAAATAATGTCTGTATCTTGCGTCCTCGAACTTTCATTGTTAGATGAGTCACACTTTGGAGCATTTATAGTCAATGGAGCTTGAATCACGGAGCTAGTAGGAGTGGATTCACTCAGCTTAAAAGATGCAATGATTACCTAAGGAATAAATTATTTACAGAATCACAGTTGTCAGACCTGAAGAACTAGAATTAACCGTCCGTCACCATAAAGAAACATTCAGAAAAACATTTTGTTACTATGCACCCCTAATAAGAACGAGGCTTTGATCAACCCAACTACATATACTCGGAAAGTTAGAAGTAAAAATGGAACAACACGTGGATGGGGATAGGGATACAATTTTAAATTTCAAATATATGGAGCCCTCAACTTACATCAAGTTTCACCTGGACATAGATTTGAACAATGCCTTCACAGATGTGATATCAACAATATAAAATACTCTCTACTGGTAATTAGTAGGAACCATATTGTAAAGAAATATTGTGAAAATATAATATAATTTGTACCAAAGCAAAGTAATGATGAAATTTTCCTAATAAACGGATAACTTTTTTAATTTTTGAGAAATTTGAAATTGGGATATGACATTTTTAAATATTTTCTTTGTTTTAAAAATTTTAATGGAAATATTTGTAAGTTTTCCACAATTTGTTTTTTACGAAGGAGATATTAATCTAATTTTGATGTGATTCCACTAGCTATATAGAGAAAGGTTCTTGACCTTCTTAGGAATCACCTTGAGTTGGACATTATAGAGGCACTTTTCTTAGAGTTGGATCATTGTTCTAAGACAAGAACTCACCAAAAACTAGTACCAAATCCC
>Ga0123342_1010119_pt1 | contig 10932 bp, 2 predicted proteins | sample Turbeawhitnodule_FD_89960 | JGI IMG/M metagenome (GOLD analysis project Ga0123342, IMG submission 89960) | Root nodule microbial communities of legume samples collected from Mexico - Turtle bean Mexico white nodule | ecosystem: Host-associated > Plants > Roots > Nodule | place: Mexico: Nepantla... | reverse complement strand
AGTACCTTAAACGCTTAAAACAGAAACTGTATTAAATGACTTTAATTACCTGGTACCTGACTAAATGGTGTTTCTATTCTGACCTGGCTGTCGTACACGTGGAGGGCCTCACAGCGCCATGACTCCATCTAGGGACGTTTCTACGTGTGAGTCCTCCTACTTGGGAGTGCTACTGCGCAAGGGGTGACTTTTTGGGTGCCAACTCATGCCCCCAATCATCTAGTCACTCACTTTGAGAGCGTATCTGCCTTCCTCTCGTACCCTACACCTGGCTACCCTGGGCGTGACCCTCCTCTTGAGTCGTATTTGTCCCAAAGGCGTCTCTGGGGCGGCAGGGGTACTTCACGAGTCAGGCTGCCCTACACTGGTGCTATCACTATGACCTTGAAGCCACCTTTCTCTTCTCTTTATCACTACCCCGGATTATCGGGACCTGAGGCCTTCCCACGGCGTCGCTCCCTCCATGGTCTTTCCTACCCATGGGTATCAGGGAACCACACTGTGGTTGCCTTGCCTTAGCGATATTTGATCTTGGCGGCGCCCTGGTTGGGCGACGCCTTCACCTAGGCGACGCTTCCTCGTGGCGACGCTGGCACTTGGCGTTTCTTTACCTGGGCGACGCCTTATGTTGACTTTTAGTCCGGATGTTGACTTTGACCTTGACTTTGTCAACGCCCGGATATGGGACGGTACATTTACATTAAATGAAGTTCCCACAACCCCTAAACTACTGACAAATCAACACATAACATGCAAATTTGCCACTCCTCGTTATGAGCAACTTTCATTTTTTATCCGACTTCTCTGTCAAAACTTATTAGCATTTGACGTACTTTTGTGGCCATTTGAAGTTTGTTTTATCCTAATATTAACTAAATTGAATTGCCACAAAACATAAACTACTGGAAAATAATCACATAAAATGCAAATATGCCACGCCTCGTTCCGATCAACTTTCATTTTTTATCCGACTTCTCTGTCAAAACTTATGACCATTTAAAGTTTTTTTTATGGGCACTTGAATATTACTTATATTTATCCTAACATTCACTAATCGAATTTTCCACAAACCCTAAACTACTACCATATCATCACATAAAATGCAAATTTAAAACGCCTTGTTCTGAGCAACTTTCAATTTTTATCCATCTTTTATGTCAAAACTTATGACCATTTGAAGTTATTTTATGGGCATTTGAACATTGTTTATCCTAATATTCACTAAATGAAATTGGCACAAACAGTAAACTACTGGCATATCATTACATAAAATGCAAATATGCCACGGCTGATTCCGAGCAACATTTGTTTTTTATTAGACTTTTCTGTCAAAACTTAGGACCATTTGAAGTTTTTTTCATCCTAATATTAGCGAAATGAAGTTTCCACAAAACGTAAACTACAAGCAAATCATCACATAAAATGCAAATATGCTACGCTTCATTCCGAGCAACTCTCAATTTTTATACGACTTTTTTGTCAAAACTTATGTCCATTTGAAGTTTTTTTCAGGCTATTTAAAGTTTTTTCTTCTAATATTAAGTAAATGATATTGCCACAAACCATAAACTACAGGAAAATATGTCATGCCTCGTTACGAGCAACTTCATTTTTTACCTGACTTCTCTGTCAATTCTTATGACCATTTGAAGTTTTTTTATGGCCATTTGAAGATTGTTTATCCTAATATTCACTAAAAGAAATTGGCACAAAAACGTAAATTACTGACATATCATTACATAAAATGCAAACATGCCACGCCTCGTTCCGAACAACTTTCATTTTTTGTCTGACTTTTCTGTCAAAACTTATGCCCATTTGAAGTTTTTTTATGGATATTTGAAGTTTTTTATCCTAATATTAACTAAATGAACTTGCCACAAAACGTAAACACAAGAAAATCATCACATAAAATGCAAATATATCACGCCTTGTTCTAAGCAACTTTAATTTTTATCCAACTTTTTGTCAAAAGTTATGGCCATTTGAAGTTTAATTATCCTAATAATCACTAAATGGAGTTTCCACAAACCCTAAACATCTAGAAAATCAATACATAAAATGCAAATATGTCACGCCTCGTTCCGAGTAACATTTATTTTCTATCCGACTTTTATGTGAAAACTTATGACCATTTGAAGCTTTTTTATGGCCATTTGAAGTTTGTTTATCCTATTATTGACGAAATGAAATTGCCACAAACCCTAAAGTACTGGTAAATCATCACATTAAATGCAAATATGTCACACCTTGTTCCGAGCAACTTTCATTTTTTATCCGACTTCTCTGTCAAAATTTATGACCATTTAAAGTTCTTTTATGGGCACTTGAAGATTATTTATCCTAACATTCACTAAATAAATTTTCCACAAACCGTAATTTACTGACATATTATCACATAAAATGCAAATATGTCATGCCTCGTTCCGAGCAAATTTCATTTTTTATCTGACTTTTCTATCAAAACTTATGACCATTTGAAGATATTTTATGGGCATTTAAAGTATTTTTTATACTAATATTAGCAAAATGAAGTTACCACAAACCCTATACTACTGACAAATCAGCACATAACATGCAAATATGCCATACCTCGTTCCGAGCAACTTTAACTTTTTAACCGACTTTTATGTGAAAACTTATGACCATTTTTATTTTTTTTATGGCCATATGAAGATTTGTTATCCAAATATTAACTAAATGAAGTTGACACAAACTGTAAACTACAAGCATATCATCATATAAAATGCAAATATGCCACGCATCGTTCCGAGCAACTTTCATTTTTTATTTGACTTTTCTGTTAAAACTCATGACCATTTGAAGATTTTTTTTTTTATCCAAATATTCACTAAATGAAGTTGCCACAAACTGTAAACTACTGGAATATCATCACATGAAATGCAAATATGTCACGCCTCGTTTGGACCAACTTTCATTTTTTATTCGACTTTTCTGTCAAAACTTATGATTATTTGAAGTTTTTTATCCTAATATTAACTAAATGAAGTTGCCACAAAACCTAAACATGGGAATATCATCACATAAAATGCAAATATACCACGCATCGTTTCGAGCAACTTTAATTTTTTATCCAACTTTTCTGTCAAAATTTATGGCCATTTGAAGTTTAATTATCCTAATAATCACTAAATGGAGTTGCCACAAACCCTAGACAACTAGAAAATGAACACATAAAATGCAAATATGCCACGCCTTGTTCCGAGCAACATTTATATTTTATCTGACTTTTATATCAAAATTTATGACCATTTGAAGGTTTTTTATGGCCATTTTTTTTATCCTATTATTCATTAAATGAAGTTGCCACAAACCCTAAATTACTGACATATCAACACATAACATGCAAATATGCCACACCTCATTCCGAGCAACTTTCATTTTTTATCTGACTTTTCTGTCAAAACTTATGACCATTTGAAGTTATTTTATTGGCATTTGAAGATTGTTTATCCTAATATTCACTAAATGAAATTGGCACAAAACGTAAACTACTGGCATATTATTACATAATATGCAAATATGCCATGCCTCGTTCCGAGCAACTTTCATTTTTTATCTGACTTTATTGCCAAAACTTATGGACATTTGAAGTTTTTTATGGCTATTTGAAGATTTTTTATCCTAATATTAACCAAATGAAATTGCCACAAACCGTAAAGAACTGAGACCACAGCACATAAAATACAAATATGTCACGCCTCGTTCCAAGCCACTTTCATTTTTTATCCGACTTTTCTGTCAAAAGTTATGACAATTTGATGTTTTTTTATGGCCATTTAGAGTTTGTTTAACCTAATAGTAACCAATTGAAGTTGCCACAAACCCTAAACTACAGGCAAATCATCGCATAAAATGCAATTATGTCATGCCTAGTTCCAAGCAACTTTCATTTTTTATTCGACTTTTCTGTCAAAACTTATGACCATTTGAAGTTTTTTTATGGCCACTTGAAGTTTGTTTATCCTAATTTTAACTAAATGAAATTGCCACAACCCCTAAACTACTAAGCAATAAACACATAACATGCAAATTTGCCACGCCTCGTTATGAGCAACTTTCCATTTTTATCCGACTTCTCTGTCAAAACTTATTACTAGTTGACGTTTTTTTATGGCCATTTCAAGTTTTTTTATGCTAATATTAACTAAATTCAATTGCCACAAAACGCAAACTACTTGAAAATAATCACATAAAATGCAAATATGCCACGCCTCGTTCCGAGCAACTTTCATTTTTTATCCAACTTCTCTATCAAATCTTATGACCATTTAAAGTTTTTTTATGGGCACTTGAAGATTATTTATATTTATCCTAACATTCACTAATTGAATTTGCCACAAATCCTAAACTACTTGCATATCATCATATAAAATGCAAATATTTCACGCCTCGTTCCGAGGAACTTTCAATTTTTATCCAACTTTTCTGCCACAACATAAGACCATTTGAAGTTATTTTATGGCCATTTGAACATTGTTTATCCTAATATTCACTAAATGAAATTGGCACAAACAGTAAACTACTGGCATATCATTACATAAAATGAAAATATGTCACGCCTCGTTCTAAGCAAATTTAATTTTTTATCCAACTTTTCTGTCAAAAGTTATGGCCATTTGAAGTTTAATTATCCTAGTTATGGCCAAGCAACTTTTATTTTTTATCCGACTTTTCTGTCAAAAGTTATGACCATTTGAAATTTGTTTATCTTAATTTTCACTAAATGAAGTTGCCACAACCCCTATACTACTGACCAATCAACACATAACATGCAAATATGTCACTCCTGGTTATGACGAACTTTAATTTTTTATCCAACTTTTCTGTCAAATCTTATTACCATTTGACTTTTTTTATGGACATTAAAAGTTTTTTTATCCTAGTATTAACTAAATTCAGTTGCCACAAAACGTAAACTACTGGAAAATCATCACAGAGAATGCAAATATGCCACGCCTCGTTCCGAGCAACTTTCATTTTTTATCTGACTTCTCCGTCAAAACTTATGACCATTTGATATTTTTATATGGCTATTTGAAGTTTTTTTATCCTAATATTAGCGAAATGAAGTTGCCACAAACCGTAAAAAAGAGGCAAATCATCACATAAAATGTAAATATGTCACGCCTCGTTTTAAGCAACTTTAATTTTTTATGCGACTTTTCTCTCAAAAGTTATGGCAATTTGAAGTTTGTTTATCCTAATAATCACTAAATGAATTTGCCACAAACCCTAAAGTACTGACAACTCAGCACATAAAATGCAAATATGCCACACCTCATTCCAAACAACTTTCATTTGTTATCCGACTTTTCTGCCAAAACTAATGACCATTTCAAGTTTTTTTATGGGCATTTGAAGATTGTTTATCCAAATATTCACTAAATGAAGTTGCCACAAACCGTAAACTACTGGCATATCATCACATAAAACGCAAATATGCCACGCCTAGTTCCGAGCAACTTTCATTTTTTATCCGACTTTTTTTGTCAAAAATTGACCATTTGAAATTTTTTTATGGCCATTTGAAGTTTTTTATCCCAATATTAACTAAATGAAGTTGCCACAGAACGTAAACAAAGGAAAATCATCACATAAAATGCAAATATACCCCGTCTCGTTCTGAGCAACATTAATTTTTTATCCAACTATTTTGTCAAAAGTTATGGCCATTTGAAGTTTAATTATCCTAATAATCACTAAATGAAGTTGTTACAAACCCTAAACAACTAGAAAATCAACACATAAAATGAAAATATGCCACGCCTCGTTCCGAGCAACATTTATTTTTTATCCAACTTTTATGTCAAAACTTATGACCATTTGGAGCTTTTTTCTAGCCTTTTGAAGTTTGTTTATCTTTTTATTGACTAAATGAAGTTGCCACAAACCGTAAACTAATGGCAAATCATCACATAAAATGCATATCTGCAACGCCTCGTTCCGAGCAACTTTCATTTTTTATCCAACTTTTCTTTCAAAAGTTTTGACCATTTGAAGTTTTTTTATAGCCATTTGAAGTTTGTTTATCCTAATTTTCACTAAATGAAGTTGCACAACCTCTAAACTACTGTCAAATGAACACATAAAAGCAAATATACCACGCCTCTTTCCGAGCAACTTTCATTTTTTATACGACTTTTCTGTCAAAACTTATGCCCATTTGAAGTCTTTTTATGGCTATGTGAAGTTCTTTTTATCCTAATATTAGAGAAATGAAGATACCACAAACCGTAAACTACAGGCAAATCATCACATAAAATGCAAATATATCACGCCTCGTTTCAAGCAACTTTAATTTTTAATTAGACTTTTCTCTCAAAAGTTATTGCCATTGGAAGTTTGTTTATCCTAATAATCACTAAATGAAATTGCCACAAACCTTACAAAACTGACAACTAAGCACATAAAATGCAAATATGTCATGCCTAGTTCCGAAGAACTTTTATTTTTTATCTGATTTTTTTGTGAAAACTTATGACCATTTGGTGTTTTTTTATGGCTATTTTAAGTTTTTTTTTATCCAAATATTAGCGAAATAAAGTTACCACAAACCCTAAACTACTGACAAATCAGCACATAACATGCAAATATGCCACGCCTCGTTCCGAGAAACTTTAATTTTTTATCTGAATTTTCTGTCAAAACTTATGACCATTTGAAGTTTTTTATGGGCATTTGAAGATTGTTTATCCTAATATTAACTAAATGACGTTTACGCAAACCATAAACTACTGGCATATCATCACATGAAATCAAACATCCAACGCCTCGTTCCGAGCAACTGTAATTTTTTATCCGACTTTTCTATCAAAACATATGACCATTTGATGTTTTTTTATCCTAATATTAACTAAATGAAGTTCCCACAAAACGTAAACACAGGAAAATCATCACATAAAATGCAAATATACCACGCTTCGTTCCGAGCAACTTTCATTTTTTATCTGAATTTTCTGTCAAAACTTATGACCATTTGAAGTTATTTTATGGGCATTTGAAGATTCTTTATCCTAATATTCACTAAATGAAATTGGCACAAATCGTAAACTTCTGGCATATCATTACATAAAATGCAAATATGCCACGCCTCGCTCCGAGCAACTTCCATTTTTTATCCGACTTTTCTGTCAAAACTTAGGACCATTTAATGTTTTTTATGGCTATTTGAAGTTTTTTTATACTAATATTAGAAAAATGAAGTTCCCACAAACCGTAAACTAGAGGCAAATCATCACATAAAATGAAAATATTCCAAGCCTCGTTTCAAGCAACTTAAATTTTTTATGCGACTTTTCTCTCAAAAGTTATGGAAATTTGAAATTTGTTTATCCTAATAATAACTAAATGAAATTGCCACAAATCCTAAAAAACTGACAACTCAGCACATAAAATGCAAATATGCCACGCCTCGTTCCAAGCAACTTTCAGTTTTTATCCGATTTTTTGTCAAAACTTATGACCATTTCTAGCTTTTTTATGGGCATTTGAAGATTGTTTATCCTAATATTAACTAAATGAAGTTGTCACAAAACGTAAACACAGGAAAATCATCACATAAAATGTAAATATACCACATCTCGTTCCGAGCAACATTAAGTTTTTATCCAACTTTTCTATCAAAAGTTATCGCCATTTGAAGTTTAATTATTCTAATAATTACTAAATGGAGTTGCCACAAACCCTAAACAACAAGAAAATCAACACATAAAATGCAAATATGACACGCCTCGTTTTGAGCAACATTTATTTTTTATCCGACTTTTATGTCAAAACTTATGAGCATTTGAAGCTTTTTTATGGCCATTTGAAGTTTGTTTATCCTATTATTGACTAAGCAAAGTCGCCACAAACACTAAACTACTGAGAAATCAACACATAACATGCAAATATGCCACACCTAGTTCCGAGCAACTATCGTTTTTTATCTTCCTTTTCTGTCAAAACTTAGGACCATTTGAAGTTATTTTATGGGCATTTCAAAATTGTTTATCCTAATATTCACTAAATGAAATTGGCACAAACCGTAAACTACTGGCATATCATTACATCAAATGCAAATATGCCACGCCTCGTTCCGAGCAACTTTCATTTTTTAACCGACTTTTCTGTTAAAACTTATGACCATTTGAGGTTTTTTTATGGCTATTTTAAGTTTTTTTATCCTAATATTAGCAAAATGAAGTTGCCACAAACCGTAAACTGGAGGCAAATCATCACATAAAATGCAAATATGCGACGCCTCGTTTCAAGCAACTTTAATTTTTTATGCGACTTTTCTCTAAGTTATGTCAATTTGAAGTTTGTTTATCCAAATAATCACTAAATGAAATTGCCACAAACCATAAAGAACTGAAAACTGAGCACATAAAATGCTATTATGCCACGTCTCGTTCCGAGCAAATTTCATTTTTTATCCGACTTTTCTATCAAAACTTATGACCATTTGAAGTTTTTTTATGGGCATTTGAAGATTGTTTATCCTAATATTCACTTAATGAAGTTGCCACAAACGGTAAACTACAGGCATATCATCACATAAAAGGCAAATATGCCACGCCTCGTTCTGAGTAACTTTCATTTTTTATCCGACTTTTCTGTCAAAACTTATGATCATTTGAAGTTTTTTCATGGCCTTTCGAAGTTTTTGATCCTAATATTAACTAAATGAAGTTGCCACAAAACGTAAACACAGGAAAATTATCACATAAAATGCAAATATATCACGCCTCCTTCCGAGCAAATTTAATTTTTATTCAACTTTTCTGTCAAAAGTTATGGCCGTTTGAAGTTTAATTATACTAATAATGATTGAATGGAGTTGCCACAAACCCTAAACAACTAAAAAAATCAACACATAAAATTCAAATATGCCACGCCTCGTTCTGAGCAACATTTATTTTTTATCCGACTTTTATGTCACAACTTATGACCATTTGAAGCTTTTTTATGGCCATTAGAAGTTTTTTTTATCCTATTAGTGATTAAATGAAGTTGCCACAAACCCTAAACTACTGAAAATTCAACAACTAACATGCAAATATGCCACACCTCGTTCCGAGAAACTTTCATTTTTTATCTGACTTTTTTGTCAAAACTTATGACCATTTGAAGTTTTTTTATGGGCATTTGAAGATTGTTTATCGTAATATTCACTAAATGAAGTTGCCATAAACCGTAAACTACTGGCATATTATCACATGAAATGCAAATATGCCACGCCTCGTTCCGAACAAATTTCTTTTTTTATCCGACTTTTATGTCAAAACTTATGAGCATTTGAAGCTTTTTTAAGGCCATTTGAAGTTTGTTTATCCTATTATTCACTAAATGAAGTTGCAACACTAAACTACTCACAAATCAACACACAACATGCAAATATGCCACACCTCGTTTCGAGCAACTTTCATTTTTTATCTGCCATTTCTGTCAAAACTTGTGACCATTTGAAGTTATTTTATGGGCATTTCAAAAAAATTTATCCTAATATTCACTACTGGCATATCATTACATAAACCGTAAACTACTGCATATCATTATATAAAATGCAAATATGTCAAGCCTCGTTCCGAGCAACTTTCACTTTTTATCCGACTTTTCTGCCAAAACTTATGAGCATTTGAAGTTTTTTTACGGCCATTTAAAGTTTTTTTATCATAATATTAACTAAGTGAAGTAGCCTAAAAACGTAAACACAGGAAAATCATCACATAAAATGCAAATATACCACGCCTCGTCCCTAGCAACTTTAATTTTTTATCTAACTTTTCTGTTAAAAGTTATGGCCATTTTAAGTTTAGTTATCCTAATATTCACTAAATGAAATTGGCACAAACCGTAAACTAGTGGCATATCATTACATAAAATGCAAATATGCCACGCTTCGTTTCGAGCAACGTTAATTTTTTATCCGATTTTTCTATCAAAACTAATGACCATTTGAAGTTTCTTAATGGCTATTTCAAGTTTTCTTTATCCTAATATTAGTGAAATGAAGTTACCACAAACCCTAAACAACTGAGAAATCAGCACATAACAGGCAAATATGCCACGCCTCGTTCCGAGCAACTTTAATTTTGTATCCGACTTTTCTGTCAAAACTTATGACCATTTGAAGTTTTTTATGGGCATTTGAAGATTGTTTATCCTAATATTAACTAAATGACGTTTTCACAAACCATAAAGTACTGCCATATCATCACATGAAATCAAACATCCCACGCCTCGTTCCGAGAAACTTTAATTTTGTATCCGACTTTTCTGTCAAAACTTAATACCAGTTGTAGTTTTTTTATCCTAATACTAACTAAATGAAGTTGCCACAAAACGTAAACACAGGAAAATCATCACATAAAATGCAAATATACCACGCCTCGTTCCGACGAACTTTAAGTTTTTATCCAACTTTTCTTTCAAAATTTATGACCATTTGATGTTTAATTATTCTAATAATCACTAAATCGTGTTGCCACAAACCCTAAACAACTAGAAAATCAACACATAAAATTCAAATATGACACCTCGATCCGAGCAATATTTATTTTTTATCCGACTTTTATGTGAAAACTTATGAGCATTTGAAGCTTTTTTATAGCCATTTGAAGTTTGTTATGTTGAACAAGATGCTTTGATGTCTCCAAATCCAAGAGGAAAGCTTGAAGACCTTGTTGCTGGGTGTGTGTGTGTTGTCTAATTGTTTGAAACTTGTTAATTCACTCCTTAAGTTGATCCAAGTTCATTTGAATCTTTAACCTTTTGATAAGATGTGTTTTCTAAAAAGCTGTAAAAAATTCAACAGGTTGTTTTTCAAAACAACAGGTTGTTTTACCTTAGCTATTTTTGAAAAACTTGGTTGACTTTGCTGTCAAACCAAAACAATCGATTGTTTCGACAAAACAACCGATTGTT
>Ga0123342_1010118_pt1 | contig 10933 bp, 5 predicted proteins | sample Turbeawhitnodule_FD_89960 | JGI IMG/M metagenome (GOLD analysis project Ga0123342, IMG submission 89960) | Root nodule microbial communities of legume samples collected from Mexico - Turtle bean Mexico white nodule | ecosystem: Host-associated > Plants > Roots > Nodule | place: Mexico: Nepantla... | reverse complement strand
TCACTAATGATCTAAGTCATGTAGACTAAGATATTAGGTGGTGAGAAGCTGAGAGGGAGTTCATACACACCGGGTCCCATTGTAGACACTCGGTATTGGATGTTTGAACTTACCCTGATCCTTCCTATTGGATTCACTGGTAATCTTTGGGTCAGGTGTTCTGGTAGGGGCATGCTTAATGAGTCTTTCGGAAGATGAAGTAGGATTGAAATGAAATCCAATAATTGTGATTGACAATAGATCCATGTGTGGTCTATATGAATGATGAAATTGATATTGAAATTTTATATGATAACATTTAAAGAAATATTTATAAATGATTTGTTTGATTGGTTCTTTTTGCAAAAAAATAAAATTAGATAAGATATGAAATTTCTTTTCATTAGCTTACCCTTGCTTTTCTTGTTGTGTTTAAACTGCAATGACTGTACGACGTACACGAGCAGATGACCATACATGTGTTGGAAGTTCTGGAGGACATTAAGATGTTCTTTTGAACTGGATATGTAAATATTTGTATGTCTATAAATCCTAATCATGTATTAGGAATGTTTTGAAAAACTCCAAATTTGTATAGAAACTGCTAGAACTTTTATTGTAATAGTTATATGTAAATTATGGGGTGTTACAATAAATATTGTAATTAGAATAGTAGTAAATGTGTTGATGTAATTTATGGAATACACATGTGAGTATGTTTTCAGATTTTTCATATATACTTTATTCACGTGTTGTTTGTTTCGGGCCAATTTTGAGACCAATTTTTTGAATTTTTCATAGAGGACCGAACGTTGGTTCCAAACATTATTTTTTTCATGTCGTTTAGTGTGCTTGTTCATACGTGTGGTCCTCGGATAAGTTATTAAATTCAACACGTTTTCTTCTGTGCTTTCTATGTCTTTTTCATTTTCGAATTCAGACATTTCTAACTTTAATCTTTCAATATTTTATTTTATTTTATAATGGTATTTATTATTTTATTTTGTGTGTATACTTTATATTAATAAAAAATTGAAATAGAGAGTTGAAAACAGAATTTTATCTTAACGAGATGTATTTTTAAGAAATTTATTGTAGTTTATTTCTATACATATATATAGAATTTACATTGTTATTAATTTTTTTATAAAAAAATAAATGTGATCCATAAACTCTTACAAAATAAGACCCACACTGCAATTGGTATTTTTCACGTGTTGTATTTGTTTGGGACCTGCAATCAATTTTGGTACAGTTGTCACCTTGATATGGTTTGTATCAACATCATATATTTATAAAAGTTAATGTTAAGTTGATGGAAATTCATATCTTGTGACGTGTGGTCCCTCGAATATGGTTTGTATGAAAAAAACACTAAATGATAGAAAAAAATATGTTTGTATGAAAAAAAACACTAAAAGATAGAAAAGATATATGAAGTAGTGGACTTTAAGCCTAACTCAACCCCATAAAACCAACTCATAAGGTTGAGGTTTGCACCCACTTATATACAATGAAAGGCTCTAATCTCTAGTCGATGTGGGATCTCCAACAAATCATTTATCTGATTTTGTTAAAGATCTCACGTCGACTAGAAATTATAAGACATTCCATTGTATATAAATGAATGCAAACTTCATTTCATGAGTCAGTTTTATGGAATTGAGTTAGACTTAAAATTCACTATGAGTCGGTTTTATGGAATTGAGTTAGGCTTAAAGTTTAGTTCTAATAGATTGTATAAAAAAAAGTTAAAATAATCCAATTTTACATACATTTTATTCAATTAAAATCCTACATAGATATCTTAATAAGTAATATTTTTTTTCTTTGCCATGACTAAAAGAAATATGTACGATTGCACTGTGAAACAAACGTATAACTTATTACTTAGATGTCCTTTTATGTCTTAATAGTCCTCTCAAATGAAGATTTGTGATTTTTAGTTACAATCAATAGTGTTTAGATGAAATTTTTTAGAGTTTTAAAGCAACTATTTTAAATCCGTTGTCTATTACTTAAAAATTTATCGATTATCTTTAAGTTAGCGCTTGATTTGGTTGGTCATTTGTTCGGCGATTTTGGATGTGAGCTTGTAAAAGGGTTGGACCACTCCCGAAGTGGTTCCCATTTATTGATTTTTCATTACTGATAAAAAAAATTACTTAAAAATTTAATTTACACGATAATTAAAATGGTAGTTTTTACTTTGCTATAGGCTACAGCTATTAATAAAAATTATCGTTTATTTTTTCATAATTAATGACGTTTTTGCACAAACTGTCATCTTGTTCATTAGTTGAAAAAAAAATATTACATTATAGATGACGATTTTTGTAAAAATCATAATTTGTAATGCTATATAGACAACATTTTTTGTTTTAACAATTTTTTTAGTTCAATTTATTTATTTGATATCCTCTTCTTGATTAACTCTGTGATTCAGCACATGCATAAATAAGTCTATTCATGCCAATAAAAAAACAGAGAGGACATGTTGCACCAATAATGCGAACGTTTTTTTTATTTTTTATGTTGTAAAAGATTCTTTATGATTTCCTTTCCAACACCAATGGTAAAGAAGTTCACACTCCATAACAGTATAAATAGGTGCCTTTGGGAGGAATGTAAGTATCCTCAAATCAAATCATATCTCTCTCTTGTGTTAAGAAAGATGGCTTACATCAATGCTGCATTTCGTTCATCAAAAGACTATGAAGTCTATTTCTTCATGAAGGATAAGTATGTGAGGGTGTATTACACTCCAGGAAAATTAGATGATAAGAATTTGACTAGTCTGCGTTTGATCAGTACTGGTTTTTCATCACTTACAGCATCGTTCTTTGCAGAACCTGGAATTGATTGTTCCTTTGACACTGCAGCCAGTGAAGCATATGTGTTCTCAACCAAATATTGTGCCTACATATACTATGCTCCAGGGACAAATAATGACAGGATTCTCTCTGGTCCTTCCACAATTGCTCAAATGTTTCCCGTCCTCAAAAACACAGTGTTTGAGAATGGCATAGACTCAGCATTCAGGTCAACCAGAGGAAAAGAAGTTTACATATTTAAGGACAATAAGTATGTTCGCATAGACTATGATTCCAAGCAACTTGTTGGCACCATTCGTAACATCGGTGATGGATTTCCTATTTTGAAAAATACGATCTTTGAAAGTGGAATTGATGCATGTTTTGCTTCCCATGAGGAATCTGAAGCTTACCTTTTCAAAGGAGATAAGTATGCACGCATCAAATTCAGTCCAGGTACATATGATGACAAACTTATGGGTGAAGTGAGGCCAATAGTTGATGGTTGGCCAAGTCTTAAAGGCATTTTGCCTGTGAGCTAAAGAAAGGTTCACTCTCATCAACCACATTAGTCTCATAGTATGCTACAAATAAGGTTGCTTTTGTCAAAGTTTGTTTCTTTCTCTTTAATATGTAACATTAGGATTGAATGCCTCTTTTCTTTTCCTAATGTAGCAACTGCAGGTTTGTCTTTCCAATTTTCATATTATAAATAAGAACTTTGTGGTTTGGTTGAATATATATGTGTATTTTAAACTTCTAAACTCCTGCGAAGCTTATATAAACCAAAAAAAATAAAAAAATTATCAGCAATAATCAATTAAATTAAATAGGTCCACTTAAGGGTGGTCTGACCCTCTTACAGAGTAAGAAAAACAAAAGTACCTTTCCACATACACATCTAAATTCCATAAAGAAATTTCCTACTGTCTTTCCCAACACTAACAACTAAAGAAGAAACATTAAATCAAATACATACATTTTTTTTTTATCAACATACATACCAAAAGTTCTAGACACCGGTCAGAAAACGAGAAATTGACTGACCAAACCTTAAAAAAAAACTTCATCGACCACACCTCTTTTAAATTAACAATTATTTATGTATCTCTAAATCTCACTAATCAATGTTAAGAACCTGTAAACTTGAAGGAGAACTAATATGCTAAGCACTTCCTGTCATCATTGATTCATTGATGTGCTTTGCTTCCTTGCCTCATTATTTCTCTCTTACTTCTTCTGCTGTAGAACCTGCAAAAAGAAGCAAACCCTTCTCAACCATACCAGCACAGAAACGATACTCACAAGATAACTGGTATTTTTTGAGACTAAAACCAATTTGGTCTGCATAATTTTGAAATGTTGGGAAAACACCAACTAAATCAATAACTATTTATATATTATAAATTAAAATCTAACTGAGATATAAGTTTTATAAAGACAAGTTGCATAATGATGTCTATTAATACAAAAATTAAAAAAAAAAATATTGAGACTGTGGCACTTGAGTATAAGAAGTAACCTTAAAAGCCACTAAAATTGGAACAGTTCAACAAATGTTATCTAACTTCTGTCTGCATACATTAATCTATTACTTTGTTTTTTAAACCGTCTGCTGTTTGCCACGTCACATAAACGGGATAAGTTTAGCTCTATCATAGGATATTTTAATTTGCAATATTATTTACTTAACATAATAATTTTGTTATTGACATGTGAATGTTGTATAAATTGGTATGCAAGCATAAATGCATTTTGTATTTTTTATTCGATTATCGTGGGGAGTTTTAACTTTTTCATCTATACTTTATTTTGGTTGTTTTTAACTATCAGAGTATTAATTAATATCATAATTGTTGTAATTAGAATACAAGTAAGTATGTTGATGTAATTTCTAGAATACACATGTGAGTATATTTTCAGATTTTTCATATATACTATATTCGTGTTGTGTTTGTTTGGGACCAATTTTGAAATTTTTCATAGAGGACTAAACTATGGTCCCAAACATTATTTTTTTAGTGTGCTTGTTCATACGTGTGGTCCTCGGATAAGCTATTAATTTCAACACGTTTTCTTCTGTGCTTTCTATTTCTTTTCATTTTCGAATTCAGACATTTTCAACTTTTATCTTTCAATATATTTTTTATTTTATAATGGTATTTATTATTTTATTTTGTGCGTATACTTTATATTAATAAAAAATTGAAATAGAAAGTTCAAAACAGAATTTTATCTTAACCATGTATTTTTAAGAAATTTATTGCACCTTTTATATATATATATATATATATATATGTATATAAAAGAATCCACGCTGCTACTGGTATTTTTTTTATGATATGTACTGTAAAAGTTTGCATTAGATGAACAAAGATTACTTGAGAAAAAAAATAGTTTTATAAAAAATAACAAAATATACTTCAAAACTATATTCTTTTAAAAGATGTTTATAATGGTGATTCGACCATGATTATATGAGTAAATATATTGTAAAACTACTTTACAATGTTGTTATTTTTTAAAAAAATTTAATGATTTTTAATCTCATATTTTTTTAAGTATTGAAAAACATCGAATTCTCATTTTATTATGTTATTGTAAAGTTTGCATATTGTTTGTGGGACAATTGAGGTTTTATATTTACTATATTTATCTCATATTTCTTCTTAGATTCTTTTAGTTAAATGTAAAACACTGTAAAATGTGTTCTTAGTTAACTTTGTCTGATTCCTTGAAGGTCGGGTAGAAAATATATAAATAGGTACTAGAGGAAGTAAAGAGGAAGAAGAAGTCTTGTGTATTTTTTAAGGTGGACTATGAGAAAACATATGATTATGTGAAGTGTGAGTTTATTTATTACATGTTATGCAGATTGAGATTTTGTGATAGTGGATTTTGTAAATTAAAGTTGGTCTAGAATCTGCTACAGTTTTTGTTCTCGTTAATCGGAGTCTGATTAAGGAATTCTCTCATCAGATTTGAGACAAGGTGATCCTCTTGCCCTGTTTTGTTTCTTATAACGGCCGAAGGATTAGCTGAGGTTTCTAGAAAAGCTGACGAGACCAATTGTTTAGAGAGTTTAGAAGTTGGAAGCAAGAATGTCAGGGTTAATATGCTCCAATATGCAGATAATACACTGTTTTACTGTCAGGCAAATATTAAAAGTGTGTTTATCATTAAGGTTATTTTAAGCTGTTTTGAGTTTGTAGCTGATTTAAAAGTGAATTTCTTGAGAAGTAGCGGTAAAGGAGTGGTGATTGATTTGTTTGCAGTTAAAAGGTTTTGCTCCTATTATTAATTGTGATGCGATGAAAACACCTTTCAAATATTTGGGTATGTCGGTAGAGAGTGTCATAAGATGTAAGCCTTTTTGGAATGGTGTGCTTTAAAAAATTAAATCTAGACTTGAAAAATGGAAAGGTAGATACTAAATCTATTTTTAATATTACTTTATTTTTAAGATTTATTTAATTTCACATTAGTTAATTTGTTATTAATTTTATACTAATACAAATACTTTTACTTGTTAAAAGAATTTAAGATCAACTCAAAATTAACTAAGTCAACCCTATTATTATATTTGAACAACATGAGATTGATCTATACACTTTACATGATATAAAATTATATTTAAAAATGATTTTATATTCTTTTAATTTTAAAAAAAATATATTTTACATGTTAAATTTGACTTAGTCGATTTTAATAATACTTCATTTTAAGTGACGTTACTATGTAGAAACTAATATTTAATATTTTCTTATAATATGAATTATGATAATTTTAGTAAAAAAATGTTAAAATTAGAAAACAATAATTATGTTCTTAAATATAAGAAACAATTAAGCAATAGCTTGATGTAATAATTCTATTTACTTTAAAACAGTGAATTTTACGAATACTCTTTATTCTGACTGTTTTTAACTACCAAAGGATGAATTAATATCATTAAATTTTATAATTAACAATAAAGACATTTTAAAAAATTTACCATAGAAAAAATACATCAATTTTTTTTTTTATAATTGGTGTTTTAATTCTTTAATTTGTATAGATTGATTTTTTATGAATGTTTTAAGGTGGTTAGCATAATAGCCGGATTTTTCTGAATTTTGTTAGGTGTGTTTTTAGGTGTCTGTTGGAGAATTTTGATCTGTTTAGAAAAAATTAAGAATTTTTTTTATAAGGGCATCGTCATTCTAAAATATTCACATTTATTTATTTTTTCTTAATTATAAAAAAATATATCAATTATAAAATTGTTATCTTATGTAAATAATATTTAAAGTAATTGACCATCTTGTGATTTGCCTTCTTTAATAAGGGTTTTTTGAGATCCATGAAAAATTAAAAAATAATATATAATGTAAACGCAAGGAGCACATAATTGAGTTGTTTATTGAGTATAGAATGTAGTTCTATATGTCTAGGATATTGATATTTGATTATTTATATAGTATGAACACTTTGAACCAATTAGGATCTTCATTGAAAAATGGCAAGTATTATTATTATATCAGAATTTCACCTACAAAAGTGGTGACACCATGTTCAGAATTCACTAAAAAAGTGTGTTGGAGGTAAGCACACTCTATACCAAATTAGAAAATATAATTCTTGTGAAAGTTCAAACCCCAAAACATAGAGTTGATTTCAATAAAAATAATAATGTATATAACCCAAATAACTACAAGAAAATATAAATTTAACTTATGTAAAAATCAATTCTAATAACTAAAAGTTAAGGTTAATTAGTTAATAGTATCAAATTTGTATTGAATATGTAACCCACTCTAAAATATCGATGTTAGTTCATTAGTGTCAACTTTTACTACTTTAAATAGTATATGTTAAGAAAACACTAACACTAATTTTTTAATTAATTTTTAATTAAAACAATTATTTTCAACTAAATTGACTTATTTTTTATTTTATAAATTATTTAATTTAGTGTTTGATAGTTTTAATATTAATTCAAGTCAACGTTAGTTAGTTTACTATGTTAATTTGATACAAATACAAATATTTTTACTTGTTTTAAAAAAATTAATGTCAACTCATTATTAGTTAAGTTGGCTCTAAGCACCAACTTATCCGATACACACTTTACATAATATAAAACTATTTAAAAATAATTTTACATTTATTAAAAAAAAGTTAATCTTTTAGTTCGTGTTAAAGTTTATTTGGTCGATTTTAATAATGTTACATTTTTATGCTATTATTTAGAGAGTTATTGATATTTTCTGATAATTTTTTGTAATTTTTTTTTATTAAATTAATAAAAAAATCATTAAATAACAATTAAATTTAAAGAATAAAAAATATTAATATCCAAAATAATTTATATTATTAATAAAAATATATAAAATAATTTTTAAATTAATATCTAAATTAGTTCTCATGTTTTAACTATTAATATTTTAGATTCTAAATTAATCTCTAAAGTATTAATAGAGACTATCGTTTTTGTTAACATGTGGGTTTTGGTCTAGTCCCCCATATTTTTGTATTTTCTTTCTTTTTCCTTTTTTTAATAATACATTTTTCATGTGATGACAGATGATTGTTGTTACTTGAGATGTCAGCCTAGCTGAGATGTCAAGTTGCATAGTGATGCCTAACATGAAAATTTTCATTAAAAAAAAATTTTAGTAGCTAATGGTTATATATAACTTATAAACTACTTTATAAGTTTTGATTAATAGTGAAATTATTTTGAATATCAATAAATTTTTAATTTTATAAAATAATTTTTAATTTATAAAATAGTTTTTAATTTAATTAATTATTTTGGTATTTAAATTTAGTTTTTATTTAATAATTTTTTTTATAATAAATATATAAAACAATTAAACAATATCTTGATTGTAATAATTGTATTTATTTGTAAACAGATAGTTTTACCGTTTTGTTTTTTTTACCAAGTTCAACTACCCATACAACCCATTGTCATCGTAGTTTTAATTTTTTATCTATACTTTATTCTAGTTGTTTTTAACTACCAAAGTATTAATTAATATCGTAAATATTAATTATGCAAATATCGTAAATACTTTGAAGACATTTATGCAAATATGCTATAGGATACAAAATGTTCTTATGCATAATTTATAAAAGATGCACATGCCAATTAGAAAATTACTATATTAGTGAAAATATTAATTAATTATTTTAATCTCTAAAATTAATTTTTATTTAATTTATTTTTTTAATAATAATAATGAATTAAAAATAATAACTAATGTAAACGCACAGCACGGGAAAATATACACTTTGTCTCCTAAAAACACATATTAATTAGATTATTTCTTTGAATAGTTTTATATATAATATTATCTTGCATAAATTATTACACGTTACTGATTAACATATCATATTGAATGAGCACATAGTTGAGTTGTTTATTGAGTTTACGTGTACCAATCTCTTCTATAATTTTATAACCAATCAAACTTATTTAAACACTCATCTTTTAAATTAACAAAATTTATATATTGTAAATTAAAATATCCTATGATATGAAAAACTTGTTGAGTTTATGTGATGAGGTAAACAGCACAGGGTTTAAATAACACAATAATCTATTAATTAATTAGAAATAAGTTTTTTTTATCAAAAAATAATAATAAATATAAATATATGATTTATTTAAGAATAGACCAACCCATATACATAGACTTTTTCATGTGGGACGGTTACAGATAAAACCTATAGCATTTATTAGTGTAGAACCCCAGCAAGCTCATAAACATTTGTTTATGTGATCACAAAATGGCACATTCAGTAATCAGTGTATTCATGGTAGTTTCTCATAACACTATAAATAGGTGTCTCTAATATGAATCTAACCATCCTCAAATCAACTCATATCTCTCTCTTATATCCTCTATTTCTATTTCTTGTGTGAAGAAAGATGGCTTACATCAATGCTGCAATTCGTTCATCAAGAAAAAATGAAGTCTATTTCTTCATGAAGAATAAGTATGTGCGGCTGCATTACACTCCAGGAAGTTCAAATGATACGATTTTGACTAATCTATGCTTGATTAGTACTAATTTTCCAGCACTTGAAGCAACGTTCTTTGCAGAACCTGGAATTGACTGTGCCTTTGACACTGAAGCGAGTGAAGCATATGTGTTCTCAACCAAATACTGTGCCTACATAGACTATGCTCCAGGTTCATCAAATGACAAGATTCTCTCAGGTCCTACCACAATTGCTAAGATGTTTCCCGTTCTCAAAAACACAGTGTTTGAGAATGGCATAGACTCTGCATTCAGGTCAACCAGAGGAAAAGAGGTTTACTTATTCAAGGGCAATAAGTATACTCGCATAGACTATGATTCCAAACAGCTTATTGGCAGCATTCGTAACATCGCTGATGGGTTTACTATTCTGAAAGGTACGATCTTCGAAAGTGGAATTGATGCGTGTTTTGCTTGCCATGAGAATTCTGAAGCTTATCTTTTCAAAGGAGATAAGTATGTGCGTATCAAATTCACTCCAGGTTCAAGTAATGACACTCTTTTAGGTGGAGTGAGGCCTATCCTTGATGCTTGGACATGTCTTAAAGGCATTCTCCCTGTCAGCTAAAGAAGGCTTCACTCTCATCTCATAAATGCTACAAATAAGGCTGCTATTGTCAAAGTTCGTTTCTTTCTCTTTAATGTAACATTAAGATTCGATGCTTCTTTCATTTCCTAATGTAACAACTCTGCATGTTTCTGTTTCCTTTCCTTCAAGTCAATCTTTTTCTCTCCTATGTTCGTAATCTTAATAATAAATAAAACTGTTCTGGTTTGGTTTAGTACAATCATATTTACTCTACTAATTCCATAAATATTATTTTTACGACTTAATTTTAGTATAAATGCGTCTAATATTTGTTACAACTCGGGAAGACTCAATAATCATATACTGTGACTTTTGATGTTTAAAATGTTTTTTGTCTGCGAGTTTACCTGGCGGGTGTGGTGTCTTTGTTTTGAGTGGCTTGGAGTGTCGTTTGTTTTTCACAAGGACCCTTTGGTAAACTTCCAACAATTCAGGTTGTGTTCGGCTTCTGATGTGGTTAATGACGTTTGGGGGGCGATTTGGGTTGGTGTTGTGAGTGGAATTTGGAGACATAGGAACT
>Ga0123342_1010117_pt1 | contig 10939 bp, 7 predicted proteins | sample Turbeawhitnodule_FD_89960 | JGI IMG/M metagenome (GOLD analysis project Ga0123342, IMG submission 89960) | Root nodule microbial communities of legume samples collected from Mexico - Turtle bean Mexico white nodule | ecosystem: Host-associated > Plants > Roots > Nodule | place: Mexico: Nepantla... | reverse complement strand
CCTGATCTGTCGGTGGTAACTTGGTTACTGACCACCGATCACCTCTCTTGGCGATCGTCCCCCGACCTCTCTGCCACCTGGTCCACGTGTCACCCTGCGAGTGGTCCACGTGGTTCTCTGATGTTGACGTCATCGACTACCGATGACCGATCGGATCAAGCCCTGTGATAGCAGTCCCCACAAAAGGAGTGATCTCCATATCTACTCCTTTGACATTAGAATACATGTTCTCACCATCAATAAGAAGATTTTTGTAGAAAACCTTTTCAAGATCTGGATATGTGTTCCCAGACATCTCAAAAGACCTTCTTAGCTTTTGTTCTTTCTAAGCATTACTCACATCTTTGATATTTTGCTCCTTTAGCCAGTTGTAGAATATCAATTTTGGGTTATTGATTGCTTTTTGGCTTGACTCATATAGAAACATTTCAATTTTCTCATCATCACCCGAAAACCAATTCTCAAGATGTCCAACCCTTTTGGTAGCACGAGTTTTCTTTGTTTTTGGTGAGGGAGAAGAATAGGCCATGATGCAGAGCTGAATTTGTGAAGAAGTAGTGAAAACAACTAGTTTCAAGTGAGGCAGTAGAAAAACAATGGGTTGTTTCTGTGAAATATTCAGTTGAAACCACACACATATATAAGTAGAAAAAGCTAATCAAGATAAATTAGCTTTTAGTGAGTTGTTTTTCCAAAGAAAAAGAATCTATTGCAGTGGGAATATGCAGTGCATCAAACCCAAACAGAGATAGCTTTTACAGCCCCTTTATTTTTTATTTAACCATACATAAAGAGCACTTAAATTTCCAAAGAAATCATAGAATATATTCCTTTATGACCAAAATATATTTCATTATGATCTGATTCAGAGGCAAATTAAATGCATATTTGACCCACAAAAGATTTTGAAAAACATAAACAGCTATAACCATGCGTAAGCAACCATGTCAGCTTTATGCAGAGGTGTTAGAGGAAAAATAATTGGTTGTTTCGAGCTTTCAACCGATTGTTTTACTATGACAGCAAGGTGAAATTTTTTCCATAACAAATAATCTTTTGAAGTAACGGGAAATGCATAATGTAATTCATTCATACCATTGCACATAGACAACCTCAACAAGTTTAACCAAGACAAAATGTTTAGATGTTCATTTGGTCATATGAGACACATGCATAGGATGAGAATATACAACTTACTTTACATGGGTCATGAGTCTTTGACTTGTCAAGAATATGAGTAATATGCATACTTTTGAACCATAAGAACATTCATCACTTTGATGAGTTTTCTATTAAGCATTGAAGCTTTGATGTTTCAAATCCAAGATAAAGCTTGAAGTCTTGCTTCTTTTGGTTTGGGTTTAGATTACAATGTTTAGAATCCATGTAAAGATCAGTTCTTGTCACTTGCAGAAAGCTTGCCCAATCTATTTTAAAAACCAAAGTGTTTTACTAAGCAAAGGAAAAAACAACCGGTTGAATTATCGAAATAATCGGTTGTTGGTCACTTAGTTGGCTTAGAGGTTTTTGAAACTGCCTAACCAATTCAACCGGTTAAATCGTGCTTTCAACTGGTTGATTGTGTGTTTTCATAACAGCTTTTTGAAAACCAGTTATTCTTTTTTGGGTGTGATCAAAACTATTTTAGCTCATTAAATGCTGCCTTGAACAACTAGATTTCAAGTGCTATAAATATAACATTTCTTTAAAAAAAAATACAACAAGTTTTACAGAGTTTGAAATAGAGTTTGAGATTTGTTTTTGAAAGGAGTTTTCAAAAGGTTTGCAAGATTGTTGTTAAGCTTTGCACTAGTACAAGATCTGATCATAGGGCTTCCTGTTTTGTGTAATCTCAGATGTTTTCTATCCCTTTCAAGATTCTTGTAATTGTACTTTCATTAACTGTAAGTGTGTGTGAAATCCTGCAAAGTCATACGGTGTTCTAACTTGAGGTGTGTGGTGTTGCAAAGAGGGTGAGTGGATCTTGTGGTTTTCAAGGTCACCTCTTTGTGGTGTGTTGGTGTAATTTGGAATTGATTACTAGTTAAACTCAAAGGTTGTTCTGAGAACTCGATGTAGCTCAAAGTTGAGTGAACCAGTATAAATCTCGCTATGTAAATTTCTCTATCTCTATCTCCGTATGACTCTTTGTGTTAAATCGGTTTATGCTTCTGGTATAAATAATAGATTAAAACGCAATTTCAATTGGTTAAAATTCTGAAAACAGTTTCTGTATCATTGGTTGATTTCTTTCCTTAATTGCTTATCTGTGATTGTTTGATAGAGGTTCATTCTTAATCAATCTTTTGCGAAAATCTTTGACAAACAATTCACCCCCCCCCCCCCTCTTGTTTAAGCCATCAATTCTTACATTTTCACCGGAGCAATTCTTCTTTAACCCAAAGTTTTTTTTGATTCCCAAGAATACCTTTGTTGTTGTCCCCATATGTTCATGACCTTCTTGCTTAAGGATTAGATTTGGCAGGCTTGCATTTATCCTTTGTTATGTGCTTTAGAACAACCACAGTTCAGGTATCATAAGTGTTAGTTTGTTGTCAAAGAACCCTACAAGAAATAAGATCAAGAAGCAAGATTTGGTCCCTTTATGAATTTTGAATCCAATGATGTTAGTAGGAACCTTAGAAAACTTAGGAACACATTTCAAAATACCTTTGGGAACAAAAGACCTTTTTATCCTACAGAATCTAACAGTGTGGCCCCTTTTCATGCAGTAAAAGCACTTTTCAACCGGTTATTTCGACAAATCAACAGGTTGTTTTTCAAAGAAACATGAAAAATGTTTGTTTTTGCCTTTTGGATTAAACCCCAACCCAGCCTTTCCAAAAACACAGTTTTGAGAATCAAGAACAATTTCAAGATTGGATTGGCTTTTGGAAAACTTGTCCACAGTTTTTAAAAGATAATGCATTTTTTTAAAAGATTCGCATTTTTCACAAAAGTTAGAATCAACCCACTTGCAATAAGAGTTTTAATAAATCATTTCCAAAGTTTCGAAATCAGTTTTTGAATGGTTCAACTCTTCTTCCAAGGTTTTGACTATTTTTTTTGAACAAGTTTTCAACCCTTTCAACTGGTTATTCAAAAGGATCAGCCTATTAACTTCTCCATGAGTTTCTTTGAAGTCATCAAGAAGTTGACTATAATTTTCAAGATTAATAGAAGTGCTTAAACTTACACTGCTTGATTCAGATTCTTCCTTTGCCATCAAACACATATTGACTTCTTCATCTTCCTTAGATGTTGAAGTTGAGGATAAATCATCATTATCTTGCCAAGCTATCTAGACTTTTCTTGCTTTGCCTTTCTTTTCAAATTTCTTGATTGCCTCTTTCTCTTTACTTTCACTGTTTGGACAATAAGCCTTGATGTGACCTTGTTTATCACATCCAAAACAAGTGTAGTTTGTAGAATTGAATTCATTCACTTTCTTACTATTATACCTATTTGATGGTTGATTCTTGTCCCAATTGTTCTTCTTCAAGAATTTCCCAAACTTTCTTATGAGAAAACTGAGAGTCTCACCATCACTGCACTCACTTGAGTCTTGACCATCCTTATGAACAATAGTTGTGCCTTCATGGGTAACCTCAAGGATGTCCCACATCTCCTTTGCAGATGCACAGTGTGAGACCTTGAAAAATTCATCAGAGTGCAAAGCAGAGGAGATAATGTTCTTGGCAATTCAATCATATTGAGCTCTTTTATTTTCACGCTCATTCCATTGGGACCAAGGTTTTTCAATTAAAACGTCATCTTTTTCAAGCTTAGGTACAAAAGGGCTATTTGTGATAGCATCCCAGGTTCCTCTATCAATTCATTCAACAAAAAATTTCATTCAAACTCTCCAGAATTGATAGTTCGGTCTACAAAATAAAGGTTGCCTGTTTATAGAAGCACCCCCCAAAGGGTAGATTTTCAATCATTTTAGAAAAAAATTTAGGATCAAAACTTGAGTAACTTTCAAGAACTCAACTCCTGAAGCCAATTATTAGAATTACTAAACAAGAGGGGGATGAATTGTTTTCACAAGATTTTCGTAAGGTTTGAAGGTAGAGTGAAAAGTTCTGATAAATCAACCAATTGATTTTCTTTTCAACTCAATAAATTTTTTGTTTTAAGGTTATTTCTAGAAAATCAACCTGTTGTTTTCATGAAACAAACGGTTGTTTATACCAACAAAATATGAAATCAAGTTAAAACAATTTATAGGATTAGAGATAGAGAGAATAACACAAGAGGTTTATACTAGTTCACTCTTAACCAAGAGCTACATCTAATCATCAGCTAACCACTGAGAATTCACTATGTAATCAAACCTATATTACAAAACACACATCAAGAGTGATGATCTTGAACCCTTCAAGAACACACACCAGTTCTTGGCCAAAACCACACCAAGAATGTTGATCTTGAACCCCTCAAGAACACACAACACTCCTTGGTAACACCACAGTTTTCATAAACACTTTCTGAAACTGCCTTACACACAAATACAGAAATACAATGTTCAAAGAAGATAAGAATAGAATACACTTTAGTATTACAAAACTAAAGGTTCAGAAGTACAAAAATCAATCATATTCCACACACTTAAGATGATCCAAAGCTTTTGAAATCTTGAAAAAAGTTTTTGATAATCTCTCTTCTTAGTTTTTTTAAAATAATGTTAAACAACCTCAATCAAGTGGTCAAAGTTATTAAATCAAAAACCAAAAGTAGTTGGAATCATGTAAAACAATTTAAAACACTTAACAAAATTATGTTATGAAAACAACAAGTTGTTTTCAAAATCAATCGATTGAAATAATTTTTTTTAAGGTTTTCATAAAAACAACTAGTTGATTTATCGAAACAACCGATTGATTATGTTTGACACCGAAGACAAAACAAAGCAAAACTTTTGCAAACCATTTTAAAAACCATTAAGTGTCAAACAACAGGTTGATTCGACATTTCAACAGGTTGAAATTTCACAACCTTTTAGAAAACCCATATTTTCAAAAAGATAAAGATAGAAATGAACTTGGATTATCTTAAGAAGTGAATTAACAAGTTAAAAACTACTAGACAACACTCACTCACCCAACAACAAGGTTTTCAAGCTTTCCACATAGATTTTGAGATATCAAATCATCTTGTTCAACACAAGATCCTTCATATCAAATTTTCCATTCAACTAAGCCTTAACCTTATTAGCCTCATGCTTAATGTGATCCATTTGTTGCCTTAACACTTGCAAAGTTTCACACAAGATACTACTATTTAAGTTATCATTCTCGATATTTCTAATATAAGTATATGTCAAAATTTCAACTTCCATTAGAATAGATCCTATATTATCACTTAACCTTGTCATTTGGGTATTTGGCCAATGTGGCATCCCTAATGATACCTTTGACTCAATTTTCCTGCCCTCATTGTAGGGGTAACATAGACTAGTCAAATTGATTTCCATTTGAGTCATCATCACATAATTAATTGGCATCACTACCAATGGGCTAGAAATCAAACTAATAGACATCATAATAGTTAAGGATGCTAATATTGTACTCGACATGGTGGTTGTTGTTCCATTATATATTTGTATTCGTTTCTTGTTAATTATTAGTATTATTATTTTTTGTCTAAATTATTAGTCATATTTAATATTTTACCATTATGTAATCACATATAACAATACCAATATCAAGTAACACAATCATGCAAACAACATAGTACTAATATTAAACCATTTAACTAAAAATAACTTCAAATCACAAAATTAACCGTCACATACATCAAAATAACATGAATGCTTGTCTCATTGTTTGTGTCAATTTATTTGATATAAAAAACAAATTTTGCAAAAATGGATAAGAGTTTACTTAACTTTCAATTTATGATTTTATGTTTAACTTATTTATGACTATTTTACGGCAAGTGTACCCAGTCAAAAGTAATAATTTATTCTTAAGGACGGATATTGAGTCCACAAGGAACAATTCTAAAATCTCAAGTATAATATTCACTAGATATAAGAAAATGTGTAAAAGTTTGTTGTGAAGGTTGTTTGCATTATGAATTTGCAAGAAATTAAATATAGCAAAGTAAAATATTTGTATGAGTCAATTGGGAAAATTGGGATTGGGGTTCATCATTCTCACTCGTCTATATTTTTTAAAAGGCATATAATATTCAATATTGACTATTGATTGATATTGATGAATATATAAAAAACATTCATATCGATTCCTCGCATAAAAAATTATTAAAAGAGACTCATAAATATCGATTGTTCACATATTTATAAAAACTCCTTATCATTATGAACAAATGTTATAAAACAATTAATATTTCAAATTTGTTTCTAGCATTGAAATATGTTAATCATTTAGGTTAGATGCTTAGAAGTACTTTCTAGTCTAGTATAAGAATCAAAATCATGATTAATTCAAACTTTAAGAATAAAATGATAATATCAATCATCCATCAAGAACTAAATATTATAGATAAATATCACCTCAATACATAAGTTTGAAAATATTACTCCCAATCCCAAAGGGAAGAATTAGTCATTCATGTTGGTCATTACAAGCATAAAAAATAAGAAAAGAAGATTCATGATGTTTCTCCTTGATGCCTCCTTTTGGGTTTTCTATCTCTCTATTCTCCCAATTATGTCTAGGGTTATGCTTCCCGCCTTCTATTTAACCTAGTTGGGCTTGGGCTAAGTGACATCTCGCTTAAGCGAGTTATTACTTCTTTAAGCGAGTTTGACGAGAAAACACCCAACTTCACTAGAGTGAACTCGCTTGGGTGAGTTCCTCTGAAGTGATCTTACTTGGACGAGTTTGGGAGAGTTTTGGACAAGTTTCTAATGTTTCAACTCAGTCTTTTTTATCTTGTTCATTCTTCTTTAGCCATTTTATCTCCATTTTCCCCTAAAATCCTGAAATTAACACATATTTTAGATAAATCGTTCATATTCATCATATAATCAAAATTATGTAAAAATAAATAAATTTCTAAATTAGTGGTTGAATTATAACTATTTTATCAATTAAAATCTATAAGTGTCTATCTTTTTATATGAAATATATATCACTTCTAAAGTTATATAAATTTAAGTTCATGCACACAATTACCACACTTATGTTAATATGATTGATTTGATCTTCAATTAATAATATAGATAAGAAATACATTTTATCATATTAACTTATTATACATGCTCTTAAAATAACTTTATGTAACTTATTGAGAAAATATATATGAAAAGAAGTGTAAAAATTTAAAAGGAAAGAAGTTAAAAATGAAAAGGGGGAGAGGATTAACAAAATATATTGGAGTTGCAATTCCTTTATTTTCATTGTGTTACGAATGTTTTATATAAGTAAATTTTACAAATGTATTATTTTCTTACAAAGTGGCCATCATGTCATGTATATAATGTTTATATAACAATTTAAAATAAAAAAAAATGTAAACTTCCATAAACTTCATTTCATACTCTAAGTTGTTTAACCATTTTGGACATGTGTCACCATTTTTCTTTTAAAAATAATATTCTTGTAATTCTTCCACGACTTATTCTTCATAACTACTTCGTTGATCTCTTGATTCAATAATTGTGGGGCTAACTTTTTCTTTGGAACTTATTGAATTTTGTCAAAAGATATCTTGAAGTATACTTCTCTTTTTCTTAAATATGTTTTTAATAATCTTTCTACTTTCATAATATCTCTAAGTCCCATTTTCTTTTGAAGAATTGTATTATTAGTCACGTATTCTTATTCTTTATATCCTATAATTATCTATATTTTCAAGTAAATTTATCTCACTCCAATCATTCCCTCACTATTCTGGGGGAGGACTAAACATTTTTATTAGAACTTTTATTTTGAATCGCATTGCACGTGTGAAATGTATGTTTTATATTTAGAATTGTAAATGCTATTCACTTGAATATTCAATTTTGTAAAATTTTAATTTTAATTTTGTAAAATATCTTTCATTTTATGTTGTGAAAATATTAATATGGCAAAAAGGAACCGAAGTGAATAAAATTTTAGAATATATTATGAAACAAAAAATTATAAAAATTAAAAGTAAATAATGTTTAAAATATTTTTTTTTATCTTTTATGTTTTAGTAATTTAGGCTTTGAGTTTTATATTAAAAAAAATATTTTAGTCCTTTAGACTTACAATGCTATATAAAATTATCATTCCATTATTAAACTAATAGAAGGTATATTTTAGGCATTTAAGAAACACTACCACAAAAAATTATTAAAAACAATATAAGGACAAAATTTAGCCGACAATGATAGACATCAAAGTGAATATTTAGTCTTACACGTATACAAATTGATTTCAATTCACCGAACCATCTCATAGTCGATTAGGTATGAAAATTTAATAGGCCAATAAATTATAGTTGAAAGTCTATGAACCTAACACCTAACTACTCTATTTATGATTTATGATATTAATGTTTCTTTTTAATTAATCACTGATTTATTTTATGCTTTAAGAAATTTTTAATTTAATCATTATCTTTAAATAAATAAAAAATTAATTTAATCATTATCTTTAAATAAAGAAATTTTTAATGTACAAAAAGTGCCACAACTAATCTTTCTTACCATATAATGATAAATTCTCTCAAATTTACAATTTAATACTAAATTGATTATGAAAATATTTTAATATTAAATTGATTCTTAAATATTATAACTCTTGACAAAATAGTTACGCGAAATATAATATCTAAACATAATTTTAGTAGCTTCTATATAAAGAAATCATTTTTTTTATTATTTCAATAAAAAGTTGCCACCGATTTGAAGAATTGGATTATTTAATATATAGTTATCACTTTTTATAATTCTTTTGATTTTTTTCATTTTATTTCCATTTTTTCTCACTCTATATATTATATATTAAAAGGTATAGGAGTGTCATATGAAATATTCATGAAGAGTGGTAATATATATTTATTTTATTTTTTAATTCAAAATCTTAACATATATTATTAAAAATGGTTATTAAGTGGCTGTATATTATTCTTTCCGTTTCAATAAATTGAAATTTATTAATTTATTTATGGCAGCATAACCAAGAATTGATGTTCTCATGATCACGTAAGGAACAACAAAGATAAATTATAATAATATATCTATACAGTTCCTGCAAAAAAAAAATGAATATAGAGAGTAAAATGAATGAATTTCCAACAAGAATACTCAGGAGATCTTGCACTGAGTACGAGTATGGCTTTGTCGATCACACTCTTTCTTCTAGCATTAATGCATTTGCAAGGTTCATCTTCTTCATCATCGTTGAGAATGGGTTCTTCCCTCTCTGTGGAAAATCCACAAGATACTCTCATCTCACCAAATGCTATCTTCTCTGCTGGTTTTGTTTCCATTGGTGAGAACGCATATTCATTTGCAATATGGTTCACGGAACCTCATTTTCACAGCCCTAACACTGTCACATGGATGGCCAACCGTGACCAACCTGTGAATGGAAAACGCTCCAAACTTTCCCTCACAGACGATGGCAACATACTCTTGATTGATGCTTCTCTTAACACTGTTTGGTCTTCAAACACCGATTCATTAGACCCAGTAGAGTTGCATCTCAAGGATGATGGAAATCTTGTGTTACACCAGCTTCAAGGAACGGTTCTATGGCAAAGTTTTGATTTTCCCACCGATACTCTTGTTCCTGGTCAACCTCTTACCAGATACACACAACTTGTGTCTTCAAGAAGCGAGAGTAACCATTCCTCAGGTTTCTATACGTTTTTATTCGATGATAGCAACGTTCTTGGTCTTCATTATGATGGTCCTGATGTTTCAAGCTCCTACTGGCCACAACCTTGGTTGATAAGTTGGGATGCTGGAAGGACTAATTTCAACAGTAGTAGAATTGGCGTGATGAACTCTCTTGGGATTTTCAATTCAACTGATAATTTCACTTTCGTGACATCTGATTATGGCACAGTGCTGCAGAGAAGGTTGAAAGTGGATTGTGATGGGAATGTTCGAGTGTATAGTCGAAAGAATGTTTTGCAGAAGTGGTATGTTTCATGGCAAGCAATTTCTAGTGGTTGCATACCTCATGGGATTTGTGGACCCAACAGCTTCTGCGTTTATGCTCATGCGAGTGGAAGAAAATGTTTGTGTCTTCCGGGGCATAGATTGAAGAACCACAGTGATTGGTCTCAAGGGTGTGAACCCTTGTTTCAGCTTACTTGCCATGTGAATGAGTCTATGTTCTTGGAGATTCCAAATGTTGAGTTCTATGGCTATGACAATCATTATGTAGAAGTTAGTAACTACAGTGCCTGCCAGAATTTATGCTTGCAAGACTGCAATTGTAAGGGGTTTCAGCACTCCTATAGTGATGATAAACGCTTTTATAGGTGCTATACAAAAACACAATTGCTCAATGGAAAACATTCACCGGTATTCCAAGGAACAACATACTTGAGATTGCCCAAAAGCAATAGCTTCTCTCACAAACAATATGCCAGTGAACCTTTATATGATCATGTTTGTTCTGTTCAACTTCAACGAGCTTATGTCAAACCACATGCAAACCGTTTTGTAAAGATTTTCCTGTGGTTTTCTACAGCCCTTGGAGCTTCTGAAGTGATTTGCGCTTTTGCGATTTGGCGTCTACTAGTTTGGACCAGACAAAAGTCTGACGTTGATCGAGAGGGCTACCATCTTACAGAAACAGGATTCAGAAAGTTTAGCTTATCTGAGCTGAAAAAGGCTACAAAGGGTTTCAGTGAAGAGATAGGAAGAGGTGGGGGAGGGGTTGTGTACAAAGGTATTTTATCAGATCAGAGACATGCAGCAATTAAGAGACTTTATAATGCTAAACAAGGAGAAGGGGAGTTTCTTGCTGAAGTAGGCATCATT
>Ga0123342_1010116_pt1 | contig 10940 bp, 7 predicted proteins | sample Turbeawhitnodule_FD_89960 | JGI IMG/M metagenome (GOLD analysis project Ga0123342, IMG submission 89960) | Root nodule microbial communities of legume samples collected from Mexico - Turtle bean Mexico white nodule | ecosystem: Host-associated > Plants > Roots > Nodule | place: Mexico: Nepantla... | reverse complement strand
ATGGTAGGAAAGTGACGACTGGTCAACCAATGGAGGTACCTATAAACCTTCCTCCTCCTCACAATCTCACTGCCACTGAAGCTGAGGGACATTGGTTTGCTAAACTTGTTGCCTGTGGTGGCAGACATACCTTGGCAATAGTAGAATGGAAAACAGATCATCTTAATTGATTCATAAATCATAAAAATAAAGCAAAAACTGAAAAACTAGATCATCACCCTAATCACACTCATTTCAAATTCAGTTGAGGTGCTAAACTTTATCTGTTGTATTTAGCTTGATATAATCTTCTTTTGGTAATAACTTAAATAGATATAACATTTTAAAACTTTATTATGTTATTTCTTAAAATCTTACCATAAGATAATTTTTTGTTTATTTAAAACATTGCCTTTGAATGCAAGAGACTTAGTTTTATTCAAATAGAACTTTTAAATAGATCAACTGACTTAAATTTGTGGGTTTCCCAAAATCTAGCCTTTAAATAAACTAATCAACGTTTAAATAATGTAATAAAATTTAATATAACATTATCATGAGAGGAATCAAGTTACTTTTACGTTAACAAGATAATTATTCATAATCTTCTCCATTTCTTTCTCTTTATATAATATAACTTGAATCATTTTATGAAAATTCAAATGTATAGAGCTGTTTTTTTTCTGGCATCCTATATTTCTTAAAATACTAAAATTATCGAAGATATTTTGCAAAGCACAGTTGTAGTTAAATATCATATTCAAATATGTGTTTCAAAAGGTTTTCGAAAAATAGAGCAAACACGTGTCATATTCTTTTTGAAACATGTTTTGGGGAATATATTTGGGAGAAATTAAAACTTGAAAGATTTATCCAAAACTTGAATATATTGATATTGTTTGAATTAATATCTGAAATGAAATGAATAGATAAATCTAATATATGAAGAGAATATTATTCAGTGATATATTTGAGGTTTGTAAAGGATATTTTAGGAACGTTTTTAAGTTTTCATAAGAAAATTGAAGAAAGATACACCTCAAAGAATTTTCAAGTGAGAAAGAGCATTAAAGATGCAAGCAGGACTTTCCAAATTCAGCGGTTGATATCATGAGAAGTCAGTATAACATTTGTGATGAGTTAATTAAGAACTAGTATGTAAGTTTAGTACGAAAATCAATGTGGAGATGAATTGTTTATGAAAGATTTTCGCAAACAATGCACAAAGCTGTTTTAGTTAATTTCCAGAAATCAACCAGTTGTTTATGCGATTCAACCGGTTGTTTTAATCAACAGTGAATAAAAACAACTTAAAACAAATATTAAAGAGTTTAGGGAAAGAGAGAATCACACAAGGATATTTATAATTGTTCACTTTTACACCAAGAGCTACATCCAGTCCTCAGAAACCACTGGGTATTTCACTACGCAATCAATCATAGATTACAAACCACACACACCAAAGAAGTGATTTTGAACCCCTCAAGAACACACACTTCCTTTGGCAACCACACCACAAAATTCAGAATAACATCTGATTCTGCAGACCACAATTATTCTAGAAATACAAGAGAATAAGGAAGGATCACACCTAATCAAAACTGAAAATCAAAAGATTACACAACAATCCTATTCCACTCTTTGAGAAAATCCAAAAGCTTGAAGTAAATCTTGGAGAAAACTGATTTCAAAGATTATAATTTGATATCTTAACCCCAGGAGCGTAAAACAAACTATTTAAACTCCAAAAGGTTGTTAAAAACATTTAATGTAAGAGCCAAATCAGTTTTGAATCATTTAAAACATATTTACCAAACTTAACAAAATTCTGTTAAGGATTTTCAAAAAACAATCGGTTGAAGTGTCAAAACAACCAATTGAATTGGTTTGACAACAAAGTCAACCAATGTCAAACAATTTCAAATCCTTTTAAAAACCTTTAAGTGTGAAACAACCGATTGAAACGATAAAACAACAAGTTGTTTTTCCACTTCTTTAGAAAACACTCTTTTTTCAAAAAGGTTTTGATTTAAATCAGCTTTGGATTCTAACTATGGGTGAATTACAAATTCAAACTACCCAGAACCCACACACACAAGCAACAACTAAGCCTTCAACCAATCTTCATGGATTTGGAGACATCAAAACTCTTGTTCAAGATGAAGTACTATATAAATACTTTGAAGATGAAATAGAACACACAAAGCATATACGAGTAAAAAAAGATCTCATAGTCGTCATATTCTTAGTGTCTGTAGTCTTTTTGTGACAATATTTCATTGCTGCTACTTAGAGAATTCATAGATTGGGGAGTGAGCCTTGTATTGTAAATCCTTCACTCTATGCAGATTATCCTGTGAGCTTTCAATTTTTGCTATCTTATGAAGTGTTTTTCTCACTTGTTGAGAGGTCTTAGACTCAAGGGGAGATTAAGACTTGCTGCTTCGAGAGGCATTCACTACTTGCTGCATGGGGAGGTGTTTAATCATTGTGTACCTAGAGAGATGGAGAGTACTTGTTTACCTAGATAGTTGAGAATACTTGTGTACCTGAAGAGGTGGAGAATACTTGTTACCTAGAAAGGTTTACAATACTTAAGGCTCTTAAGCAGGAAGCTTAAGGGGACTGGACGTATATGTAGTGTTTTGGGTGAACCAGTATACATTTCTATGCATACTTTTATCTATCCTCATCTATTTTATGTTGTGGTTTACTTGAGTTCACCAAAGGAGAATTGAGTTCATGCTCCATTCAACACCTCCCCTTCTAGAGCCAATTGTATCTATAATAAAATCCAACCACGTGGAAGGAACATGATGAGACTTGACTTTTCGTGTACAAACTCCTAAACTGACATGATCTTTGAAGAACCTAAGAACATTTTAGAAGGCTATTTAGCATTTTCACACTGATCGACTTAAGGATAGGAGGTTGTGTACTGCCATGACGTTCCCAACCAGAAACTTAAATGATTACAGATCAATTAATGTACTCGTGAGATTTGTATAAAGTCGATAATATGAAATTAAGTCTAAAACTGACTTGATCTAATATAGGTTGACCTATGCGAGTCTCAAAGGACATCCTAAGTCACTTGACATGAATTTTGGACTATTATTCTGTTACCAAACATAAGATGAACAACCTTTCATATTTCATTCTTAGATTCACGCTTAAGTGTTTTCTAGTACCTAAGAAGCTCTCCAAACCTTTATGAAAAACCCTTTACCCAATTGCAGTTCTCCTATAAATATAGGGGACTCAAGCTTGAAGGTATATACAAGCATCTATGTATGCACAAACTTAGTCGGTAAAAAGGACTTTCATCTCTAGTTACTCTTAACCAGAACAAAAAAAACTAAATGTTAACAACTAACTTTTATAAGTAAAAAAAATCCAAATTAATTACTTTCATTAATCTTAATAAATGATTTTTTTTTATCTTAAGTAAGAAAATTAAATAAATATAATAATACCTTTGTAGAATAATTTCACACCATGAAACCACAAAAATTGTTTTTAAAAACATCAAACTTTTCTTTAACAATTAATATGTAGTGACTACAAATATTATTACAATATTTATGATTTTTAGTCTTTATAAAATAAATAATAATTCGTTAAGCAACTTCTATGTATTTATACTCAAATGGCCATTTAGATTTAGTTTTTCTTACTACTTTACAATGGGAAGGTCTTATTTGTTTTATTTTTCCACAAAAACGACTTGTTTGCATATTTATTTTTTCAGTTTTTATAAAAGGAAACAAAACCCAAATGATAGTTAAAACTGATAATATGAAATGTAAATAAGAAGTCACTCACTATAAAATGATACTACCAAATGCAAATAAGAAGTAAATTCAAATAAATAAATTATATATTTATATATTATTGAGAAGTCACTTAACGCATTTCAAATAACTTAAACTTTAAACCGTATTTAAAAAATCAACATGAGATCTAAATAATAATTCAAGTCAATGTTTACACATTGAAGAAAGTAGACTTCTTCTAAGATTTAAAAAGGAACACTATTATATACTTTTTTTCTAAGATTAAAAAAGGAACACTAGTATGGTAAATTTCATTAAACAAATGTAAATACAAAACAAGTTACAACATTGATGACAATTTTATACTTTCATCAAATAATTGGCTATACTCACAAGGACACTAAGTCATTGTGATGCAAAATTTGATTACAATGTGTTACAAATATAACAAGTTTTTTTAGTGTTTACGGGTTCAACATAGCTAAAAAAGAAAGAAGTACAACATGAAATTGAAAAATCACATTTTTAATATTTGTAGGAGAAAATTCTAATAACTATTATGGAAAAACAAGAAAAAAAATTAACTATTTATTCCTTTAGTTGGAAAAAGATTTTCCTTATAAACTATTAGCTGACATATACCACGTACATTGACATCAAGCTTATCAACCATGTGGGTCCTTAAGTCAAGCCAAGCTAGTTTACCATCATTTGTTTTGAAGAGTATATTGCTTATATTCCCTATTCCAATAGGACGCGAAAGGTAAGGTAAGGGTCCAAGAGTGACGAGTTTAGTCCATGTTTCCTTCTTACCAATTTCAGCCAAAATTGATATGGAAAAGGTAGTTGTACGGTAATAGTTTGATATCAAAGCAATTGAACCATTTAAGAGAAAAAGATGACTCTCCACCAAATGAATATCAAAATTATCATATATTTCTAAGGGTATATCGAAGGGGGGTAAGGGAGTTATAAACCATTCCTCATTGCTTAAGTCAAATGATACCAAATATGTTTTTGGAGATTCAGCATAACTTTCCCGCCATTTACCCAACCAATGACACATCCCCTCTAAGTAGAATTTATCATCTTTTTCAAAGGTTGGATAAATATATATATCAGATTTAATTTTCCTCCAAGAATTACTTCTTAGGCTATAAATCTCCCACGATCCTGCAATATCCCATTCTTCATAATCCCCGTCATCCTCCGTATGAACACTTGGAAAGAGACATAATTTTCTAATTACCTTATAATCATCTCTAGCCCAATCATAGCCAAATCCTTGATACACAAACATAGGGTCCATAGAATCTGGTATATACTCAACTGGACTGGGAGGGATGACCTTAAATTCACCTCTAGATGAATTCCATAAATATATAGTTCCTGAGCCGTGTGGGTAGAGGCAAAGAATTCCATTAATGCTAGAAGAACCCAAAATAAAATATCCAGAACAATGACCCTTTGACCAATTTAATTTTTCCATATTTTGGAACGACCTACCAGAAAGTAAAAATAAGGAGGACTTATCAGGTTGATCGAGGCATAGAAGGAGAGATGTATCGTCATAGTAAGAATGTAGGTTAGATATGAAATTAATACGAAAGAGCTCCATGAAATTAGAACTTTCAAGCAAGAGAGCCCATGATTTGTGTAGACATCCATATCTTTTAAGAGATCTCAAAGGTAGTTTGAAAAGAATGGAGAATGCAAGATCATCTGGTAATTGATTCCCAAGCTTTTGAGCCACAAATTTATCGTACATCTCTTGGTTACGCAGCCAAATGTTAATGAGTTGCCAATGGTCTTTGTTGTTATCACTCCAAAGGTAAATGGGATGGGTAATAAGTTGGCAATGTTTGCTAATGAGATTCTTTATGGTGGTCTCTTGCAAGTACTCCAACTGTTGACAAAAATAAGTGAGCAAAAGAAATAACATAAAATATGAGAATTAATTAGTTTATGTACCTGGTTGTCTTTAAGGAAGAGGGTGATTTTGGTTCCCCTTGGGAGTTGTTGGGCATTAATATCCTTGGTAATAACGAAAGAGGCACTAGGTTGAGATTCCAAAGTATATTGGTCATGGTCATTATGCTTAGAGGTGAGGATAACCTTCTCAGCAACCAGATAAGCAGAGTAGAAGCCAATACCCAAATTATCAACCAAATCTAAAACAAGCACATATGTCAAATACTAGAATTAATGAGTATGGAATGCAAAAGAAAATTGAACATCACCACCTACCTACCCATTTTAGTCATGCCAATACCATTGTCAATGATAGAAAGTGTTTTGTTAACCTTTTGAGGAATCAATGTAATAATTAATTCATCATTTAAAACACTATTGTTCATGAGCCTCTCAAATTGAATTTTATCCAAAGCCTGTGCATGCATACATTAATCAATAACGGTTAAAAAAAGAAATGTAAAAATAACATATCAAATTTGATCAACAACTTACATTAGAAGCATTGTTGATGAGTTCGCGAAGGAAGATTTCTTCGTTAGAATAGAAAGTTTTCTTCATCAAGTGCAACACCTCACTCATCTCACCCTTCAACAACAACGTCTCATCATTCGTCATTGCAATTGCTTTAGAATAATAGCAAACTAGATGGGATCAATTTAATGAAACAAAAACAACCCACAACCATACATTTATATTGATTAACCACGACCATCGAATATAACAACTTAATACAAAACCATCATCCACATTTACTTTTAATTAATTAATTAATTAGTTTTTAAATTTAATTAGTAAATTAAATTTTAAACTTATTAATTAATTGTTATCTTTATCCATTTTATTAGTCATTAATTTTTCGTAAATTTTTTAAACAAGTAATTAATTTTTGGCTTATTTACCTTGTTGTCCCTATATTAATGGGCAAAAGTCCCTATAGTGTATTGGTATTTAAAAAAATCAATTTGGTCCTAAGGGTTGTTTAAAAGTATGCAATTTTGTATTTTTTGTCAAATTCACTTAAACGACATTAAGTGGTGATTATGTGGCCCACAATGTGACACATTTATGAACACATAGACTCCATGTATAATGTGAATAATATTTCAACACCCTTATCTGACCCCTCCCCAATCCAATCTCCCCCATCAGAGCTTCATTCTCACCCTCACCCATCTCTTTCCTCCATATCACAAAGGGTTTTGCTTTCCTCTACACCGTTTATGATTACCACCTTCCTTAAAATAAATTAGTTATAATATACAATTTTTATTGTTTTCATGTGTTTTTGCTATAGCGTAGAAAAGCACAGTGCTAAAACATCTTTCTTTGTCCATTTCAAAGTCATTGGTTATATATGATGGTTTTGGCGTGGTTATTAATATTATGCTTACAGCATTTTTGTTCCCTATAACTTTATGAATGTGTAATTTTGGTATTTACAGAACATTAATTGCACATTTGGACTCCTAGTTTTATAAAATTAAACAAATATGGTCCAAAGTCACTACAAAAAAAATCATTTTTAACGAGGGTTATTTGTGGCGTTTCCGGCGGTTTTAACTCCCATTAAGTGCATTACCCACAATTTGCTTTTCCCCTAGAAGATGCAACATCGTTAACAAATTACCGACAGTTTTTATGAACCCTTGGAAAATAATTACTTTCCAATGGTTTTTTGAAACCCCCGTTATTCCCGGCGGTTTTGAAACTCTCGTTATTCCCAATGGTTTCAAACCCTGGTTATTCCCGGCGATTTTGAAACCTTTGTTATTCTTGACGTTTTTCAAACCCCCGTTACTTCTAGGAGGTGCATATATAAAAAAGTAGGTGACAAATAATAAAAATGTTGAACCAAAATAGTCCAACGATTTGGGAATACTATATAGGTATAATTTTTTCGTAATGAAAAAATAGACACTGAATTATTAATGTAGAAAATGTGTGTAGTATGTGATTAACATAATTTTGTATTAATACTAAATAATTATATTGATATAAGAAATACATATTAGTTACTAATTCATTCATCTTATTCATTAAGATCCATTTAGTGACTGATGTTAGAATAATAAACATAAAGGTTTAAGTTTGATTCTTATTATAAAAAAGTAAATTCATTATATTGATAATTTTTATCAAAGAAAATTTATGAAAATAAACAACGCTATCATCTAAAAAGAAATTAAACAATGAAAAATATTAAAATATGTTACCGTAACTCTGCAAATAGTTTCTATTCAAGATTCTTAACTGGACCAATTGAAAATTATAAAAGTAAGCATAACATTTAAGCGGCTAGGTTAATATGTCAAAATTAATGATATTGATACGTCAAACAATAGATATTATATTCATTGCAGTATGAACTTGACATAGTCAACCATACACCAAGTAACCTATGTCAAAATTAATGATATTGATAGGTCAAACAATAGATATTATATTCATTGCAGTATGAACTTGACATAGTCAACCATACACCAAGTGGAGAAGGGAAGCAAAGACAAAGCAATGAGATAATTAGATTAATTACATTTTCAAAATAACTAGATGTACTATGTATGAGGCAAAGTACCATTTTTAAAATTAATTTCTATGTTAGAGAAAGCCGGCCAATTATTTCCGGGGCTTCCATTAAAAGCATAATGCATGTTTCTAATATAGATAGAAACAATGTCCGAGGAGGACGTACCTAACTGAGGAGGATGCAAAGACACGAATGGGGTCTGAGGAGGATGCACCTGGCTGAGGAAGACACGAATGGTGTCGGAGAAGAACACCAGTAACGACACAAATGCTTCACTGAGACAAGGTTGGGAGCGTGGAAGCATCAATGTGATGCGAGGGAGGATGCCGATGTCGAAGAAGGTGATTCGATGATACAACGACGGTGATGCGACGAACGGAAGACACACCGACGGGAAGGAAGCTTCTCTAGGGTTCCAAGTAGACGCTTCACTGAGACAAGGTTGGGAGCGTGGAAGCATCAATGTGAGGTGAGGGAGGACACCGATGTCCGAGGAGGTGATTCGATGATACAACGACGGTGATGCGACGAACAAAAGACACACCGACAGGAAGGAAGCTTCACTAGGGTTCCGAGAGATAGAACGAAATTTAGAAGAAATAAAATTTAGAGAGAGAAAAAATCTATTTAATTAAAATAGATGTTTCATATGAAAAAAATGATAAAATGTGAATAAAAATAAAATTTTAAAAAATGAATATCAATATAAAAGTGGAGTATTTTGTCCTAATTAGATTGTAAGAATGAGAAATCAAGATAAAAAAGAAAGAAATAAAATTAAAATACTTTATTTTAATTAATTCTTATTAAAAAACCATTGATGTTTACTAGATGTTTAGGAAACCTCTACTGAGTGTGTGTTTTACCATAGGTTTAAATAACCTCTACTACCTATGTAGCTTACTAGAGGTTATAATAACCTCCACTAATAAATTCCTCTTAAAATTAGAAATTCTTGTAGTGAATTAATGTGTTTTTCATTATCTACCAAGAAGGTTGATGCATTAGTTAAGCAATTAGATGATAAACTATGTTGAACTAAAATTGGTTAATTTTAAAAACTTAGAAAACTTAATGTGTTATTAAATTTTTATAAAGACCAAAAGTGTACATTAATCAACGTCAAAAGTTTATTTAAGCTTTAATATTATTAAGATGAACAATGAATATTAATTAATCTCTTTGATGCTTAGTGATGCTAGTACTTTGATTAGATTAGACTTCATGTGAGTCAGTGTGAATTTAAGAGCTTTTGACTTGGGTTTCTTCCATTTTAAGATATGAGAGGTTTTCTTAGTACAATGGTGATAATGAGGTTTAAATCTAAGAATTATATTTGTGAATTATGATTTATGGTTCTTATTTCTTATTTTATTTTATTTATTTATTTATTAATAATGCAGATCAATGCAGATATTTTTATTATGAAGCTAGTTAGACATCCATATGCTGTTCATTTGAATGAGGCATGTGATATGGTATCAAATATCAAGTTTTACAACTCTTTTCTAGCAAGTAATGTAAAATCAGAATGATAGAAATTTCCTTTCATTATTAGCTTGGAGGGAGGAGCAATATTGAAAATAATTTCAGAATTTGTCGTGGTTTACTAGTACACTTTCCCCCCTTAAATGTTATAGAAGAAGGTGCACAATGTCTAAATATTTTTATGATAAGTCTTTTAATGTTTACCTCTTGTTCACTGTGAACACTCAATACTCAACTCTTAATTCTTTTACTAATGATTGTTGTCAAAGTGATGTCATATAATGTGCGTATTTCCTCACATGCATACAATTACAAGGGTTTATATCTAGAATTTAACTTAACAAGCCCCCTTTGAAGCCTAGCAGGTCATTTTTTATTGCCAATAATTATGATTTAACTATTCTGATTCAGTTTGATGACATTTATTATCTTTTACAGCATATGTTTCACATACCAATATTTGATGATTGAAATGTTGTTGATGAAAGTTTTACATATGTGTTCTCTTCTAATGATGGGGAAGACAGGGATGGTAGTTTTTCTCACTCCAGTAAATGACATTGATTTTCCTTCTATTTCTGGATCAAATAATTATGTTGTAATAGTGATTACTCATAGGTTTGTAACCCTTGGGAAGGGACAGAAGAAACCTAGGTAATTATGTATAAACTTATGTAAATGGTTGGGGAGGGGGTTCAAAACCCAATCCACGAAAGAGTAGTTATAAAAGGGTACCTTGTGTTTTAGCCACAACCAAGATTTGATTTGTGTTTTCTGAAAGACCTCTTCAACATCAACTACTCCTTGAATATAACATTATTCCTTTATTCCCAGATACTCCTTATTACCGCTGTCCAGAGACCTTTCTAGACCAGGTTTTGATTGTTACTAACCTAAACTAGATGAAAACTCTTAAAGTGTTGCTTCAAATCATTATGGTGGACATAATGGATACCTATCCATCTGAAACACAAAGACCAAACGCTCTGGGCATATCTGCACTTTAGGAACAAATGTTGACTAGATTCATCCTTAGATTAGCATATACCACATAGTGTAGAATCAAGAACAACCTGTTAGACTCGGTCCATATAAAAGTACCAGGCCCAAAAAGCAACCCATGTGGATGAATGATTTTGTAATTGGATAAAACTAGGCCACTACTTGAGAAGTCTGCCATTTATTATTATGTATTT